>Ga0310690_10001109_pt1 | contig 50108 bp, 38 predicted proteins | sample AusTroGonzalo_MG_2_FD_207661 | JGI IMG/M metagenome (GOLD analysis project Ga0310690, IMG submission 207661) | Bovine rumen microbial communities from tropical cattle in Woodstock, Queensland, Australia - Gonzalo_04 (v2) (version 2) | ecosystem: Host-associated > Mammals > Digestive system >... | reverse complement strand
GCGGCTCTCGGCCTGGATCTCTTCGATTTGTTCTCGTGTAAGCATATCAGTTCGTGTTAGTGGGGCAAAGTTACACCACACTTACACAAACTGACAGTCGTACTTTGTCGAATGCTTACCGTTTTGGAGTGGGCATGAAACAACAGTGTTTTGGACCTGTTGAAGAGAATGGCCGGCCCCCAAATCTATCCCTGCAGGTCCCGTTGTACAAAGACCGGCCGGTACAAAGATTAAGAAAAGGATTATCACTTGGGACACGGTGACAAGCGTCCACCCTCATCTTTTTCTGTTTTTAATTCAGATTATCGGTTTCTTGTCCTTTCGTGATAAGAAAAAAGTGATTGTTAAAAATAAAATTGACTGTGTTTTACGTTTTTGATCGTCACATAGCCAGTGCTTTCGCCATCTTATCTACGCATTTCTTTTTCTTCATCATACCCCGGATGCACATACAAATCCATCGTCGTAGAAATAGTAGTATCTCCGAGGATCACCGACACGGTCTTATAATCACACTTACTCTCGATGCATCGCGTGGCAATGCTATGGCACAGGGCATGAAACCGGACCTAGGGAATCTCCAGTTCGTCGGATGCTTACTGTAAGACAGATACTTTCGTTGCAGTATGCCAACTGCCGTGGGCTTTACTCTCGCTCCGGAGTTTGAGTCCGACAGGGGCAAACCTGTCGAACTCAAATCCTTCGCTGAGCGGCCTGTCGTAACTAAAACAGCAGGCTGTTATCCTTCGGAGGTTTCACCTCCGGACGAATTTCAATTAAAGTATGCCAAATCCAGTTTTGCCAACTGAATATTATATCCATTAGTAACCTGGAAACGATAACTGGTATTCGCAGACGGAGATGTAAGCGACCATGAGTACGACTTACTCTGCGCCATAGCAGAAGTGTTGTCAAAGACAGTACTCGCTCCATCTGAAGACTTTATTTTTGGAACTACATTGGTAGACACACCACTGGTTGTAGTGAATCCAACAATCTTAAGCTTCTTATTTTGAATCGCAGGGAGCAACATATAGGAGTCTGACTTGCCTAACATTAAGTAGGATCCCCAATAATATGCCGTCTGGGCATGGAATGAGAAGCTATAACTATCTATCGTATGAGTTCCACTCGTTGTACCAGAGCTTGTCGGGAAACCACTAGGACGCTGCGCTGTACTCGTAAAGTCGATTGAAATAAGTATTGCATCATCCTTGTGGTCATTGTCATAACCATCTGAACTAAGAAATGCTGTACCATTTCCATTCGTCTTGACATACAGATAGTAAGGACCGGTAACAAGAGACAAATTGGAGACGGTACAGGTAGCTGTTGTTAGATTATCACCAGAAGCTATGGTATTCTGAGCAGTGATTCCGGCTGCAGTATTTGAGGATGAAAGTACCCAATCATAGCTGGTAGCATGATCGACGGCTGCCCATGTCGCAGTAAAACTAGTCTTTGATAGTGCTGTAAATGATATGCTGGCAGGGTTACTTAACTGCACAGCACTACCACCGGAGACGGTGATGTTATAAGACTGGGGCTCAGCAGCAGTATAGTTAGCATTGCCCGCAAATGTAGCGGAGATTGTTGCTACTCCATTGGAGACACCAGTCACTTCGCCCGTGCTAGCATCAACGGTTGCTACGGAAGTATTACCGGAAGTATAAGTAATCGAAAGGCCGTTGGAAATCGTAGTGGTATTGGTGACCGAATTCCCAACAGTGACGCCAGTAATTGGGTTGGTAAAGGCATCAATCGTCGGTGTAGCCTTGTTAATAGTCAGCGTGTAAGACGCGCTGCCGGCGCGATAGGTCTTCTCTCCGACAGTTTGCTCGTTCCAGGTCAATGTAATAACCGCCTTACCAGCATTACCGGCGCCAGTCAGAGTAATGGCTCCATCAGAACCAACCTTTGCTACAGTCTCGTTGTCAGATGAACAAGAAGTAAAGGAAATACCCGGCTTATCAAGTGTAGGAGGTGTATAGCTCTCTCCATATGTGATGGTTTCACTAGACACAACACTATTATTCTTTTTATACTGAACACTGGCATCTACCTTTCCATCGTTCTTCTTGTATAGGTACACCTTACCATCATCTCCATAGTTGCTGGCAGTTGCTGAATTATAGCTTCTCCAGTCAGAACCGGTACTATATGTGGCACAATAACGATCATTTGAATTATCTTTCAGGCTAAATGCAGGAGCAGATCCATTGACCGCTATAGTCCAGGTATGATCCGATGTGGTATTTACACGAAGCTGATTATTATTCGACGTGCCTGCTACATACAGATAGTAACTCGTTTGCTGTGTAGATTTTGTAGACTTTATTGTCATCGCGCTACTAGAGGTTCCAATAAATGTCCAGGTCATGTCGCTGGTCACTCCACTGACAATATCAACACTATTGGAATTGGAAATAGTGACCTTAGTATCAGCGCTCTTAACAGGGCCTGCGTTGGTTGCCGTAGAATTCGGCAGGAAGTATCCATCATTTACGATTACATACTCACCGGCAGTAACATCTTTTAGGGCCGTTACCTTCTCATATCGTTCACTCACCAGCACGTTAAGATCAACAGTCTTGGTTGTGCCGCCCTCGGTGTAGGAGATGGTTACAGCTACTGCTGAGCCAGCACTGGTAAAGGTTGCGGGGCTGTCATAGTTAGTAGTGCAACTGCTTGTCACATTAGCTGTGGATTCATCGTTGTATGTTGCTGTAACGACCGCACCCTTCATACTGAAACTCTCGCCAATGGAGTATGCCATCTTAGTAGGGTTGGTAGTGACGGCGATGGAGCTCAGTGCTAGAGCAGCGGCAGGGGCAAAGGTTTTGGTTGCATAAGAACTTGGAACTACCCAGCCTCCATCTACAACGGAAGATACCTTCACATAGAGAGTATACTCAGTATTGTTGGAAAGACCTGTTACCGTTTTAGAATATACACCATCCGAAACAGTAAAGCCGGTAATGGCGGTAGTACCTTCGTTGGGGTTACCCTCGCTATCGAAAGCATCGCCGTCGGCGGAACGATAGTAAGCCACGTAGCCGGTAGCGTGTTCATCGGCTGTCCAACTGATTTCGACCTGTTCGTCTCCAGCATTGGCAACAATGTTGGTCGGGTTTGGCACCAGGGCGCTGGTCTGGGTCAATGCAATTTCCTTTGCTGCTGCGCCGGAGGCCTTCAGCGTTAGGGTCGCGGTCTTGTCAACGTCCGTTGCATTGGCGCCGCTGGCGGTTACAGTCAGGACACCACCCTCAATCGCAACCGAAGAAATCCACTTATAAGCATCAACCTCTTCGGGCTCAACAGGATATTCCACACTCCAGGACATACCCAGCCCATCAATGGCATTGGAAAGGGCCACGTTCGTGGAAGCGCTGGTTTCGCCAACATCAATGGTAAAAGCATCCTCATCACTGGTGATTGTAGGAACGGGGAAAGACGTGCCAGGAATAATCAACTTAATATCGTCAACACGAACATTCGAGGATTCCGAATTACTGAACACTAATACAATAGAGTTAGCCTTCTTAGAATTGCTGACGGTAGCTGTGTATAGCGATTTCTGTGAATTAAAAGAGCCGGAAACAGTTACGCCGTCAGTAGTTGAGCTAACAGTTATTCTATCATAATTCTCACGGAATGTGAGAGTCATCGTTTCCGCACCATTCGTAGGAATAGCGGAAGCAGTAAATGAGCCCGAGGCCTTGCCGACAAGCAATTCGGGCGACGATCCGCCAGCTAGTTCTTCATTATAAGTTTTCGTATCAGAGCCACCATTCACGCAGGCATAAGTAATACCACTAGACTGTTCACCCACAGAGAAGCTACTGAAATTCTCGCTCCAAAGAACCGTCTCAGGAGCGCAGTTCAGCGCCGGAGCAATAATAAGCTTATTGGCAGTAATTACAAGAGCCTTTGGCGAAGTAACGCTAAAAAGGGGCGTGCTGGCTAAATCATTATAGAAAGCAATCGTAAAACCGCCAGTAAGGGTTACGACAGGGAGCGGAATATAGAAAACCTTACTGGAGGAGTAATGAGCCGAGAAATCCACCACAATCCGTTTTTCACTATCAGTAGGATTCTCTTTATCATCGGAAAGATAAAATGATTGCTCAGAAGAATCAAACGTAAAAGTACCGGAAATCTTCTTGCTCGCAGCAGTAAATACCAAGTATTTGGCCTCTGAAGGAATATTGTAGCAGATGAGCTTAAGAGTACCGCCAACTGCCGAGAAAGAAGCCTGCGGCTCGTTGTCAACTATCGCAATCTTAGCAAACATCGGCATATTTGAAGCATCTGCCGACCAGACCTGATTCTCATCAATCACGAAATCGACAAATGCACCAGCAGATACATGATTGGCGCTAACCGGATACAAAGCATATCCCCCCTCCAATTCATCGGAATCAGGAATAGTACCGGAAAAGTTAGTGGTCAGACCCGCATCTTCAGCCGTAAATTCACGATTAGTACCCTCGGAAGTAAGAATGGTAATATGGTCACTAGCCTGCCACTTGAAAACTCCTGCATTATCGGCAGAAACCCTGGTGGCATCGCCCACCTGGGCACTGAGGGAAACAGCTTTTTCCGCAACCACTTGAGGATCTTCCGGATCCAGCGTCTCTGTTACCTTAGAGCAACCAAAGGCTGAGAGAGCTGTAACTGTTGCAATAATTATGACAAACTTTTTCATAACCCAATCATTTACAATTATTGATTACCATCCCCAACCATCATCGTCAGACTGATCGTCAATTACAGCCTTGGGCGAAGCAAACGAATTCCCTTTTGTCGACTTTTCGAGCGAGAGAATCGCCCTCTCAATCCGCACTACGACCACTTCGGTCTCCGGTGCTTCATAGTTTTTCGTTTTCATAATTATGTTTCTTTATTGGTTATTCCACTTATGCCTAAGATAAACTACAACGCCGTAGTCACTTCCGTATCCTGCGCAGCGATTGTCTTCTGAGTCAGCGTGACCGTGGCACCCATGAACTTGGTGACCATTTTGCCATTGTCGTACAGTTTATCCTTCGGAATGGACTTAGTGCCCTCATAAAGCGCAGCATTATTATCCACATAGGTGAAGAAGTACTTATCAGCGGGATCATTTGCTCCACCGTTGTACTCATTGCGGATGGCAACATAGTATTCCTTTTTGTTGACAAGTTCTTGACCGATATTAACGAAAATCGACCCATAGGTCGGCGTACCGTCCATGGAGAGCGAACGGACAAGCTTGTTGTTCTGGGAATAAACGGTGAATCCATTCAGCCCAACCTCGGTAGCCCCCAGCATGAACTTGAAGCGGTAAATGCTCTGCTGGTTGACGAAAGGGACGGCATCCCCGCTCACGATGATATTCCCGCTGGTCTTACCTGTCACGGTCACCGTTGCCTTGGAATAGTCAAAATCTCTGGGCAGGTCACCCTGCTGTCCGTTGTAGTACCAAGCATAGCTTTCCTCTCCCCTACTCGGGAAAAACAGCGTAAGCTCGTCATCGGCCTTTAGGGCGGAGGCATTGTCATTAAGGTCTCCGGAAAGAGTGGCATTAGGGCCATCGTTGCCTTGGTCCGTATGGGCTGTAAGCGTACCCAGATAGGTCTCCCCAAAGAAGACATCTACCTGTTCGCCCTCGTGCCACACAGCATCCAGTTGCTTTCCATCATTCGAAAGCACCAGTGTACGAGTATCCAGTCCTTTGGTCGCCTGGAGGGTAAGAGTCCAGGTCTCAGTGGTATTCTCGTCCGGTAGCTGCTCCTCCTGCACTCTCTGGCAAGCGGAAAGAACGGTGCCCAGCAGGGCGGCAGCGATAAAAAATCTATTGTATTTCATATTGTAATCCTCCTATTCGCTAACGATGTAATACGCTTTGTGGGCAGGGATGTTTCTCCCATCGGCCAACGGATAGAATCCGAGCACGCCATCCATGATGTTCAGTACGTACGGTGTACCCTCGACGTCCTCTCTCGGGATATCCGTGTTGGAGCCTTCAAGGATGTTGTCGCCAACTTCCATTTCCTCCGCGGTAACATTATCAGCCCTCTGCAGGGTAACGCTGGACGACTCGGCGATGATGATGACGGCGGTTCCAGCAGGAATCGTGCGACCGGGCGTGTCAGGATCCGACGCAACAAGCTGATAGAGCTGATGATCGGCATTCATCGTGTAGGCCTTCGCGCCCACCGGTAAGTTGTAATCAGCAATGCTGGTGTAGAACGTCGCCCAGTAGCGGCCGTCGCAGAAGCCTGCGGTGAGGGTGAAAGATTCCGGAATGTCAAGCTTATATAGAGACAGGGCGCCACCGGTTGAAGTGGCATAACAGGCAAAACCGTAATTCGTGTTATCGTTAATGTTATTCCTCAGATTTGCATTAACTTTCGCCGCTGCATTCGCTTTATTCACAAAATCATAAGTTCCATTACTGGCGGTAACAGTCCACATGGCTTTGTCATCGGTACCATCGGCGAGCATCTGGGCCTTATTCTTCGCGCCTGTACCAGCAGCGTAAGCATTCGCCTCCGCATTGTAAATGGTCCAATAATCACCACTGGGAGCGATGTGCCAGATGATGGAAGCCTTGTCGGTTTCAATCACGTTGTTCTTTGGAGTAACTGATTCATATTGCAGACGATCGTTAGAGACCGTGGTATTCATGGCGCTTCCCTCATAGTAAATGAGATAGTCACCTTCAGCGAGGTCACCAGTGAAGAGCTTGAACGGGAGAGTCACCGGCGGTGCGACATACGCAGCCTGGCTGACGGTGACAAGGCCGGAATAAACGTCATTGTCTTCTGCGTCTTTACCGTGAACCTTGAAATAGGCGGCACGGGCTTCGCCGGTATTTGCCGAAATACTGTACTCAAGCCCATAATTAGCCTTGAAAGCCAGATAGAACCACTCGGGAGAACTATAAACGATGGTTTCCTCCGTATCGTCCGTATACCAAACGACACTAAGACCCTTATCGAAATCAATCGATGTATAGGTCACATCGATGGAACCCTGAGCACCGTCAGCAGTGGCCTCTACGGAATAGGAATCGAGGGTGATCTCAGGGGCAGGTGCAACATATTTCGCCAAGGAAATATTGCCTAAAGCGACATTGCCGTTGGATTTAGAAGTATAGATCCATTTGATGTAACGGACATCAGCGGCCAGGTTATCAAACTCCTCAGACAGAGTGCTTGAAAGATCATCAGCATCATAAGCCTTAAGATCGGTATACGTCGTGCCATCGGTGGATGTCTGCACTGTGAAAGTGCCTCCGCTGAAGGAATTGCCCTTAATGTCGAATTTCAGTGTACCAGGGCGCTCGTTGAATCGAAGCAGGACATAGTCGCCAGTGCCATCAAACTTCAGCTTGGGGGAACTGCCATAGTCCGCTCCAAGGCCATCCTGAGTGAACCCATCGGTTAAAGCTATCTGACTACTACCACCATCAAAGGTAAAAGGCAACGGAGCGATGGGTAAAGGTGTCACACTGCCAGAGAGGCTGACAGAAACGTTGCTCGCTCCAGCAGAAGTTAGGGTAATGGTGCCTTTATAGGAGGTGTCAACATTTAATCCTGCTTTCAGACGGACATAGACGGTGGTTTCATCGGCCTGGGTGAGGGTCAAGCTGTTCGTGTATCCGCTATTCTCCGTCAAGGACATTTCGTAGTCACTGGAATCCCCTAAAGAAAGAGAGATGTTACCGGAAAGGCTCGTACCCGAAACAGTGAGAGTTTCAACAAGACTCGGGCCCTCTCCTTTCATATATGAAAATCCGGACAGGGTGTTGGTGCTGACGACGATGGTCGGAACGGCGGATGCCGCAATATCATTAGCACTGCGCGGAAGGATTTCCTTGGTATTATTAAACTGCTGATAAATTCCTGAAATATTATACTTCTTCCCATTCACAAGGGTAGTGCCGAAATCATACAAAGAGGTAAAAACTTGAAGAGTCGTCGTACCATCGGTGAGGTAATACTTAGTGGTATTACCGGAAGAATCAACGTTGCAGGTAAGATTGGAATAGCTCACCAGAACACCTGTGTTAATTCCAGTGAGGTCGGCCATGGCAATATCTTCAGCGCTGACAGTGCCGCCGGAGGCGATTGTCAGGTCAGAAGAGTTCAGGTCAGTGATTTCTGCAAAGCCGTTATAGAGCTGAATCTTGCAGGGAACAGATGTGCCAGAAAGGATGGATCCCGCCGAATAGGTGTCACTCATGTCAGAACTACTGAAAATAACGAATCCTTTGGTACCATCTGTCACAAATACATTCTTGCCATTGGTTGAGACACCTGAAACCACCCAATTATCGAAAGTGACGAGTACATCAGTCGCGGTGCCACCGGCAGTGGTTGCAGCGCTGAAAATAGCATCCATCGTGGTGAGATGGGCAGGCGCCTTAGCCTGGGTAACGGTTACAACCTTATCTGCTGCGTCTGTGAAAGAGAGTTTGACAGTAGCGGTACGCGCCGTGGTTGCAGTGTTGGCAGAGCAGGTAAAAGGTACTGTTGAATCAGTAACCGTTCCTAATGTCAGCCAGTCACCAGAAGTTACAGTTGCAGAGACATTGCCAGTGCCATTTGCCAAACTGTACCCAATTGAACCTACCGTCGCGTTGTAGGCAATGTTAACATCATCTGCAGAGATGGAAGGGCCAGACGAAGAGCCTGTTGAATACGTGATAGAAATGCTATTGATTTGAACCTGTCCGCTAGCTTGGTGGTTGGCAACGACAAAAGATGTACTATTGATACTATAAACGCCATCTTTATTGGCAGTGACTTCACTATTCCCCACCAATACAGTAGCAGTTCCAGATTTGACACTTAAGGTGATGCTCGTAATTGAATAACCCTGCGCTAAGCAAGATACTGTAATAGTCGAGCCATTACCTGACTGCCCGGTGCCTCCTGCGTATAAACGAATGGTTCCGTCCTTGTTAAGACCGGGTAAGTTGCTTGAGCCGGCCTTCGCCCCAACAACAGACCAGTTCGTTACGTTAAGTCCCAACTGTGCTGCATCATTGTTGCCAGTCATATTGGTTGTAGTGGAACCAGAATACGACATTGTAACGACGTCCCCCCAAACACTAGCAGCAGTGAACACGGAAAGCACGGCTACGGATACCGATGCAATCAAGAATTTGGTAATCTTTTTCATCGTTCTGTCCTCCATCATTACTCGTCATAAAGATCAAGATCATCGTAATCACCATACCCGTCCCGCTGTCCGTTCATGTGATTCGTAAAAGTCAGGAATTCTTCCTCGAAGTCCACTGGGAGCAGCTTCATCCCGGGGGACAGATAAACAAGTCTTTCAGTTTTCATATAGATAGTTATTAATTACCGCTTTTACATACGCGTCCAAATTTACTCAATAAATCAAACTTATCAAACAGGAAATCGTTCATTTTTATTAAGAAAACATGCACAAAAAAGCCCCTGACACGCGTCAGGGGCAGGAAGCTATTGGTTCACCGTCAGTTATTCCGACACATCGACATATGTGACGACCCGTTCGGCCACGACACCACCGACCGAGGGGGCAATCGCCGCTTCGATCTTGTAGCGGCCCGACTGGGTGAGTTGGAACGAATCATAGGACTGCGGAATCGAGACACGGTTCCCGTCCGGGTATGTGATGGTCCAGACGGTACCGGCATACTTCGCGCCATAATTGGCAATCTTGAGCGGGAAGATGTCGTCCTTCGCGTAGGAACTGTTCGTCCGGATGAAAGCCACCGGAACAATCGGAATCTCGCCGATCACCGAGCCGTCATCGTCAAAAGGCATCGGCTTCAGGTCCAGGGTATTGCCTCCGGCATGATAATACAGCGCAATGCAATCGCCCATCGCGAGGGAAGTGTTTGCAGGAACCGTGCAGGAGATACTTCCGGACCAACTGCTCGCCTGTCCCGGCCAAGACGAAGAAGTATACAGACTCACATTCGTAGATCCGACCTGAGTCACCGTACCATCCTTTTTGCGGAGACAGGCATAAATCTTATTCTTGCTGTCACCTGAACCCCAATTGTTTTGCCCCACGTAGTTTTGGGTTCCGGTAACCTTGACCGTCCCGACACTCAAGGTAAACGACTTTCCAGATTCGATGGTAGAGGTTGTCGAAATACCGGCCGTCGTGGACGAAGAATACAGCGTCAGATAGGGTTCCTGTTTCGTGACCTGGTCCTTATCCGGGAAGAAATCGAAGATGGCGTCGCAGTCCCTTTCCCAAATCTCTTCTTCACCGGTTTCCCCGTCTTCGCCCGTTTTCAAGAAATCGTAATGATAATAGCCGTTATACAGGGTGCGCCATCCGAAATTCACATGGAATACATCCTGCTCACCGAAGCGTCCGTAACCGTCAAAGACAAAAGCGTGTCCGTGCTGTCCGTCCGAAGTACTGCCGGAATAGATTACCGGGTGCTTGGCCAGTTCCGTCTTGAGCAGACGGGTCCACTGATCGGAATTGTAACGATCGGCCAGTTCGACACGCCCGCACTTGCTCATATAGAAATTATTGGAAAATCTGTCAGGAATCCTGTCCGTATATGCACCGGTCCCATCTGAGGAATACATAGCCTCGATGATGGCGCCGCAGTCGGCCATCAGGCGGCTGAGATTGTCCAGCAATGTCGTTTTGCCGGCTTCCTTGGCATCCCTGATCGCCTGGGGGTTGCTCAGCGTCCGCAGGCCTTCCCAGTCGAAGTCTGTCGTTCCCAGGTTGTACGGGGAATTCGCTACACGATTATTGTTATAGACCGTGTAATTGATGGTTTTCGTCACAGGCCTGGCCGGCATCTGGTCCGGATAAATCCCACTGAGGGTTGTCAACACTTCCGCGACGGCAACGGGGACACAACCGGCCACGGAGAGTTTATTATCCTTGTCCCGCGGGCAGTATTTATTGAAGATATTCTCCCCGAAAAGATCAAGGTCCTTGTTCCCCTGGTCCCATTCGGGTGTGAGATGCCCGACCTTGTCCACGACCTGCGTCTCATCCACCGACCAGACATCCAGCCGCGTCGGCGCTGCCTTTGCCCATTGCTTCCGCACGCCTTCGGCAGGCGTCTTCGTTGCGCGGACCTGTGCCTCCATCCGCTTCATCCACCATGCCACGTGCTCGGGCATGTCATCCGGATCGAAGCTGCCGTTCTCGGAGATCGCCAGCACGGGGACGGTGTTGTCATCCCCGGAGATGATCACAAAACCGCCGCTTCCGCCGGTGAACACATACATGGCCGGCTGGTCCTGCGGATCCGTGCCGGTCCAGACGAGCTTGACGCCTGCACTCCCCTTCCGGAAACTGTTGGCGGACAGGATCCGCTCCGCGATCTCCTGCGCCGTCTTCTCGGAAACAGGACCGGCCTTCAGCACCTGCCCGGACAGGGCAACGAAGCTCACGGCAAGCAGGATGATTCCTATTTTCAATGGTCTATTCATCGTTTAAGCGACAGTTATTCAACTATTCTACATTCACAAACGTTACAACCCTTTCCAGGACTTCCCCGCCGACCGTTTCGGCGATCGCCGCCTCGATCTTGTACCGGCCCGTCTGGGTAAGCAGGAAGGAGTCATTGGACTGCGGAATCTTCGCGGACGTTCCGTCGGGATAGGTGATGGTCCAGACGGTCCCCGCATACGGTGCACCGTAATTAGCGATCTTCAGCGGGAAAACATCGTTCTGTTTATACGAACTCCTGGTCTGTATAAACGCCGTCGGCGTTATCGGAATCTCACCGACTACTGCTCCGTTGTCATCATAGGCGACGGGAACCAGCCTGTCCCCACCGGTCGCGTAATACAAGGCAATGCAATCGCCGAGCTCCAGGGAAGCATTCGAGGGAATCTCGCATTTGATTTCCCCGGACCACTTATCCGGGACCTCCTCACCATACAAATAAAGACTTGTGTTATAGAGCTCCACCCAGTCCGTCACCCCAATCGTCACCAGTTCTCCGCTTTTTTTCCGAAGGCAGGCATAAATTCTGTTCAGGTCAGGAAAATAGGTACCATTATAGTCTGTCAAACCGGTATTCCGGATCGCTCCGGCGACCTGCAAAGTGAACGTCGCTCCCGGGCCAACCGCCGAAGACACCGTAATCCCCGGCGTTTCTATGGTCTCAGTCGGGCACAGCTTCAGATACGGGGAGTCCACCGTCGTTTGGTTCTTGTCCGGGTAGAAACCCAGGACTACGTCACAATTACTTTTCCAGACTTCATTCTCGCCCGTTTTCATGTTGTCGATGTAATAATACCCGTTACAGATGCCGCGCCATCCGAAATTCACATGGAAAACATCCTGTCCATCAAAGCGGCCATAGCCGTCAAGGACAAAAGCATGACCGTGCATTTCGTCTTCAGTTAATCCGCCATAGACGAGGGGGCGCTCCGTCAGCTCAGCCTTCAGCATCCGGACCCACACGTCGGGAGAGTCCTTGTAAGCCCTTGCATACTCCATCCGTGCGCTGCGGGACATCGAAAAATAATAGCGCATATTGAAGGGGATGTACTCGGATAAGGCAGCCGTATCGTCACTGGTATACATGGCATGGACGATGGCGCCGCAGTCAGCCATCAGGCGGGCCAGCTGATCGAGCAAACCGGTCTTCCCCGCATTAATGGCAGCCTGGATGGCGGCCATGCCTGTCAGGGAGCGCAGACCCTCCCAGTCATACGCCTCGACCGTCCCCAGCTGATAGGGATGATCTGCGGTGGCGGCAGCCACGTAGTTGTCGTATCCTTCGTATGAGGCGATTTCGGGTTCATAGTCCTCAATAACGCCCGACGAGGTGGCCGGCATCGAGTCGGGATAAAGCCCGCTCATCGTGGTAATCACTTCGGCTGCGGCCGTCGCGACGCAGCCCGTGATGGACAGTTTATTTTCCTTGTCCAGCGGACAGAACTTGTTGTAGACAGACTGATGGAAGATGACCTCGTCTGCATTTCCCTGGTCCCACTCAGGCGTAAGATGCTCAACCTTGTCCACGACCTGGGTCTCATCCAGATTATATGCCCTTGTCGCCGCGACCTTTGCCCACTGCTTCTTGACGCCTTTAGCAGGCGTTTTCGTAGCGCGAACCTGCGCTTCCATCCGTTTCATCCACCACTGCACATGCGCGGGCATATTCTCTGCCTCAAAGCGGCCTTTATCCGAAATAGCCAGTACGGGGACGGTGTTGTCATCGCCGGAGATGATGACAAAACCGCCGCTTCCGCCGGTGAACACGTACATCGCCGGCTGGTCCTTGGGATCCGTTCCGGTCCAGACGAGCTTGACGCCCGCACTCCCCTTCCGGAAACTGTTGGCAGAAAGGATCCTTTCCGCTATCCCCTGCGCCGTCTTCTCGGAAACCGGGCCGGCCTTCAGCGCCTCCCCGGACAGGAAGGCGAGGCCCGCCATAAGAAATAATATGAGGGGCCTTTTAATCATTGTCCTCCTCCTCTGCCAGCATGAGAATAAAACCGATTCCCGAGGTGTTGTCCTGCAGCCAGACCTTGCCTTCGGACTTTTTCACCACGCGCATCTGCGTGAAAGCCGGCTGCGTGAGGGAGGTGGGAAGGCCCGTGGCCTGCTCCACGGTCACATTGTACTTCTTGCCGTTATTCAGCGTGTAGGGCATCCGGACGCCCAGGGCAAATCCTTCCGCCCAGTCCTGCAGGCGCAGGTAGCGGGACGTCTCCGAATTCAGGTAGGCGTACTGGCCCTTTCCGTCCAGATACTTGCAGATCTCATTCATTTCCCCGTCCGAAGATGTGCCTGAAAAAGCTCCGATGGCCTCAGACTGGAGGAAAGTGGCCTTATAATCCGGAGCATAGGTGAGGGCAGGCATCGTCACGACGACATTCCGTTCCATGGCGTTACCGTCATCGGCCTTGGCGTACCGGACCATGGCCTTACCCGCCTGATCATAAACTTCAATCAGGTATCCATCCTTCAGGGTGCCGGCCGGAACGACCAGATTGAAAGACTTGCCTTCGTCCGTGAGGGCGACGCCCTCGCCGCAGTCCAGCGTGAGCCGGCTGAAGGACTCGTCGGTCTGGTCCGCATCGAAGGTGAGCGTCGGGCCGGCCGCCTCCGCGATACCGCTGACCGTTGCCGTACCGAAGAGGGTCTCCTGCGCATAGGACAGGATGCGGATGCTGCCGATGGTGGCATTCCCCTTCAGGGTGAGCGACAGGACGCCCATCAGGTTCCGGAACACCATCTCGTCCAGCTGGTCACCCTGACCGGCGGAAATGTTGGCCCCGTTCCCGAAACTCCCGGCCGCATAGGCCTGCGAGGAAGGGATGCCGAGGCTGATGGTTTCGCCCTGCGCGCCAGTTGCGACGCTGGCGGGATAGACAGCCCGGAAGGGACCGCTGCCGATGTTGCTGGGCCCGCTGAAGGTACCCGTCTGGGTCCCTTCGCCGCCCGTCAGGGTGAATTCCACACCGGTGGTGTTGTTCTCATTGAAAACCCGGATCTTGTCGCCTTCGCTCCAGCACACCTTGTTGCCCGTCCCCAACTGGGTACGGGTACCGGTCTCCAGGACGGCAGTGAAAGACATGGAATCGGAAACGGCCTGGGCCGGTTCCGTCTGCGGGTTTTGTCCAGGGTCCAGCTCCGTGGTCCTTGCACAGGAGAGGACGAGGGCGCCGGCAAGAAGGGCAGCGCCGAAAAGGGAGAAGGTCTGTCTCATGGCGGGGAAGGATTTAAGAGTCATAATCGTCATCATCCCATCCGGAGCCTTCTTTTCCCCCGAATGTTTCATTGCCCTGGGTCAGGCAGATATTCTGCGGCAGCGCGATCACAAGGATGCTGAACCGCGGTTTCTCGTAGTTCTTTTTGGACATTGGCTATCCGTTTTTAGGTGCTCTGAATGCAAATATAAGCTTTTTTTATTAACTTTGTATAATCAGTAAACGTCGAATATGAGAAACAACGAAGCGCTGCGCTGCCTGCTGTGCAAGAAACCGAAATGCTCCCTGCAGGGGTGCCCTGTCCATACACCCGTCCCCGAATGCGTCCAGCTGTACCGGGAAGACCGCCTGGAAGAGGCCGGTAAGATCCTGTTCGGGAACAATCCGCTCTCGGCCATCACCTCCCGCGTCTGCGAATGGAAGCAGTTCTGCTACGGCCATTGCGTCCTGAACGTGAAGAGCATCCCCGTCCGCTGGTACGAACTTGAGCAGGAAATCTCCGACGCTTACCTGTTCGGTGCACGCCTGGAACGGGAAAGCGACGTCCTCGCCGGCAAGCGGATCGCCCTGGTGGGCGCCGGTCCGGTGGGCATCTGCGCCGCCGTCTGGCTGTACCGGGCCGGAGCCGAGGTGTCCATGGCCGACGCGAATCCCCGCATCGGCGGCGTCCTCCGCTACGGCATCCCCGCCTTCCGCCTGGACCGCAAGTATGTCAATGCGTTCGAGCGGATGTTCGAGCAGGCCGGCATCAAGTTCCAGGGCGGCATGGAAGTGGGCAAGGACATCGCCCTCGACCGCGTGGCGGCCCGGTATGACGCCGTCCTCGTGGGCGCCGGCGCGGAAAAGCCCGCCACCCTCCAGATTCCCGGTGAGGGAAAGGGCCTGCAGGCACTCCCCTTCCTCCGGAATCCGTCCGCCTTCGACCTGGGCCGGAAAGTCATCGTCATCGGCGGCGGCAACGTCGCCATGGACACCGCCCGCACCGCCATCCGCCGCGGCGCGGAAACCTGGATCTACTACCGCAAGGACTACGGCAACATGCCCGCGAACCCCATCGAGGTGGAAGGCGCTATGCGCGACGGCGTGCATTTCCGCGTGTTCCAGGCCCCCGTGGAGGTCAAGGCGAACAGCGTCGTCTTCTGCGACTGCCAGAACGAAACCGATCCCGAGACCGGCCGGGTCGTGACCCGCATCATCCGCGGCACCGAGCACGAAGTGGAATGCGATACCCTGCTCACGGCCATCAGCGAGAAGCCGGACTACTCCGTCTTCACGGGCTGCGAGCCCACCCTGGACGCCTCCGGCTGGCCCGAAGTGACCGCGGAAGGCCAGGTCGTGATCCCCGGCATCGACAATGTCTTCGTCGCCGGCGACTTCCGCTACGGTCCCAAGACCGTCGTCGAGGCTGTTGCCTCCACCCGCACGGCCGTCAATGCCATCATTGCCCGGTTCGGAAACAAGACGGAGGAATAGATTTTTCGACTTCGCCTTCGGCTCCGCTCAAAATGACAAACAATAAGGTATGAAAGCCATCCTGATATATTCCGGAGGACTGGACAGCACGACGCTCCTGTATGAGTACAGGGAGAGCATCGCACTGGCGGTTTCCTTCGACTACGGGTCCAAGCACAATGCCCGGGAGATTGCCTTTGCCCGGGAGCATTGCCGGAAGCTGGGCATCCCCCACCTCACGATTCCCCTGGAGTTCATCGGCCAGTACTTCCGCAGCGACCTCCTCCTGTCCGGCGGCGAGATCCCGGAAGGCCATTATGCCGATGAGAACATGAAATCCACCGTCGTCCCCTTCCGCAACGGCATTATGCTGGCCATCGCGGCCGGCCTTGCCGAAAGCCGCGACCTGGACACGGTCCTCCTGGCGAATCACGGCGGCGACCACACTATCTACCCCGACTGCAGGCCGGAGTTCATCGACGCCTTCGACCGCGCCGCAAATGCCGGCACCTACAACGGCGTCCGCATCGTCTCCCCCTACTGCAACATCACCAAACGGGACATCGCCCTCCGCGGCCAGGCCCTCGGCATCGACTACGCCCGCACCTACTCCTGTTACAAGGGCGGCGAAAAGCACTGCGGCCGCTGCGGCACCTGTACCGAACGCAAAGAAGCCCTCGAAGGCTTCGACCCCACTGAATACGAAGCATAAACGCCTATGTACTACGTCTGTAAACGACTCGAAATATCGGCCGCCCACAGCCTGATGCTCTCCTATGAGAGCAAATGCGAGGCCCTCCATGGCCACAACTGGATCGTCAAGATCTACTGCAAGTCCGAAACCCTGAACCAGGACGGCATGGTCACGGATTTCACCCTCATCAAGCGCGACATCGAGAAAGCCCTGGACCACCAGAACCTGAACGCCGTCCTCCCGATGAACCCCACCGCCGAGAACATCGCCCGCTGGATTTGCGACCGTACCCCCAACGCCTACAAAGTGGAAGTCTGGGAGTCCGAAATGAACATGGCCGCCTACGAGCGCGACTAGGAAGGAACCCAAAAGAAAATGGTCGTGGTGGAAGGGTATGGGGTGACATCCCAAAACCTGTGGCCACCCTCGGCCGCATAAGAGGGAAGGTCCGAATCCTGTGGGAGGGGTCGCGAAGCGACGGTTTTGGGATGTCACCCCATACCCCGGAACCTGAACAGAACCCGAGCAGAACCCGAACTACACCTGAACTAAACCGGAACCTAGAACTAACCACATACCGTGTACAGAGTCAACGAAATATTCTACAGCCTCCAGGGAGAGGGCTTCTGGACCGGGACACCGATGGTGTTCCTGCGGTTCAGCGGATGCAACCTGAAGTGCCCGTTCTGCGACACCGACCACAGCGCCTTCCGGGAAATGACCGCGGAGAAGATCGTGGGAGAGGTGGCCAAGGCCGGGGGTGACTGCCGTCGCGTCTGCGTCACCGGCGGAGAACCGTCCCTGCAACTGGATGCGGACCTGGTGGAAGCCCTGCATAGAGCGGGATTCCGGATCCACATCGAAACCAACGGAACCCGGGCACTCCCGGAAGGCGTGGACTGGGTGACCGTGAGCCCGAAGAGCGAGGTGGAAGGATTGAAGGGAGACGGAACCGTCGTGCTGGAAAAGGCCGATGAGGTGAAGGTCGTGTACCTCGGGAAGGAGGTCGAGAAGTGGGCGGCGTTCCCGGCCCGGTGGCATTTCCTGCAGCCGTGCTCCTGCCTGAATACGGAACAAACCGTGGATTATATCCGGCGACACCCAAACTGGCGGCTGTCGCTTCAGACACATAAACTATTGAACATCAGATGAAAAGGAACGAGTACGATGTCATTATCGTCGGCGGCGGCATCACCGGCGCGGGGACCGCGAGGGACTGCGCCATGCGCGGCCTGAAGGTCCTCCTCATCGAGCGCCACGACATCGCCACCGGAGCGACGGGCCGGAACCACGGCCTCCTGCACTCCGGCGCCCGGTATGCCGTGACCGATCAGGAATCGGCCAATGAATGCATCCGCGAGAACCGGATACTCCGCCAGATCGCCTCGCATTGCGTGGACGAGACGGACGGCTTCTTCATCACCCTCCCGGAGGACGACCTGAACTATCAGGCCAAGTTCGTCGAATCCTGCCTCGCCGCCGGCATCGACGCCGAGATCGTGGACCCGAAGGAGGCCCTGCGGATGGAGCCCGCGTTGAATCCCGACCTGATCGGCGCCGTCCGGGTGCCGGACGGCAGCGTGGACCCGTTCCGCCTGTGCGCCGCCAATATGGTGGATGCCAAGCTGCACGGAGCCCAGGTGCTCCTGTATACCGAAGTCACCGGATTCATCAAGAACGGCGACCGGATCCAGGGCGTCAAGACCTATAACCACCAGACCCACAAGAGCGGCGAGTATTACGCGACCATCACGGTCAATGCCGCCGGCATCTGGGGCCAGCACATCGCCGACCTCGCCGGGGTCAAGATCGGGATGTTCCCCGCCAAGGGCGCCCTCCTCATCTTCGCCCACCGCGTGAACGACATCGTCATCAACCGGTGCCGGAAACCGGCCAATGCCGACATCCTCGTGCCCGGCGACACCGTGTGCATCATCGGCACCACCTCCACCAAGATTCCCTTCGAGGAATGCGACGGGGTCCATGTCACTCCGGACGAGGTGAACCTGCTGATCGAAGAAGGCGCGAAACTGGCCCCGGCCCTCGCCAATACGCGGATCCTGCGGGCCTATGCCGGCGTCCGTCCGCTCGTGAGCGCCGACAACGATCCCTCCGGCCGTAACATCAGCCGAGGCATCGTCTGCCTGGATCACGAAACCCGCGACGGCATCAAGGGCTTCATTACCATCACCGGCGGTAAACTGATGACTTATAGGCTGATGGCCGAGATGGCGACCGACCTCGTGTGCCGGAAACTGTCCATCGAGAAGACCTGCGAGACCGCGACCACTCCCCTGCCCGGCGCTGGCGGAAAGAGCTTCCGCGAGGTGGCCGAGAAGATCTGGGAGAACCCGACGACCGTGCAGAAAGCCGCCGTCACGCGGCTGGGCACCGGCGCCGCCCGGATCCAGGCGGAGGACTCCGTGGACCAGTCCCTCATCTGCGAATGCGAGGAGGTGTCCGTCGGCGAAATCAACTCCGCCATCGAGCGGCTGGACGTGAGCGGCCTGACCGACCTGCGCCGCCGTACGCGCGTGGGAATGGGCACCTGCCAGGGCGAACTCTGCGGCTGCCGGGCCGCCGGGATGCTGGCCAAGGCCCACGGCTGCGCCGACCGGGCCCGCACCGACCTCAAGGACTTTATGACCGAGCGCTGGAAGGGAATGTATCCCATCGGCTGGGGGGATGCCCTCCGCGAGGCCGAATACACGCAGTGGGTCTATAAACACGTACTGGGCGTATGAGATTCGATACGGTAATCATCGGTGGCGGCCTCGCAGGCCTCACCGCCGGCATCAGCCTCCAGGAGGCGGGCCGGAAAACGGCCATCATCAGCGCGGGACAGAATGCCATGCACTTCTTCTCCGGCAACTTCGAGGACGCCGGTCCGGCCAGGGAACGGGTTTCCGCCCTGTTCGCAGCCGCCGGCGTGCGGATGAACGCCCTGGAGGGCGCGCTCCTGATGCCCATGGGCTCCTTCCGCCCGGCATCGCTCACCCTGGAGGACGTGACCGTCTTCCCCTCTGACGAACATATCGCCGACAAGGCCCTCATTGTCAATTTCACCGGCTTCCACGACTTCTTCGGCACCTTCCTGGCCGAAGCCCTGGAAAAGCGCGGGACCACCTGCCGCATCCGGTTCGTCCGTCTGCCGGAGATGGAGCACCTGCGCCTGAGCCCCAGCGAGATGCGGTCGGTGAACATCGCCCGTACGATGGACGAGCACTGGGAGAAGGTCGTCTCCGACATCCGCGTCCTCCACAAGGACGAGGACCTCATCCTCCTCCCCCAGGTCTTCGGGCTCAAGGACGCGGCGGTGCTGGACAAGATCCGCACGGCCCTGCCCGCCCGGGTGGCCTTCATCGGCACCATGCCCCCGTCCGTCCCCGGTATCCGCACCCAGATGCTCCTGAAACGGCGTTTCGAGGTGCTGGGAGGCACTTTCCTGATGGGAGACGAGGTGACTTCCGCCGCCCTGCACGAGGGCGTCGTGAGCAGCATCACCACCCGGAACCTGGATACGGTCCGGCTCTTTGCCGACCAGTTCATCCTCGCGACCGGCAGTTATTTCTCCAAGGGAATCGCCGCGACGCCCACGCAGGTATACGAACCCCTGTTCGGCCTGGACATCGACTATCCCAAAGACCGGAACGCCTGGTACAGCGATGATTTCTTCGCGGACCAGCCCTATATGGACTACGGCGTCAAGACCGACGCCTCCCTTCACGCCGTCAAGGACGGAGAGCCGGTGAAGAACCTGTTCGCCATCGGCTCCGTGCTGGGCAACACGCGGAAAGAAGACTTCGGGACCGCCGCCGGGCTCGCCATCCGGACGGCCTTCGCGGTCGCCGACACCATCAAAGGAGGAAGCATATGAATCTGCAGGAATATACCGCCAGCGCGCATAATTTCGAAGAGTGCATGAAGTGCACCATCTGCACGGCCTACTGTCCGGTCGTGCCGGTCAATCCGCGCTATCCCGGCCCCAAGCAGGCCGGCCCCGACGGGGAACGCCTCCGCCTGAAGGACCCGTATTTCTTCAACCAGGCCCTCAAATACTGCCTGAACTGCAAGCGCTGCGAGGTCGTGTGCCCTTCCGGCGTGAAGGTGGCCGACATCATTCAGTCCGCACGCATCCGGTACGGAAAGGAAAAGCCCAAGCTCCGCGACGTGATGCTTGCGAATACGGATTTCATGGGCACGCTCGCCCGTCCGTTTGCCCCCATCGTGAACGGGGTGACCAGCCTCGGGGTGACGAAGGCCGTCCTGGACGCCACGATGGCCATCGACAAGCACCGGACCTTCCCCAAGTACAGCGGCCGCAGTTTCGAAGGCTGGCTCAAGCGGCGGTCCAAGGAGCAGGCGAAATTCGACAAGCAGGTCGCCTACTACCACGGCTGCTACGTGAACTACAACAACCCGCAGCTGGGCAAGGACTTCGTGAAGGTGATGAACGCCCTCGGGTACGGCGTCCAGCTGCTGGACAAGGAGAAATGCTGCGGTGTCGCCCTGATTGCCAATGGAATGTCGCAGAAGGCGTCGAAGAACGCCGTCCACAACGTGGAAGTCATCCAGAAGGCGGTGGACGCGGGCCTGAAGGTCCTCACGACCTCATCGACCTGCACCATGACCATCCGGGAGGAGTATCCGGAACTGCTCAAGGTCGATAACGCCGGCGTCCGCGACTCCATCCTCCTAGCCACCCGGTTCATCTACCAGCTGCTTGAATCCGGCGCCGGCACCCTCAAGTTCAAGGAGAACTACCGGGCCCGCATCGCCTACCACATCCCCTGCCACCTGGAGCGCCTGGGCTGGGGCATCTTCTCCACCGAACTGCTCAAGATGATCCCCGGGGTGGAATTCACCCTGCTGGACTCCAACTGCTGCGGCATTTCCGGTACCTACGGATTCAAGAAGGAAAACTACGAGGCCTCCCAGGCCATCGGCCAGCCCCTCTTCGACCAGATCAAGTCCGTAAACCCCGACTTCGTCGCCTGCGACTGCGAGACCTGCAAGTGGCAGATCGAGATGTCCACGGGCTACACCGTCAAGAATCCCATATCCATCCTCGCGGAAGCGCTGGAGGTCTAGATTCCTTCGCTTCGCTCGGAATGACAAGAGACAAGTCGGAATGACAATAGAGACGTCGGAACGACAATAAGACTGTCATTCCGAGGAGGTCGGAGACGTTTTGTCATTCCGAGGAGGTCGGAGACCGACGAAGGAATCTGTCAGGGAGTAAAGAGCTCGTCCTTGAAATTCACGAGGTAGACCTTCTGCACGGCCCGGGTCAGGGCCGTGTAGAGCCATTTGAGGTCATCGGGCGTGAGGAAGTCTTGCCAGAAAGGGTTGTCGATGAAGACACAGTTCCACTGGCCGCCCTGGGACTTGTGGCAGGTGACAGCGTTGGCATACTTGAGCTGGAGCGCGTTGAAGAAAGGGTCTTCGCGGACCGCGTCGTAGCGCTTTTTCTTCGTCGTCAGATGGCTGTAATCGGCGGTAACCCCCTGATAGAGGGCGTTGGACTGTTCGTAGGTCAATGAAGCGGATTCCGCTTCGAGGGTATCCAGAAGAACCTTCGCGACGATTTCCTGATCGGCATAGTCCGGGAAGGCCAGGCGAGCTTCGGCGAAATGCAACCCGTAGCGCTCCTCATAACTGCCGATGCGCACGAGCTTGCAGATGTCGCCGTTGGCGATGTAGTCCGTCCCGTCCAGCCCGTCGGCGAAGTGGTAGCAGTTCTTCACGATCATCAACTTATCGTCCCGGACAAGCCGTTCTTCCTTGAACTGCACCTGCGCGCGAATGCCGGCGTTGTAACGGTTTGCCCGCTTATTGGAGCGCGTGAGCACAATGGTTTCATCCTCGCCGTAGCGTCCGTAGGCGTCTGTGAGGGTTTCGATAAGTTCCGCGCCGGAGAGTCTTTCTATGTCATCGAATCCATTGACACACAGGCCCAGTTCATCCAGCGGAATCTCGCAATCCTCTTCCAGCAGTTCCCGCAGATGCGTCGCGTTCACGAGGATGCCCGAACCGGCCTGCTGCCGGACGACGGTACGCAGTTCCGAAAAGCGGACTCCCCCGGCGCCGGACATATACTCCGGCGACAAGGCCGGGGACCGGTCCATCCCCACAGGCGGCAGCTGGGCCGCATCGCCCACCAGGATCATCCGGCATTCCACCCCGCTGCGCATATATAGGATAAGGTCTTCCAGGAGGTTCCCCGACCCGAAGACCGCCGTGGACTTCCGGCCGGCGTCATCGACCCCGATCAGGGACACTTCATCCACGATAAAGAGCGTGTACTTCGCCTTGTTCGGCGCGAGAGAGAAGGTCCCGAAACCGTCCTCCCCGTGGGATTTCTGCCGATAGATCTGCTTGTGCACCGTCGATGCAGGGCGGCCGGTGTAGTGGGACAGAACCTTGGCCGCACGGCCCGTGGGAGCCATCAGGACACACGGGGTCTTCATATCCGTGAAAGCGGACACGACGGCCGCCAGGACCGAGGTTTTCCCGGTTCCCGCGTAACCATTGACCACAAGGATATCGGCATCATCCCCCGTCAGAAACTCCGCTATATCCCGCAGGAGGGCGTCCTGGCAGGAGGTGGGTTCATACGGCAGGCGCTGCAGGAACTCGTGATACAGGAAACCGGTCCGGTCCATAGGCTAGCGCTGGCGGAACAGGCCGGCAAAGACGGCGAGCACCGGATAGATCTCCACGCGCCCGAGGAACATATCGAAGGAAAAGATGAATTTCATGGCCATCGGTTCGGCGTTGTAGTTGCCCAGGGAGCCGATTTCGCCGAGGGAAGGGCCCACGTTCGCCAGGCAGGCCACCGACCCCAGCAGCCCGTGCTGGTTGGGATCGCCGATGATGACGCACAGGATGGAGGAGATACCGATCAGGAGGAAGAACAGGGCGATGTACAGCACCTGCGGATACACTTCCTCGTCCTTGAGGGTGCGCTTGCCGTATTTGACCTCGAACACGGTGGCGGGATACAGCGTCTTCACGATCTGCATCCGGATGGCCTTGAACAGGACGATCACGCGGTCCACTTTGAGACCGCCGGTGGTAGACCCGGCGCAGCCGCACACGAGGCTGCCGATGATCAGGATGAAACAGGGCAGCACGGGCCAAGTGGAATTGTCACTGATGGCAAATCCCGTCGTAGATGTATAACTGACCACGTGGAAGGTGCCGTCCAGGATGGCGCGCGGCCAGGTGGCGTCTATGCCCTGGAGCTTGAGGCTGAGCCCCGCCAGGAGGGACCCGCCGAGCAGGCTCAGCAGATAGAACCGGATGGCCGGATTCTTCAGCGGCCGGAGCGAGCGGTTGGCGAAGGTCAGGAACACCAGTCCGAAATGTACCGAGGCGATGACCATGAACACGATGGTCAGGATGGAGATGAGCTCCGACCGGAAATAGCCGATGGACAGGTTCCGGGTGGAGAAACCGCCCGTCGCGCACACGCTGAAGGCGTGGTTGATGGCGTCGAAGGGCGACATCCCGGCGGCCCAGAAACTGAAGAAGGCCAGGGCGCAGTTGACCAGGTACACCCAGGCAAAGATGAACACGGTCTTGTTGGCCCGGGAACTGTAATCCTCCCGGGACAGGGAGGAAAGTTCCATATTGGTAAGGCGCAGACGCACCGGGCTGGAGTTCGGGATAATCAGCAGGAGGAATACCACGACACCCAAGCCTCCGATGAAGTGCGTCGAGGAGCGCCAGAACAGCAGGCTCCTCGGCAGGGCCTCGATGTCCTCCAGGATGGTGGCCCCGGTGGTCGTGAAGCCGGAAACGCTTTCAAACCAGGCGTTGATCAGGGTGAACTGCCCGCCCCAGAGGGCATAGGGAATCATCCCGAACAGGAAGTTCAGGAGCCAGGACAGGAAGATGATCATATACCCGTCCTTGAGGCTGATCCGGTCCGTCTTCCGTACGAAGATGAAGGGGAAGATGCCCACGGTGAAGGTCAGGGAGAAGGCGATCATCAGCGGAGCCAGGGCGCTGTCTCCCCCGTCCGCCAGCGAGACGACGACGGAAAGCAGCATGAACAGCGAACTCACCAGGAGCGCCGTTCCCACATTCCGCGATATGACTTTCAGGTTCATCCTTCGGAGCCCGTCCGGGACTGGTTATCCTTCAGCTGCTTGATCCGCCGGCGGTACTGCCGGTTCTCCTCCGTGAGTTCGGTGATGCCGTCGTTGAGTTCGGAAAGCTGGTCGTCACCCTCGAAGGAGTAATTGTAGCGGCGTCCCATCGACCGGTATTCATCGAGTCCCTTGAGCATCCTGATCAGGGGGTTCACGTAATAGGAGGTGATGAAGAACATCAGCAGCAGGACCAGCATCACGCCCACGCCCACGGCGACGATGCCCGGGACGATGCTCCGGTAGAAACCCTGGTCGAACTCCTCGGAGTTCTGCTGGAGGTCGTCGTACATCGCCTCGCTCAGGTCGTCGATATACCCACGCAGGCGGTGGAACGAAGGCTGGAGCCGGTCGAAATACCAGGTGCGGGAGTCAATGAAGTCCGATTCGATGACGTTCTCCAGTTCGAGGGAAGTAAGCATATAGGCCGAGTAGGAGTAGAGCACCGAGTCCGTCAGGGGCAGCATCTTCTTGCCGGTGAAGGACGAACGGAGGGAGTCGCAGTAGAAGACGAACTCCTGCTGGTCGAAATCCGGGAGGGAGTTGACGGATTCATCGCCGATCACGGTCAGGATCTGCAGGTTGTAGTTGTCCGTGACGTTGGCCAGCTGCTGGGCCACGTTGATGCTGTTGATGTCCTCCGCGATCAGGTCGGACACGTAATTGGACATCCGCCGGTATTCCAGGATGGAGATGACGCTGGACAGGACCAGGACCACGACGATGGCGCTCAGGGACAAGATCATCTTCGTCCTGAGTGACAGGCGGAAACCGCTGATCCAGTTTTTGAATCTCGAGACCATGGCTCTCACATTTTTCTCAACTTGCAAAGATAACTCTTTTCTCCCTAGTTTTCAAGCGATGGCGGATGTTCGGAAATATTATTGAAGAATTTTCAAAATATGTTTCATATTCATAAATAAATGTTCTATATTTGTAAGGAAATTGAAAAACACGATGAGAACCACATTCCTGGACAAAAAAGACAACAAGAATTCCCTCCTGAAGAAAACGATCCTGCGCCTCTGCATCGAAAGCGGCGAGCACAGCATCGCGGCCCTCAGCGAACAGATAAATGCCAGCGTCCCCACGGTGACCAAGCTCATCGGGGAACTGATGGAGGAAGGCTTCATGATTGAACTGGGCAAGTCCGGGACCTCGGGCGGACGGCGTCCCAGCATCTACGGGCTCAACCCGGAGGCGGGCTATTTCATCGGCCTGGATATCCGGCATTCCCACGCGAGCATCGCCGTCACCGACTTCAAGGGCGGGCTGGTCTTCTTCGAGGACAATATCCCGTTCATCCTGGAGATCGACGAGGAATGCATCCACCGCATCTCCCACAACATCCGGGAGTTCTTCGTCGAGCACCAGCTCGACTGGAACAAGGTGCTCGGCATGGGCATCAGCGTGGCCGGCCGCGTGAACCCGAAGACGGGCTACAGCAACCTCTACTCCTTCGATCCGGACCGCCCCATCAACAAGATCCTTTCCGAAGACCTGGACATCCCCGTGGTGATCGAGAACGACTCCCGGGCCATGACCTACGGCGAATTCCTCTCCGGCGTCGTCAAGAAGGAACAGAATGTCCTTTTTGTCAATGTGAGCTGGGGCCTCGGCATGGGCATGATCCTGGACGGGCACCTGTATTACGGCACCTCGGGCTATTCCGGGGAGTTCGGCCATTTCCCGCTGCTGAACAACGACCAGATCTGCCGCTGCGGCAAGGTGGGCTGCCTGGAGACGGGCGCCTCCGGCTCCGCCCTCGTGCGGATGATCACCGAGCAGCTGCAGGCGGGCCGCGCCTCCTCCCTCGCCGGCATCTTCCGCCAGCAGGGCAAGGTGACCCTCAACGACCTGTTCAAGGCCATCAAGGAGGAGGATATCCTCACCATTGAAACCATCGAGAAGATCGGCAGCAACCTGGGACGGGGCCTCGCGGGCCTGATCAACGTCTTCAACCCGCAGCTGGTCGTCCTGGGCGGCAAGATGGCCATGGCCGGCGACTACCTGCTGTTGCCTGTGCGCAGCGCCGTCAAGCGCCACGCGCAGACCATCGCGAACCAGGATACCGCCATCAAGTTCTCCAAGCTCCGCAACCAGGCCGCCCCGATCGGCGACTGCATGCTGTCCCGCAGCCACCTGCTGGGCATCGTATAATCCCAACCCTATGCCACAAGTATCAGAACGGGGCCGTCTCGTCCCCGCCTCGCCCATCCGCAAGCTCGTACCTTTCGCGGACGCCGCCAAGCGTGAAGGCGTCAAAGTGTACCACCTGAATATCGGCCAGCCCGACCTGCCTACCCCGCAGAAGGCGCTGGACGCCCTCAAGCACATCACGAGGGCCACGCTGGAATACAGCCCCAGCGACGGTTATCTGGCCCTGCGCGAGCGGTTGGCCGCCTATTACGGCCGGTTCGACATTCCCGTGAGCCCGCAGGAGATCATCGTCACCACGGGCGGCTCGGAAGCCCTCCTGCTCACCTTCATGGCCTGCCTGGACCCGGGCGACGAGATCATCATGGTGGAGCCGGGATATGCGAACTACCTGTCCTTCGCCGTCACGGCGGGCATCACGGTCAAGACCGTCACCTCCCGGATCGAGGAGAGTTTCGCCCTGCCGGGCGTCGAGGCCTTTGAAGCGGCCATCACCCCGCGCACCAAGGCCATCCTCCTGTGCAATCCCAACAATCCCACCGGCTATTTCTATTCCCGGGAGGAACTCTACCTCCTTCGCGACATCGTCCTGAAACACAACTTGTTCCTGTTCTCCGACGAGGTCTATCGGGAATTCCGGTACACCGACGAGCCCTATGTCTCAGCCCTGCATCTGGAAGGGGTTGAACAAAACGTGGTCGTCATCGACTCCGTGTCCAAGCGCTACTCCGAATGCGGCATCCGCATCGGCAACATCGTGACCCGGAACAAGGATATCCGGAACACCGTGATGAAGTTCGCACAGGCCCGCCTGAGCCCGCCCCTGCTGGGACAGATCGTGGCCGAAGCCTCCATCGACGGCACCGAAGAATACCAGAAAGCCTGCTTCGAGGAGTATCTGGAGCGGCGGAATTTCTTCATCGACGGCCTGAACCGGATTCCGGGGGTGTACTCCCCCCGTCCGCGCGGCGCCTTTTACACCGTGGCGGCCCTGCCCGTGGACAATGCCGAGGATTTCTGCAAGTGGTTGCTGACCGATTTCCGCTATGAGGGCGAGACGGTCATGATGGCCCCGGCCGCCGGTTTCTACCGCAATCCCGAACTGGGCCGCAACCAGGTCCGGATGGCCTATGTTCTGAAAAAAGAGGACCTTGCAAAGGCCCTCGTCATTCTGGAAAAAGCGCTGGAAGCGTATCCCGGCTAGTCCGTATCCTGCCGCAGCCGCCCGAGCAGTTCATCGCCCAGGGCGCGCTTGACGCGGATATGCTCCAATACCGCCTTCACAAAGGAGTTGGATTCGAATGCACCCCGCACCTGCTCGAAGTCCAGCTCCTTATCTTCTCTGGAACCGTCGGCTCCGAAGCCGGTCATCGACGCGAGGTTGAATTCCTTGCGGGCGTCCTCGTACAGCATCTCGTCGAGGCCGATGACTGCCGCCTTCCACTTCATCACGATATCCCGCACCTGCAGGGCGGTGATAGTCTCCAGCGGGAAGCCGAAGAAATCGGCGTACTTGTCATAGGCCCAGGACCATTCCAGCCGGTAGTAGTCGGCGTGCATCTGCCGGAACTCGCGGTCGACGGTCTCCAGGTCGCCCACTTCGCCCGACTCGATCCGGTCCAGGAGAGAATCCACCAGCCGCTTCGGAGCGATGAGGCCGCTCAAGTCGGTCCATTTGCCCTCGCCGCCTTCCATCTCGGGCTTCAGCGCCGCCCGGATCACCTCGTCGGAGGCTCCGGCGGGCAGGTTTTCGAGTTTCTTGATGATGGAGTTGCCCAGGAACTTGGTGATGGCCGTCCGGTACAGTTCCAGGCCCCGCTTCAGGGAGCCGTTCCGGATCTTCGCGCTATGGTAGGAGTACACGTCCGACAGTTCGCCGGATGAATGCTGCAGGTTCTTCAGGAGCTGGATGCCCTTGAACATCTTGTGGATGGTGTACGGGCTCAGGAGGTTGTAGTTGATGCAGTCCAGTTTGTCCGGATCCGTACGGGCGTCGCGCTTGGGCCATTTCTGGGCGTCGCGGATGGTGCCCACGCTGCGGAGGTTCACGCCCGGGACCAGGTAGGTCGTGTTCTGCTGCTCAATGAGATAGGAGAACGGCAGCCAGGTCGTGTCGGAGTGGTTCACGTGCCGTCCCATCACCAGGGAGAAGGCGCCCACGCGGGAAGGCCAGAGGATGTAGGAATCCGAAGAAGTCTTCGCCCCGCGCTCCAGGATGCCCTGGTGGATGGGCCCCAGCTTGTACATATGGTTGGACTGGTTGGAGCCGCTGCCCGCGTTCATGAAGGAGAAGTGGCCCGCGATGAGCAGGGTCGATTTGTGGTGCGTCACCGTGAAGGGGCCCGCGAAGATGGCGCAGGCCTCGCCGTTCTCCCCCTGGCAGTTGGAGAAGAACAGGGAATCGGAGGCGCTGTACCCGTGCCCGAAATGGCAGGACTGGCCGATGAAACAGCGCGACAGGGACGTGCTGTCCTGGATGTGGCAGCCGCTGCAGATGATGAAATCATCGGCAATCACCCCGTGGCTGATGGTCACCGGGGCCGCCGCGTTGCTATTCACGCTGCCGTTCCGGAGCCGGTTCACGCCGCTGATGACGGCGCAGTCCCCGATCCGCACCCCGTCCAGATAGCGGGTGTTGCGGATGAAAACGTTGTTGCCGATGGTGCCCACTGTGGACTCCTGGGACTTCGCATACTCCTCCACCAGGCGGTCCAGAGCCTGGATTACCTCGGGCCGGTGCCGGTACATCGCCATCACATAGGCCACCTGCGCGCTGAGGCGGTCGTAGATGTGCACGTCGCGCCCGCCCGTCTCGTTGAGGACGGAGACCGCGACGCCGTTTCCGAAACGGCAGGGGCCGTCCGTCACGACGAGGTCCACGTTCTCCAACACGGAGTCGTGACCGATCGTGTAGTTCGCGATATAGTTTGAGATATTCTCAATCAGGCAGTTATCCCCGATCGTCACATTATGGAGGGTTGCATTTTTCAGGCCGGAATGCTTCTTCAGGCCGCCCGGGAGTTCGAACTCCCGCTCAAAGCGGCCGAAGCGCACGGTTCCGGAGAACCGCACGTTGCGGATGTAGGACACCTCTTCGGCGTCCACAAAAACTTCCTGCCAGTCCCGGGCTTCGCAGCCTGCGGCCACCAACTGGTCAATTTCCTGCTGGGTAAGATTCCTGTATGCCATGCTTACGTAATCTGGTTTCCTGTGTACAATTCATAGTATTTCCCCTTCTGCTGAAGGAGTTCGAAGTGCTTGCCGCGCTCAATGATGCGGCCATGGTCCATCACGGCGATGTAGTCGGCGTTCTGGACCGTGGAGAGGCGGTGGGCGATCACGAAGGTCGTGTGCCCCTTCATCAGGGAATCCATTCCCTGCTGGATCATCCGTTCCGTGCGGGTATCGATGGAGGAGGTCGCCTCGTCCAGAATGAGCACCGGAGGGTCGGCGACCGCCGCGCGGGCGATGGCAAGCAACTGCCGCTCACCCTGCGAGAGATTCCCGCCGTCGGCATCCAGGACGGTGTCGTACCCGTTCGGGAGACGGCGGATGAATGCATCGGCATGCACCAGGCGCGCGGCAGCGCGACATTCTTCGTCCGTAGCGTCCAGGCGCCCGTAGCGGATATTGTCCAGCACCGTCCCGCTGAACAGGTGCGTTTCCTGCAGCACCATGCCCAGGGACCGGCGGAGGTCCGCTTTCCGGATACCCGCGACGCTGAACCCGTCGTATGTGATGGTCCCGTCCTGAATCTCGTAGAAACGGTTGATCAGGTTCGTGATCGTGGTCTTCCCCGCTCCGGTACCACCCACAAAGGCGATCTTCTGGCCGGGATAGGCCGTCAATGTGATATCGAAAAGCACCTGTTTCTCAGGCACATAACTGAAATCCACCGTATCCAGCGACACCAGCCCCTCCAGTTTCCGGAGCGTCCCGTCCGCTTCCTTCCAGGCCCAGGTGCCGGTGCGGTGAGATTTCTCGACTACGGCTTCGCCTCCGCTCGAAATGACAGAAGGCCCGGCTTCGCCTCCGACGACAGGGGACCCGGCTTCGCCTCCGACGACAGGGGTATTGTCATTTCGACCAAGGGCGCTTTCCTTGTCATTTCGACCAAGCGAAGCGCGTGGAGAAATCTCGGCATTCACGAGCGTGACGGTCCCCTCATCGAGTTCAGAAGGCTCGTCGAGGAGGGCGTAGACGCGGTCGGAGCCGGCGGTGGCCATCACGAGGGAGTTGATTTCGTTGGAGATCTGCGTCACCGGGCGCGTGAAGTTGCGCTGGAGGGTGAGGAAGGAGACGAGCGTACCGAGGGTGAGGGCCGCACCGTCCAGGCCATTCAGGTACCAGGGGGCCACGGCGCCGGCGAAGCCCGCCAGCGGCGTGATGCCGGCCGCAGGCGTATAGCCCAGGGCGATGAGCGAGCCCAGGATGGCCAGGAGGACGTACATGAAGTTGCCGATGTTGGAATTGATCGGCATAATGATGTTGCCGATCTTGTTGGCATTGAACACGCTTGCGCGGAGTTTCTCGTTCAGGGTGGCGAACTGCTCCATCGCCTTGTCCTCGTGGCAATAGACCTTGACGACCTTCTGGCCGGAGACCATCTCCTCGATGAAACCGTTCACCTTTCCCAAGTTCTGCTGCCGCTCCACGAAGTATTTCTTGGAGAGGGTGCCCAGTTTGGTGGTGACCTTGTACATCAGGAAGGCCATCGCCACAGAAACCACCGTGAGCGGGAGGCTCAGCACAAGCATGCTCACGAAGGTGGCCGTGATGGTCACCAGCGAACTGAACAGGCTCGGAATGCTGTTGCCGATGACCTGCCGGAGGGTGTCCACATCGTTGGTGTACACCGACATGATATCCCCGTGCGCGTGATTGTCAAAGTATTGCAGCGGAAGCGATTCCATGTGGGAGAACAGGTCCTTGCGGATGCGGAGCATCGTCCCCTGCCCCACGTGGATCATCAGCAGGCTCTGCACGTAACCGGCGATGATGCCCACCAGCAGGACCGCGCCCAGCTTGACGAGCGCCACGGCCAGGGGCGCGTAGTCTGGCGCCGCGGCCTGCGTAAGCGGCGTAATGTAATCGTCAATGAGGCTGCGGGTGAACAGGGACGAAGCGAGCGAAGTGAGCGACGACACCACGATGCACACGAGCACCACGACGAAGTTGACCTTGTAGAACTTGAAGATATACTTGAACAGGCGGAACACTGTCGAGTCCCGCTTGAGGTCCTTCAGGGTGGCGCCGCCGCGCGGGCCGCGCTCCTGTCCGGGGGTATGATGGAATCCGGGCGGCATAGGCTACAAGGCTGGCTGGTCGAAATCGCCCGAGCCTCCGCTCGTCTGCATTTCGTTGATTTCTTGGTAAATCCTGTTGGTTTTCAGGAGGTTCTCGTGGGAATCGAAGGCATCGACCCGACCATCGTCCATCAGGATGATGCGGTCGGCATCCCGGATGGAGAGGATGCGCTGGGAGATGATGAGCTTCGTGGTCCCGGGGATCCGGGAGAAGGTGGAGCGGATGGAGGCGTCGGTCGCCGTATCCACCGCCGAGGTGGAGTCGTCCAGGATGAGCACCTTGGGCTTTTTCAACAGGGCCCGGGCGATGCAGAGGCGCTGCCGCTGGCCGCCGGACACATTGGTGCCGCCCTGGTCGATGACGGTCTCATATCCCTGCGGGAAACTCTCGATGAACTCATCGGCACAAGCCTGGCGGCAGGCTTCCCGGCATTCCTCCAGGGTGGCGTCTTCCTTGCCCCAACGGAGGTTTTCGAGGATGGTCCCGGAAAAGAGCGTACTCTGCTGGGGCACCATCACCACCTGGTCCCGGAGGGCCTGCATACCATAGGCCCGGACATCCAGCCCGCCCACTTCCACGGAGCCTTCGCTCACGTCGTACAGACGGGGGATCAGGTTCGCGAGGGTGGATTTGCCGCTGCCGGTACCGCCGATGATGCCGACGGTCTCCCCTGCCCGGATGGACAGGTCGATATCTTCCAGGGCGTAATCGCCGCCCTGCTTATAGGAGAAATAGACGTGGTTGAAGCGGATGCTGCCGTCGGGAACAACCGTGACGGGTTCCGCAGGATCGGCCATATCAGGCTCTTCGTCAATCACTTCCGCGACGCGCGCGGCACTGGCGGCGCTGCGGGTGAGCTGGACGACGATCATCGACAGCATCATCAGGCCGGAGAGCACCGTCATCACATAGCTGAACAGGGAGGTGAGCTGGCCGGTCGTCAGGCTCCCTTCCACGATGAAATGCGCCCCCCACCAGCTCAGGGCGATGATGCAGGCATTCACCGTCAAGCTCATCACGGGCCCGTTCAGGGCCATCAGCGTCTCGGCCTTGACATTCATCGTGTACAGGCCCAGGGCCGCCTTGTCGAACTTAGACATCTCGTGGTCCTCCCGCACATAGGCCTTCACGACCCGGATGGCGGACACGTTCTCCTGCACCACCCCGTTCAGGGCATCCACCTTCCGGAGAATCTCCTGGAAGAGCCGGGCCGCGCGGGAGATCAGGATGGACAGGAACACGCTGAGCACCACCATCGCGATGAGGAAGATGATACTCAGCTTCGGATGGATCAGGAAGCACATCCCCAGGGCCGAAATCATGTTCAGCGGCGCCCGGAACGACGTGCGCAGGAGCATCTGGAAGGCGCCCTGGACACTGGACACGTCCGTGGTCATCCGCGTCACAAGGCCCGCGGTGGAGAACTTGTCAATGTCGGAGAAGGAGAAGCGCTGGATGTTCTCATACATCGCCAGGCGCAGGTTCGCAGCGAGGCCGGTACTGCTGTAGGCGGCGAACCGGCCGGCCAGGATGCCGAACAGGAGGCTCAGGCACGCCAGGCCAATCATCATCGCCCCGTACCGGTAAACATCCGGCAGGCTTCCCGCAACAATGCCCTTGTCGATGATGGACGCGGTCACATACGGGATGAGCACGCCCATAATCACCTCCAGGGTGGTCCACAGCGGCGTAAGCAAGGCGGCTGCCTTGTACTGCTTGACTTGCCTGAAGATGATCCGGAACATAGCGGCGTCGTGTAAACGGCGGAAGCCGCTGACTTACAGGATGGAAAGGGCTTCCTCGGCGGCGGCCCGCTGGGCGGAGTGGATCACGAAGGAGATCGTGAGCTCGTCACCGCCCTGCGCGGCGGAGATGATGTTCACCCCGTATTCGCCCAGGGCCGAGTAGATGCGGCCGGAGGTGCCGGGCATGTTCTTCATACCGTTGCCGCAGACGGAGAGGAGGCACACGTCCTCCACGACATCGACGGCATCGTCCAGGGAAACCTGGCCGTCGCTGTACAGGGCGGACAGGGCCTCGCGGGCGGCCGGCAGGTCCTCCATGGACACGGCCACCGTGATGCAGAACTCGGAGGAAGGCTGGGAGATGAAGCGGATGTTCACCCCGCTGCGGGCCAGGGCACCGAAGATCGAGGACGAGACGCCCACGCGTCCCACCAGGCCGGTGCCGCGGACATTGATGAGGGCGAACCCTTCTTCCACGACGAAACCCGTGACCACGTGGCCCGTGGCCTCCCGGGAGTCGGAGATGACCGTCTTGCGGGACGGGTCGGTCAGGTCATAGACGATGACGGGAAGGCCGGCCTTCATCATAGGCAGGAGGGCGGGCGGCGCCAGGACGCCGTCGGCCACCGAGCAGAAGACGGCGGCTTCCTCATAAGTCATGGTGGGGATGTCCAGGATGGGATCGTCCAGGACAAAGAACTCGGCGGGCTGGCCGGACTGGGCGGAGATGGTAAGCGCCATCATATCCTCGCCGCGACGGCCCAGGCGGATGCTGTAGCCCTGGGGCGTGTGGCCGTAGCCGCTGGAAAGCACATACAGGCCGGGCTCGGCCATCCGGTTGCGGGCGCGCTCCATGGAGGTCGCCCAATCGACGCGGAAGGCGCCATGGGCCTCATCGCACACCATCACCTCGGCTCCGTCGACGAAGTTACCGCCGACGACGGCGTGGACGGTTTCCGCGCACAGGCGGGCGCATTTGGCCAGGACATAGTCCCGGATGGTCTCGAAGGCGGGACGATAGACGACGCCCTCATCGACATAATGGCGGATCGACTCCAGTTCGGCATCGAGCTTCGCGCCGAAGGCCGGATCGGGCACCAGGCCCTTGAAATAGGCGGCGATGCCCGCGAAGGCCTGCTTCGTGTCGGCCCGCTCGTACATCGCCAGTTCCAGGACGTCGATGAACATCTTCCGGATCTTGTGCTCGGATTTCACCACCAGGACGGCATCCCCCTTCGGGAGGTTGCCCAGATACTTCGCCGACGCTTCCGTCAGCTTGAAAACTCGTGTTATCATGGCCAATACTGTTTCTTCAGGTTACAGGTGAACCCTAAAGGGGTTCAACCGATAAAGATACGAAATATTTCGTTAGGACGGGCCCTTTTCGGAGAAAAAACCGCTCCTACAGCTCCAGACGCTCGTAAAAGGTGAGTCCGGATGTGTATGCGCCGCTCACGGAGACAGCGTGAACCGGCGCATCCGGGAACAGGAGGATGCGGGCGACATCCTCGCCCGTGCCGATGAAAGCCCCGCCCTCCACCTTCCAGAGGCAGGTCTCGACTTCGGACTTGTCGATGACGAACAGCTGCGGATCCTCGGGATCTTCCCGCAGGGAAACGGGTGACAGCACCATCCGCGCCGCGAAGAAGGCGGCCGTCTGCTCCTTGATCTCGTCGAAAGTGGGATAATCGACCGACCCGTCCTCCCGGATGAACAGGTTGTGGCGGGCACCGTCAAAGGCGTGCAGTTCGGAGGAGACGCCGCGGGCGCGGAGGATCCGGTGGATGATGCCGGAGCCGTACATTTCCCGGAAGGGATGCACGTCGGGGAGGAACAGGGACAGGAAAGATTCGAACATTGACCGGAGGAAGCCCTTGTCCTCCCCTACCGGCTCGTCGAAGGGATAGCCCGCGCCGAACGGAACGACCGTATCCTCCCGGCTGTGGAAGGAGATAACGGGGATCCGGGCATTGTGCAGGATGGCGGTATCGGGGACTGCACCCCATAGGTTGGAGACGGCGCGGACGTCGAAGCCCCGCAGGAGGGCCTGCTTCACGACAATGGTCGTATCTTCCTCTTCCCGAATGATTTCCGGGAGGTTTTCCTCCCGCATGTAGGCCAGGTTCAGGGCGGTGATGGCCCCGGCATCGGCCCCGGCGGCGAAGATGCGCCCGGAATGGATCAGGAGGGAATCGCGCTTGAGGAGGAAGCGGACGGCGGCATTGGCATCCTTGAGCGCCTTGAACAGGGCGTCGTCCGTCTCCCGGAGGTTGCGTCCGGCGGCCTTGCGGTAATCGGCATTGGCAACTACATAGCCCAAGGAGGCGAAATATTGGCACCATTCCACGAGACAGGAGTCCCGGAGGTCGCCGCCCCGGAAACCGCCCTCGTGGAACATCATCAGCAGCGGCCGGGAATCCGCCCGGTCATCGCGGGGGTAGTACAGGTCCATGGTGAGATCCATCCGCGCATCCCCGTCTCCGCTAAGGACGCGCCCATAGATGACATCGCGCGTCTCCCCTACCTTGTACACGGGGTCCCGGTAGAGTTCCCGGATCGGAAACCGGTGGAAATCAGGTTCCCGGTACGGTTTCAGCTGGAACTTCGTTTCACGGAGGTCCACCTGGAGGGTATCGGCCCATAAGGCCGTGGTATCGCGGTACAGCACGGCTTGTTGCGCCCCCAGCGAGTCGGTGAAAACCCGCAGGAAACCCTCCTCCACTCGGTACAGGCCCGGTTCCACGGACCGGCTGCAGGAGAGGAGAAGGGTCAGGAGCGCCAGAAAGGCGACTGTCCGCTTCAGGGTCATCGGCGGAAGAGCAGTTGCATATCGCGGTCCATCGCCCGCTTCACAAGCTTCTCAGGGATGAACTCCCAGTGCCCGATAACCGCCGGATTCCCAATCACTTCCGGGTCGATGGAGCCGTTCTCGATGACGTAGTCATAGAGGATGTTGCGGATTTCCGGGTAACGGGCGACGACGCGCTCGTCGATGTTGTCGGTGTCAATGCCGGTCTCCTCCATCAGACCACCACCGCCGGAGGCGCGGTAAGAAGTCATCGCGACGTTGTATTCGCGCTCCGGATCGAAGTCGGAACCATCGGCCATGCTGAGGATGGTGACCCGCTCGCCCATCGGCTTGGTCACGTCCACGGTATAGTTGATACCGCCCGCGGAGTCGAAGTTGTAGGAACGGTTCACGAAGGACCAGCCCTTCTGGCCGGTGCGGTCGTCGTCGCGGCCCGTGATCTTCAGGAGGTGGTCGTCCACCGAGGCCACGGTGTTGATCCACTTGTCATAGGAATGCTCCAGGTAGCGGCGGACCTCGTCGCCGGTCATTTTCACCACAAACAACTGGTTCTCATACGGATAGATGGTGAACAGGTCATTGTACTTGAGGGTGCCGGACTTCACGTGACCGTTGTAGGTCAGGGGCGCGCCAAAGGAGATCTCGGCGGGGGCACAGCCCAGGCTGAGCGTATGGATCAGGTTCATGTAAGCGCACATGCTGCGGTAGGCGTCGCGGGTCCAGAGGTCTGCGTTCAGGACGCCGATTTCCTGGAGCGTGAAGGCCTTGACGGCCTCGTAGTCGGGGCGGAAGTGCTCCCGCATCCCGGCATCGGCCTTCGCGGCCTTCACCGGGATATTTTTCGTTTCGTAGGACTTGGACACGATCTTGTGGTCCTTCACGGTCAGGTGCAGCCTGCCTTCGGAGAGGAAGCGGCTGTGGCTGCCGGAATTGAGGAAGGCGGTGGAGTCATTGACCTCCACATAGGGACGATGGTCGTGGCTGGCCAGCAGGAAGTCCACGCCCTTCACCTGATGGAAGGCGTCCAGGCCCTCGGACTCCAGCATGCTCCCGTCACCGAGTCCGGTGCCGGAATGCATCGCCACGATCAGCACGTCGGGCTTTTCCTTGGCCCGGATCCGGTCGACATCGGCCTGGATCACGTCCACGATGGGCACGAAATGCATCCCGCTCCAGAGGTTCTCCATCAGCCAGGCCTTCATGTTGGCGTTCGTGTAGCCCAGGATGACGACCTTCAGGCCGCCCTTCTCCACCACCTTGTACGGGGTGAAATAAGGCTTGCCGTTGTCGTTCCGGATGGCGTTCGCGGCGAGGAAGTCCACGCCGTTGTTCTTCAGATCCGCCGCCACGCGGTCATACACGGCATGCCCCGTCTCGATGTCGTGGTTGCCCACGATCACGGCGTCATAGCCCATATACTCCACCAGCCGCGGGAACAGATGCGGCGTGAGGGTATCTACATAATTGAAATAGTAAGGCGCATTGTCCCCCTGCAGGCAGTCACCCGCGTCGATGAGGACCACGTTCCCCGCCCCGTCCGCCGTCCGGACGCTGTCCACGTAATACTTCACGGCGAGCAGCGAATTCTTGGTCACGGGTTCCACGTACGAAGAATCGAACCACGCCCCATGGACGTCATTGGTGGAAAGGACCGTCAGCGAATAGTCCCCGTCCTTCAGGGACCTCCCGCAGGAAAAAGCCGCCACAATCGCCACGGCGGCCAGCGCAAAGGTTTTGGTTTTCATAATAGGTCAGTGTGTCCCACAAAGATAGCAATTCTTTCCCAATTCCCGCGTCCCCACAGATCCCTTCCTCGGCCTTCGGGGCGCTGCGGCTGGCATTGGACTCTCATGCCGAACGATCTACCCCTTGTCATTCCGAGGGAATTGTACCCTTTGTCATTCCGTGCGAACTGCCCCTTGTCATTCCGAGCGAAGCGAAGGAATCTATTGAGTGCTCAAAGATTCCTTCGTCGGCCTCCGGCCTCCTCGGAATGACAGTGGGTTGTACCTTCTTTCGCACCAGATTCCAGGCATTTCGCCAAACTGGCGCACCGGAAGCACGATTGTGCGCACTGAGAGGCATGTTGCTGTGCTCGGAGGCCCGATATCGGCCTCCCGCGCACCGGAGGTGCCGTTTGAGGGGCGTAAAAGCAAGGTGGCGGTGCGCCAGTTTGACGAAAAGAGCCTAGGCCGTTTTTGGTATGCGCCTAAGCAGTTCGGAAATCATGGGCACATGCTATTCGGAGAGCATTGGCCTGAACTTTTCGGAGAACGTGGGCCTAGACTATTCGGAAAGAAGCATTGGCCTAAACTATTCGGAAAGAATGGACCTATATCTATTCGGAGTGCATCGGCCTGTGCTGCGAGCGGCGCCACTCTTTCATACGGGTGTCGTAGAGGTCCCATTCGCGGACGGGGAGGGCCCATTCGACGAAGCGGTCGCAGAGGTAGGCGGCCGCTTGCTTGGTGGGATGGACCATGTCCTCCGCCCACCAGCGGTAGTCGCGGAGTTCGTCCATCATGATCTCGTAGGCCGGAAAGTAAGGGAGGCCTTCCGTCGCGAGCAGTAACGTGCTCTTGGACAATTGGTTCCCGTGGTCGCCGTCGGCCAGGTGCCGGATGGGGCTGACGGTGAAGATGAACTCCTTGTCCGGATTCCGCTGGACAAGGCCCCGCAGGATGGCAGCGGTCTGGGACACCGTGAGCCGGTAGCGCGTGAACTCCGCCGCCGGGCGCTTGAGGCAGTTCGCGACCGTCTCGCCGGTCTCGTTGAAGCGGAAGGCCCATGCGGTTCCCAAGGTGATAATCACCTTGTTACACTGTTTCCAGAAGGCCGATGCTTCCGTCAGCGCCACATTGGCATCGACCAGAAACGCCTCGGCCGATGCCCGCGCGAAAGACGTATGGTGCCAGAAAGAGCACACCTTCCCGGCGCCGGCGCCCATCTCCACGACGTCGGATTCCGAGAACGGACTGCCGCTCCCGAGCCGCGCGAGGGCATTGCCAATGGAAACGGGATTATACAACGTCCCGAAAGGGTTGCAAAGCACCTGGAAACCGGCATCGGAGAGCCGCTCTCCAATCGCATCGGCAAAGCAACTGCCCACCACGAGCACGCGGTCGCTATACGAAATGGACACCGGCGCAGGATCCAGCGTCACTGGGGTCTGGAGTTTCAACATGGTACAAAGATACGAATTTCGCCAAACTGGTGTGAAAAAAGTCCCCTTCGGCGGGCGAAGGGTCTGGGGTGTGCAAAAGTAATTGATTGAATGTCAATGGAATAAGAGCAGGTCTATGTCCCAAAAAGGACATAGACCTGTGGTTATAGTCTTGATGGTCAATGCTTTACGCAATCGACGAGACGAGATTCCTTCGCTTCGCTCGGAATGACAAAGTACACTTCGCGAAGTCGGTTTACTTCGCCGAGGAGGTCAGCTCGCCGGAGTAGGAGATGCGGTCGCGGTTGACGGACTGGACGTCGAGGGAGGTGTTGCCGTTGGTGAAGATGGTGAAGACGTACACGAAATCGTCGTCTTCGGTTTTCACGCGGACCCGTACCACGTAGCTGTCTTTGCGGGGCGTGGAGACTTGATACTCCGAGATTTCCACATCGTCAAAGCTGAGGGCGTTGCCGCCGCCGTACTTCACGCGCCAGGCCTGGCCGACGAACGGGAGGTGGGAGGTCATCTTGCCGTCCTTGACCGTGACGGAGTAGCTGCTCACGGACTTGGAGGAGCCACGGAGCGGGTACATCCGGGTGATATCGACAGAAAAGTCACCGGCCTTCACCTTCTCCGCCACGAACTGCGCCTCGCGGTTTTCCCGCACCTGGCGCTCGGAGGGAGTTTCCGTGTACACACCGCAGGCGCTAGTCAGGCAGGCCGCGGCCAGAAGCATCAGCATCCACTTTTTCATATCGAGACTATTTTTTAGCGTTTCCGCATGCCGGGCATACCGCCCATCCGCTGCATCAGGTTGCCGGTCATCGCGCCCTTCATCACCTTGCGGGTGCCCTCGAACTGCTTGAGGAGGCGGTTCACCTCCGGGAGGGAGGTGCCGGAACCGTCGGCAATGCGCTTGCGACGGGAGCCGTTGATGATCTCCGGATGCTCGCGCTCCTTCGGGGTCATGGCCAGGATGATGGCCTCGGTGCTCTTGAAAGCGGTATCATTGTCAATGTCAACGTCCTTGATGGCCTTCCCGACGCCCGGGATCATCCCCGCGAGGTCCTTGATGTTGCCCATCTTCTTGACCTGCTGGATCTGCTGGTAGAAGTCCCAGAGGGTGAACTGGTCCTTGGCGAGTTTCTTCTTGAGCTCGCGGGCCTGCTTCTCATCGAACTGCTCCTGCGCCTTCTCCACGAGGGTGACGACGTCGCCCATCCCGAGGATACGGTCGGCGATACGGGCCGGATGGAACACGTCCAGGGCCTCCATCTTCTCGCCGGAGGAGACGAACTTGATGGGCTTGCCCACGACGGCCTTGATGGACAGGGCCGCACCGCCGCGGGTGTCGCCGTCCATCTTGGTGAGGACCACGCCGTCGAAGTCCAGGCGGTCGTTGAAGGCCTTGGCGGTCTCCACGGCATCCTGGCCGGTCATCGCATCCACCACGAAAAGGGTCTCCGTCGGATTGACGGCCTGGTGCAGGGCGGAGATCTCGTCCATCAGCTGCTGGTCCACCGCGAGGCGGCCGGCTGTGTCAATGATGACCACGCTGTAGCCCTCGGCCTTCGCCTTCTTGATGGCGTTCTTGGCGATCTTGATCGGGTCCTTCTCCCCGTCCTCGGTGTACACCGGCACGCCGATGCCCTCTCCGAGGACCTTCAACTGCTCGATAGCCGCAGGACGGAAAGTATCGCAGGCCGCGAGGAGCACCTTCATGCCCTTCTTGGACTTCACGTGCAGGGCGAGCTTGCCGGAGAAGGTGGTCTTACCGGAACCGTTCAGGCCGGCCACCAGCACCACGGCGGGATTCCCCTTGAGGTTGATGTCCTGCGCCTCGGAGCCCATGAACGCCGCCAGCTCGTCGTGCATGATCTTGATCATCATCTGCTGCGGCTTCACCGCCGTCAGCACGTTCGCGCCGATGGCCTTGTCCTTCACGCGGTTGCAGAAGTCCTTGGCCACCTTGTAGCTCACATCAGCATCCAGCAGGGCCTTGCGGATGTCCTTGACGGTCTCCGCCACATTGATTTCGGTGATCTTCCCTTCACCCTTCAGAATCTTGAAAGACCGCTCCAGCCTTTCGCTCAGGTTCTCAAACATAGTCTGTGTCGTTTATCCTGCAAAGATAATAAGATTTCTCGACTTCGCCTTCGGCTCCGCTCGAAATGACAAAGGGGACCGCCTCTGGCGCCGCTCGAAATGACAAAGGGAACCGCCTCCGGCGGAGCGAGAAATGGCAAGGGACACGGTCACCGGCACCCAACACGGTCACCGGCGGAGCGGGAAAAGGCAGGGGCCAATAAAAAAACGGGCACCCGGAAAGTCGGGTACCCGTAGGAGAGGCCTGAACGGCAGGAAGAAGTTACTTTTCCTTCGGCGCGAGGGCTTTCCAGACGCAGGCGCTGAGGGCGCCGCCCACGAGCGGGGCGCAGATAAACACCCAGACATCCTTCAGGGCGTCACCGCCGGCGAAGATGGCCGGGCCGATGGAACGGGCCGGGTTCACGGAAGTGCCGGTGAGGTTGATGCACACGAGGTGGATGAGGATGAGCGTGAGGCCGATGGCGAGGCCGGCCAGGTTGCCGGCGCCGACCTTGGAGTCGGTCGTTCCCAGGACCACGAGGACGAAGAGGAAGGTGGCGATCACTTCCACGAGGAAGGCGCCGCCCACGCCGCCGGCATTGGCGACACCGTTGGAGCCGAGGGCGCCGGTGAGGTCCGGAGCCTTCACGACATTGGCCACGAGCAGGAGCACGGCACCGGCGAGGATACCGCCGATGACCTGGCCGCACCAGTAGCCGCAGGCCTCCTTCCAGCTCATGCGGCCGGAAAGGGCGACACCCAGGGTGATGGCCGGATTGATGTGGCAGCCGCTGATCCCGCCGATGGTGTACGCCATGGCGACAACCGACAGACCGAAGGCAATGGCAGTGCCCACCACGCCAGCAGGCTCGCCGCAGCCGAGGAACATCGCGGTTCCGCAGCCGAGGAACGTGAGGACGAATGTGCCCACACATTCAGCAAAATACTTCTTCATACTGAAAAAAGTTTGTGGTTTAGTGACCCAAATATAATCAATTTTCACCGGATTGAAAAGATTTTGCTAATTTTGCGGCAAGCGGCAATAAGCCGCACGGCTTGTGTATGGAGAATCTTGTGCGGCGCCTCGGGCGCATCCTCTTTCCCCCGAAAAGGAAATCCAACGCCGAAAAGCCCCTCCCGGAGCGGACCCGGCAGAAAATGGACCGTCTGGAGCAGACCCTGGCGGCCTGGCAAAGGAAGAAGGGCTGGCGGCAGCCCCTCCGCAACCTCAGTGACGCCGCCGACCAGCTGGGCACGGACACCCTCGTCCTGCACCACTATTTCCGCGAACGCGTGGGCGTGGACTTCCGCACCTGGCGCACCCGGCTCCGGCTGGAGGACGCCTGCCGGCTGCTCCTGGAGGAGCCGGACGCGGCGGCCGCGGACATCGGCCTCCGCGTGGGCTTTTCGAACCGTTCCAACTTCTCGCGCCAGTTCCTCGCCTACACGGGCCTTACCCCCGTCCAGTGGCGCGAAAAGGCCCGGATGTCTCCCGACATCCAGGCCGCAAAAACGATTATGATGGATTGACTCAGTTCTTGATCCGGGCCACACCGGCGGCGCGTTTCTTCAACTCGCCGGAAACCGTCAGGTTGCGGGCGTCGATGTCGCCGGCCCCGTTGACCTCCAGGGAGGCATCCCCCGAAACATCGCCGGACACGATCACGTCACCGGCCCCATTGACCGTGATGGAGAGCCCCGTCGCGGAGATGGAAGTGGCGTCTATGTCGGAGGCGCCGTTGGAGACGATGTTCAGTTTGCCGCAGCGGATCTGCTTGAAATCCAGGTCCCCGGCACCGTTCACATTGACATCCAGGTCATCCTCGGACACGAGCCCCGCAGGGATGTTGAAGTCGGAAGCGCCGTTCACGACGAGGCGTTTCAGGGCGGGCGCCTTGATGGTGACGTCGTAGGACTCGGCCCGGACGGAGCGCTTGTCCTTGGTCTCCAGGATCAGGGTGTTCCCTTCCACCCGGTAGTCCATGTACTCGAAGACGTTCTCCTGGGTGCTGAGGGTCACCTCGAATTCCGGGGACTGGGTGAAGGTGACATCGGCATGACCGTTGATGGTGATGGAGTCGAAATCCTTGAGGTCGAAGGACTTGGTGATCACGGCACCCTCGCCCTTGATGGCTTTCTTGCCGGTGTGGTAGTTGCTGTTGACACGGAAGCAGGAGGCGCACATCAGGGCCATCGCTGCGATATACAAGATCTTTTTCATATCGGATTAAGCGTTGAAGATGGAGGAATCCAGGCCGAGAAGCTGCATGCGCTGCCGGATGGCGGGGACTTCCTTCTCGATGAAGTCATTGCGCTGGGAGGCGAGCACGGTGTCCCGGGCATCTTCGGAGACGAAATAGCCGATTCCGCGCTTGTTGTAGATGATACCGTCGGCGGTGAGCTTCTCGTAGGAGCGCATCATCGTGTTCGGATTGACCCCGATGTCGGCACCGTACTCCCGTACGGACGGGATGCGGTCACCGCCCTTGAGTTCTCCCGAGAGGATGCGGTCGGAGATCACGTCCACGATCTGGAGATAGATGGGTTTTTCAGTGTTGAAGTTCATAGTACTAATGCTGAAGGGTTTTGATTCTGCGCCAGACACCCCAGCCGAGGCCGACGGTGACAATGCACTCGAGGACGACCATCACGTTCATGAAGCCGACGAGCCACTGGAGCGCCTGTTCTTCATCGACATTCGCCATGAACTGCCAGTTGACGGAACCGGCGATCCAGGGAATCACGAGACCGGTGATCAGGGACAGGCCCAGGGAGAGGCCGAACAGGATGGCGATCGCGCTCACGAGCTTGTTCTTCTTGAAGCAGATGCCGCAGAGCAGGAAATACAGGAAGTTGCAGAAGGTGCCGATGACCGTCGGGAAGGCCAGGCTGGAGGGCGACAGGTCGATGGGAGACTCGTTGCCGGCCTCGTTCAAGGCCGCGATAATGCCCTTGTAGCCATCCAGGGCGCCGGTGAAGAGCGCTTCCCCGTAGGTCGGGTCCACCAGGGCCAGGATGCCGTCCAGGATGAAATAGACCGCGAAGAAGAGGATGGGGATGACGAGGATGGTGATCAGGAGCATCGACACGAATTTCTCACCCTTGGAAGCCGGGATCATAAGCCAGGACGAGCCGGCTTTCTTCTCGGTCAGGTGTCCGTAGGTGCGCACCTGGTAGAACTCCAGGATGGCGAACGCGAGCATCAGGACGGAGACGCGGGCGATCAGGACCGGGGAGGTCCACTGCTGCGTGAAAACGAGGCTGCACATCACCCAGAGGACATAGAACAGGGCGCTGGCACCGCCGATGAGGATGGCGGCCTTGGAATGGTTCCGCCACATCTGCTTGAGGTCGTACTTGAAATAGGTCCAGAAGCGGCTGAAGTTGAATGTTTCGCTCATAGCCAGGATGATTTACAGGTTGAACATCGGTTTGACAAGGTCCTTGTGGGCATGGACCGCGTTGAAGAAGGCCTCCACATTGACCTTGCTCTCCTCGCCCGTGGTGTTGGGATACACCTGGATGCAGCCGCCTGGGGTCTGCTCGAGGTACAGAGAGCCGGGATGGAGCTCGGTGCCGTAGTCGAAGTAGAGCTTGTCGGAAATCTCCTGCATCGACGCGTTCACCAGGACCTCCTGGTTGTCCAGGATGATGATCGGGTCAATGATGTTCTCCAGGTCGCGGACCTGGTGGGTGGAGATGATGAGTGTGGAGTCCTCGGAGGTGTACTTGGTCACGGCCTTGCGGAACTGGGCCTTGGAGGGAATGTCCAGGCCGTTCGTGGGCTCGTCCAGATAATAGTATTTCGCGTTGCACGCAAGCGCGAAGGAGATCCAGGCCTTCTTGAGCTGGCCGGCGGACATCGCGTCCATGCGCTGGCTGGATTCCACCTCGAACTCGGCGAGGATGGCCGCGAACTTCCCGAGTTCGAAGTTCGGCCAGAAGACGCCGTGCTCACGGGCGAAGTCGATGGCGGTGGCGTGCACGGGAGAGACCTCGTCCGGCAGATAGAACTGGTCGGCGAGGAGCGAAGGCTCACGGTCGAACGGATTGCGGCCGTCCACGAGGATAGTCCCTTCCTGGGGTTTCTTGAGACCGCAGAGGAGGGTCAGGAGGGTGGTCTTCCCCACCCCGTTCTCGCCAAGGAGTCCGTAGATGTTGCCCTCGGACACCTTCATCGAGATGTTCTTCAGCACCGCCTTGGGGCCGTAACTGAAAGCAAGGTTGTTGATTTCGATCATATCTTTTGCGTGTATTAGTTTATTAGTACACCGCAAAGGTACAAACAAAAATGAAACCTGCAAACTTTTTTTGAAAAATTTGCAGGAAATTTACTGTCGGGGACGGAAAATCAGCGGTTTTTGGAGTCCATGCAGATGGTTACCGGGCCGTCGTTCACCAGCGCGACCTTCATATCGGCCCCGAACACCCCGGTCCCGACAGGCTTCCCGAGTGCCTCGGAGAGCCTACGGCAGAAGGCCTCATACAGCGGAATCGCCTTCTCGTGCCCCGCCGCATCAATATAAGAAGGCCGGTTGCCCTTCCTCGTATGCGCCATCAATGTGAACTGGCTCACCACGATCACCTCCCCACCCACATCCTGGATACTCAGGTTCATCACCCCCGCCTCGTCATCGAAGATCCGCAGGCCCGAAACCTTTTTCACCAGGTATTCGATATCGGAATCGTCGTCCTCGTGCCCGATCCCGAGCAGGATGAGCATTCCGGGGCCGATGGCAGACTTCACCGCCCCGTCAATGGTGACGGAGGCCGACAAGACACGTTGGATGACGATGCGCATAGGAATGTGTGATTTATGCCCGGCGTTTACCGGTATGCCCGGCTTTTACCGGGCGCCCCGCAAATTTATGCAAATTTTCGAAGATGTGGCACCATCGCTCCGCGTTTTCTGCCTCTGGAGCCTACGGATGGATTTCTTTCGAGGGGCGGGGCGGCGGAGTTGTGAGGTGGGCGTCGAATGGAAGCAACTGAAAGAGAGCGAGTTACACGATTTGACCTGGGTAAAATTACCCAGAAAGCTTTGCGTAAAACATTGACTAATTGACAGTTCCATTCGACGGCCAAAATCAGCCTCCCGCCTCACAGCCCCCTTCTCCCCTCGCCTCCCCTCGCCGATTCCTCGCTCCCCGCAGCGAAACCGTTCAGGCGTTCGCCGAAAAATGCCCTGTTAATTACATTAACAGAGGTTTTATTTGGCATTGTGGCCGTGATTTGTTAAATTTGTAAATCGTATGCGCATCATGCGAAATAATAACTAATACCCAACAACGAAAAACAAATAAAACCAAACATATTATGAAAAAAGCTCATTATGAAACGCCAAGATCCTCACACTACACGGTACTGATTGAGGAAGGGTTTCTGCAATTCACTTACAACGGAAACGGCCTCCAGCAGGGGCAGACTGTCGACAGTGACTGGGATGGTTGGGATGATGAAAACTAATAAACTGGAGACACTTATGAAAAACAAGATTTACTATTTGTTCGGTGCGCTCGCAGTTTTGGCTTCCTGCGGGAAGGAAGTTGAAAAGCCCGAAGAGCCGGTCGTTTCTACCGGGAAGGAGCTGGTCACGCTGATTGCCCAGACGCCGCAAACCAGAACCACAGCCGAAGTTGATGGAGCTTATGTCAATTTCAACTGGCAGTCCGACGAGATGATTGCCGTGGTGGAGCAGGATGCCGTCCTCGATACGCCAGAGAAGTTGAATGGTGCCCTTTTCACGATTTCAAATCAGGAAAATGGTGCATTCACCGGCACAAAGACTGTCGGCAAAGACCTGCTCTACGCCGTGTCTCCTGCTTCAGATTTAGCTAGTGCCAATGGGACATCATATACGCTTACCCTTCCGGAGACCTACACGAACTATGTTCCCGGGACCACGAATGCAGTTATGATCGGTGTTCCCGACGGAATGGATGGTGAGTACTACAAGTTTAAGTTGTCCCATGCAGCGGCGCTGGTAAAATATGTGTATAAGAATATCCCTGTTGGGACCACGGGTTTCAAGTTCACTACAGATGTCATTATTACCGGCTCTTTCAATCAGACTACGGCAAATAATGTAACGCTGGTCACACCCGCGACTGGGAGCAAATCTGTAACCCTTATGCTAGCGTCTCCGATCACGACGTCGGATCAGACTCTGGAGTTTTTTATCCCTGTCCCCACTGGAGATTATGGATATTTCCGTTCAGCCCTTTTAAGCGGCACAGGTGATGACATTAAAGAAATCGCCTCCTCTGTAAGAACTAAAACATTGAGCGAAAGTATCAGCCTTTCAAAGGGAGATGTATTCTTGACACCGTCAATCACTTTGTATCCTTATGAAGGTGCATGGATTATGGTCGGAAAGAACACCGCAAATTCGGTAGACAAATATTATGCTTCCTTGCCTTATGACACTGAAAACAAACCCAACAACATTAAGAGCACGGAAGTAACAGTCGAAGGGAAAAAGGTCACCAGCACGGAGCCCTCAATCAAGATTACAATTACTCCTGTAAAGCAAGGGACTTATGCCGGATTGTATACAATTCAAGATTCAAACAGTAATTATCTTTATGCGGCCTCATCATCAAACAATTATCTGAAAGCCGCTGAGAGTATTGGAACTAACGAGAATGCGGCACATTACTACTGGTCAATTAAAGAAGATGGAGGTAGCTTTACGATCGTTGCAAAAGAATCCACTAACCGCAACAGTATTCGGTTCAACTACAATAACGATAGTCCTATCTTCAGTTGCTATGCACCCAATTCAACAACTGGTACTCAAGTCACGTTATACAAATGGGACGATGCCGATGTGAGCAATCCTCCATGCGCAACGCCTAGCATTTCCTGCGCCAATAATACGATTACAATCACTTGCTCAAAACCCGCGAACGCGACCATTTACTATGTGATTGGTGCTGATTCCAGTGTTGCCGATCCCATTGTGGGGACTTCTTCCGTATATGATCCGGACAATAAACCTAAGATTTCTGAAGGTGACGGTTATGTCAAAGCTATTGCAACGGCTGAGGGTTATAGCAATAGCGCTGTCGCCGGACAAGATGTTGTTTATACCGACCCGGAAGCAATCGTGTATTACGCCAAAATCACGAGCCTTGACCAAATTGTCAGTGGCGAAAAATATGTGATAGTCGGATCGAATGGGACGAATAACTACGCTTTGCCGACTGCCCCTACTGTGAATAATGGGAAGATAAACGGCGATGAAATAGAAATTGTAACAAATAAGGGTATCGCTAGTGAAGTTGCGCAGAATTACCTTTGGACTCTTACAAAAACCGGCGAATACTTCACTATCTCGGACGGAAGCAAGTATATTTACCATTCAAATGGTGGTAATTCCGGAACAAATCTCACTTATGGTACCTCGACTATTTATTTATGGAAGATTACACCATACTCTCCTCAGTCAGGTGCCAAGGGTGTCTTCGAATTTGCGGGTGTTGCCTATTCTAATAACAAATACACGGTGAATAGTCGTGGCATGCTTGTTTCTGGGAGTCAGTTTGGAGGGTATGCTCTCTCCAACTATAATGGAAACGGCTATTGCGGCATAGACCTCTATATGCTTGATGTCGCTTGGGATCTTAAGAGTATTGCCGTGACCACTGCTCCGACTAAAACCACGTACGATGCCGGAGATTTCTTTGATCCGACTGGCATGGTCGTGACTGCTCATTATGAGGATCATAATAACAGTTCAAATACCAAGGACGTTGTCATTGACAATGCCAATCTTACCTTCTCTCCGGAAACGACTACTGCGCTTGCTGTTGAAAACAATAGTGTCACAATCACTT
>Ga0310690_10001108_pt1 | contig 50121 bp, 44 predicted proteins | sample AusTroGonzalo_MG_2_FD_207661 | JGI IMG/M metagenome (GOLD analysis project Ga0310690, IMG submission 207661) | Bovine rumen microbial communities from tropical cattle in Woodstock, Queensland, Australia - Gonzalo_04 (v2) (version 2) | ecosystem: Host-associated > Mammals > Digestive system >... | reverse complement strand
CGGCCTTATTGTACGTACACATATAGGTCATTCTATCTTAAAAGCAAAAATTGACCGCTCAATTTGGTCAAAGCAGTCAATATAAATTTAACGTTCGTTTTCATTTAGATTCCTAATTATCATTTGCTATCATTATAGTGTAATATTGCCATAAATGTTAATAATACGCCGACGTTCTGACATTGAAGCGTCTCAAAATTAATGAAGTCTCTTGTTTGTTTAGCAAACCCGGCTGTATATTTGGCAATTTATATAGTACCAAATATTGCTATCATCAGCAATTTCACAAGCCTCTGCTATTCTTGTTCCAAGCACACAGAGTCCAGTATATACGAAAATATCCGCAGTTCAAATAGTAGAACTGCGGATTTGTATTCTTCTGAACAAATATATCAATTTCTGTTGTTACGGCTTTAAAAGTATTATCACTGGTTTGCGTTAAGCTACGAGAATATCTTCCTTTTGAGAAGTACAAGATCAAAAGCGTTCACAGCACCGTCGCCGTTCATGTCAGCACGCTTAAACTGCTCTAAAGTGAGCTCACAGCGTCCCAGGATATAACTCTGGAGGAATACAGCATCTGTGACAGCAAGCTTACCGTCAAGATTCATATCGCCGTAAAGCACTTCTGCTTTCGGTGCAGCAACTGTAAACTCAGATTCTGTCAGGTCGTAGGTCTTGCCGTCCTTGTCCTGAGCCTGTATGCGGTATATATAATCCCCGGCCGCAAGCTTATTGAACGCTATTACCTTATCAAAATATAATGATAGATCATAGGTCTTTGCGTTTGGAGCAGCCTCCGCTATCTGTTCGGTTGCCTTTCCTTCCTTGGTGTACACTCCGCCCCAGACCTTTGTCACATCAAGGCTAGAGGTTATCTTTCCTTTTATTGAAAAAGTGCTGCCTGCCGCGATAGTTCCGGAAGGCTGTGTGACTCCGGTAATGGTCATTCCTGTCATCACATCAGTCTTTTTCTCAATAAAATCCATTGAGCAGTAGCCTTTTACGCCATTATGCTCTATCTGAGCCCATTTTCCGTCACCCTTTTTTACCTCAACTGTCTCGCCGGCATCCACCTTGCCTACTATCTGATAATTAGTGCCGGGACCGCTGCGGATATTAAGGTACGTTTTTACATCTTTAGTAGTATAGATGCCTGCATACTCGTCACTGCCCTCCCACTGAGCTGCACCAGTTGAAGGCGCCTGCGGCTGGGTAGGGTTGTCCGTATATGTAAAATAAGAAAGCGGATCATAGTAGGTCACAGCCGGCCAGCCGCTCTGGAGCGTATCACATATGCCGTAATGCAGATGACTGCCTGAGGAATCTCCCGTACTGCCTACGCTTCCGATGAGGTCGCCCTGATTAACAGTCATTCCCACTGAAACAGAAAGCTGAGAAGCGTGGGCGTAGAAAGTGTATATCCCCAGATCCTCATGCTGGAGCACTACCATATTTCCGTAGCCGCCCATCCAGTCTGCCGCAACAACAGTGCCTCCACGGACAGCATAAATGTCTACACCTGTATCCGCCTCTATATCAATAGCGTTATGGTAGCCGGAATAATCGGAGGTATTACGCTCCGGAGAGAAATACGTGGTGATATTGCGATAGTCCGCCGGTACTGGCCATATAGCCTCCTTGCCTTCAGCATAGGAATAGTCGCAAACAGATGTAAATGTATTGAAAGTAAACAGTATCGCCGCAGACATTACCGCGGCAGCCGCCCTGTTAAAAACTGACTTCATAAAGAAATTACTCCTTATATGGTGTATTTACATAATACTACCATATCCGGCATAAAAAGTCAAGAGCAGCCGCTACTGCCAATCTGTCCCAAGAGTCTGTATTTCGTCTTTTCGGCTTATTGTGAAAAGTAGGTGAATATTAAGAAAGCTCCGGACAGTTAATTTTTCTGCCAGGAGCTTATAATTTATTTACCCGCAACTATATCCATTATGCCCTGATAGTACCACGCCGATTCGCTTGCAAAGCTGAAACCATGCGCAGCAGGGTTCTGTATCTGCATAACTATAATGTATGAGCCCTTACCACCGTAGCTGCTGTAATCGATGTACGATCCATTGCCGTCGTCGCTGTCATTCTTAAGACAACCTGTTATGTACAGGAAGTCATCCTTCCATGTTTCGGCAGTTCCCGTCTTTGCGTATAACGTGTACCCTGCAGGCACGCTTACAGAAAGGTGATCTACAACTCCCAGCATTCCGTCAAGCAAACCCTTGCGATATTCCTGAGGTATGGAAGCAACTACGTCCAGCGGCTTGCTGCCTGAACCTGTCACGGAAGCAGGATCAGTGGTGTCCACTGTACATTTCAGCACGAATGGTCTTACCATGTCACCGAATACAGCCTCCCTGCCCAAAGCAGCAAGATAAATGGGACAAGTAAGCACATAGGACTGCCCGAATGCAGTACGTCTGAGGTCGTCATCGCAGTATATCTCTACATTATTGTTCATGGTGCCAAAATCGCATTCAATGCCTGAACAGAATTTGAACATCTCCTCAAGGTCAGCAAGCACCGCTTCCTTGCCTATCTGGTCGAAAGCCTTTGCAAAGAAAATATTGCTGGAATTTATAAACGCTGACTGGAGCGATCTCTCCATAGGGTATCCGTAGCCTGTATCATGATCCCAGTTCACTATTGAGGTGCCGTCGAAAGACCACTCGCCCTCGTCGTAAAGGGAATACACTCCGTGCTTATCGGCAATGACCTCGGACATTATCTTGAAGCACGAACCCGGCTCACAGTTCTGGAAAGCCTTGTTGCCGCAGTCGCCCCAAGCAAGCTTTTCATCGTAGCTCTGGTCGGCGACCGCATTCGAATCGTAGGAGGGATATGACACCTGCGACATCAGTGAGCCGTCCGTTCGCATGACAACTACCGAGCCCACTATATTCATGCTCTGCATATAATTGTATATAGCCTTCTGAACTTCTCCGTCTATGGTGAGCTGTATGGACTGTCCTATGGTATCGTCCTTATCGCAGGGAGTGGGATTATCCTCTCTGAGCTGCTCGCTGAACACAGTATCGTACCCTTCAGACATATCCGTAAGTATATTCGCAAATGGCACTGCGTACTCGTCGGCAGAAATTCTTCTCGGAGTCTCTCCCTCCTCATACTTGGTAGTCATAAGTAGTCTGCCCTTGCAGTCGTAAATGTTTCCTCTGAGGTGCTCAGCTGACTTCTTATGTTCAGTCGTTGCCTCAGTGGGAGCTTCTGTGGTCGGGGGAGTAGTTTTCTCTCCCTTGGCAGCATAAGTGGCAGTTGCCGCCGAAAGATTATGATCCACACCGTCGCTTACCGTTGTCGCACACGACGAAAAAGCTGCTGTCAGCGCAGCTGCAGCAAGAAGGGAAATATGGCGTCTGAAAATATCCATTGTTATCTCTCCATATCAAAATGCTCCTGCCATACGCAATTGATCTCCGTAAAAGCGGGAAATATTAATTAGATTATACTTCAATCCGCCGGATATGTCAAGTTTATGTAAAATTATCCGGCGTTCCTTGCTATTTTTAGAATACTATGGTATAATCATAGTACCAAATAACTGCTAAGAAAGGAAGTTTTACTAATGAGCAGAATCGACCTTGGCGCAAAGCCTTACCTCATCCCTCAGCCTGTTATGATAATCGCTACCTACAACGCAAACGGCACTCCCAACGCCATGAACGCTGCATGGGGCGGAATCGTCGGTCAGGACGAGCTCATCATCGACCTCGGATCCCACAAGACTACCGACAATATCGCTGCCAGAAAAGCTTTCACTGTAAGCATTGCCGACACCGCTCACGTTGTCCCCTGCGACTATGTTGGCATGGTCTCCGGAAATAAAGTTCCGGACAAAATTGAAAAGGCAGGCTTTACTGTCACAAAGAGCAAATTTGTTGACGCTCCCATTATAAATGAGCTCCCCCTCGCTCTTGAATGCGAGCTCATAAAGATAATCGACGATAACAAGTACCTTGGCAGAATAAAGAACGTCAGTGCAGACGAGAGCATTATCGGCGAAAGCGGTACCGTCACACTGGAAAAATTCGCTCCTATAATCTACGATACCTCCAGCCACGGATATTACAAACTCGGGGACAGAGTCGGCGATGCATGGGGCTCCGGCAAAAAGTTGATATGACAAATTCTAATCATACCCTGTACTGGGTATGATTTTTTATCCTTTTGATTATATGACAATCCGGAATTTATTCATCACATATAACAAATTGTATATTATAACTAAAAAACGACAAATTATCTCCCATTATAAGTGGATTCAGATAATTGACTTTATTGTAAATCAATGATATAATTTAATTATCATTTATAAGGAGTTGTTTATACATAATGAACACTGATTCCATTTCCTTCGACGTCGGCTGTAACTTTGATTACAAGCTGTTCGATTTCGTCGATCAGTACGACAAGAAGCACGCTATTACAAGCTTTTTCGGCAAGCTCAAGCACGACGGTCTCCCGGGCGGACGTACCGCTTCTATCATCCCCGATTTCACTCTCGATGAGCTCGCTGATTACGTAAAGGAATGTCAGAAGCGCGACATCACCTTCAATTACCTCATAAATCCCCTTTCTATGGATCAGAACGAACTTGATCCTGTTATGGGAAAGAAGATTCGTGACTTCATCCATACCCTCTACGATATGGGGATCAAGGCATTCACACTCAACTCCCCTATCCTTATCAAGTACGTAAAGAGAGAGCTCAAGGACGCATTCGTTACTCTCGGTCTTTACGCTTATCCTACTACTATCCAGCACATCGAATACTGGCGCAACTGGGGCGTTGACGAGATTACACTCGACCACGGCTTCAACAGACGCTTCGATCTTCTCAGAAATCTCCTTACACAGTACAAGGATACTGACCTTCATCTTCGTGTTATCGCTAACAATCTCTGCCTCAGAGAATGTCCCTTCCGTCTCGCTCACGGCTGCTTCGTTGGTCATTCCGATCCGGATAGATTCTCTATGGACTATTCACTCGTAAACTGCGCTTACAAGAAGGTAACTCATCCCGCTGCTATTCTTACAGCTGAATTCATCCGTCCTGAGGACGTTCACTATTACCGTGAGCTCGCTGAGGAGACAGGCAACAAGCATTTCTCTATCAAGCTCATCGACAGAACAAGAACTACCGATTTCCTCCACAAGGTCATCAAGGGCTACATGGAAGAGTCCTACGATGGAAATCTTCTTGACATCGTAAACTGGCCACAGGCTAAGACTATCGCTACTCGCCCCGATCAGGCTAAGGATGGCGTTCCTGCCGTTGGAGCTCCCGAGGGCAAGCCTGCCGGTGCTCCTCCTATGGGTATGCCTGCCGGCGGTCCTCCTCCGTGGGTAATGGAAGGCAGACCTCCCAGACCTGGCGAGCCTGAAGAATGGGCAAAGAAAAACGGTATCACAGCTCCTCCTGCCGGTATGCCTCCTTTCGGCGCAGGCGGTCCTCCTGCGGGAATGTCCGCTGGTGGTCCTCCTCCGTGGGTAATGGAAGGAAGAGCTCCCAAACCTGGCGAGCCTGAGGAATGGGCAAAGAAGAATGGTATCACTGCTCCTCCTGCCGGTATGCCTATGGGCGGTCCTCCTATCGGAGCTCCCAAGATGAGATGGATGGAATTCCTCAAGCCTGAGGCTATGATGGCTTACGGAAGAACTATGCACCTCCCCAAGGTCTACGTTGACAACAAGAAGCTCGACGGCTTCCTTGATCACTTCATCAATAACAATAACTGCTCCAAGTCACTTTGCGTAAACGACATCCTTGAAGAAGGTCAGACAGCTCCCAATGCCTGCGCTCACTGCAGTACATGGGCTAAGAAGGTCATCTCCTACGACGAGGCTGAGGTCGCTCAGTGGAAGGAACTCTGCTCAGGCGTTCTCCAGAGCATTGAAGACGGTTCTATCTATCGCTAAAACTTAAATGCTATTTCTCTTATGTTTCTATACCTTAAAAATGCACGTTCAACTGAACGTGCATTTTTTCTTATTCTCAAAAAAAGACAGGCGAGGTAAAAGACTCTGCCTGTCTGATAATTAACTCAGCCTGCTATCTTGTTATTGAGCGCTGCTACCAGCTCGTCAACATCTACGCCATGTACTGCCGCAGCTTCCTCAATAGTCTCCATCTGAGAAGCAGGACAACCGAGACAGTGCATTCCGATGCTGAGCAGAATGGGTGATACATCTGTATCAAGCTGAAGAAGCTCACCTATCTTTGTGTCTTTTGTAACCTGAAAAGCCATGTTTTAGACCTCCTGAACTATATTTATCCCTTGCAGATATTTGATCCGCTAATTTATAATATCATTAAGTTTACGATTTGTCAAGCCCCTGTCAGAGATCAACGAATTCCATGGTAAAAAGCTTTGAAAGTATGCTTCCGGCGTAGGAATGCATGAGCTCCTTGTAGTCCTTTGCGGAAACATCTCCGCCCGAGCCAAGTATCTCATATACAACATTTCCCTCGCGGAGTTTTTTATGCAGCTCTTCAAAACCGTTCCTGATGTAGAAATTCTTGCGCTCAAGACGCTGCTCCTGATTCTCCGCATCGGTATCAGTCTGCTCAATAGCAAGGAAAAGCCTTCTGTTCTTATAATGATGTCGAGCGGCTCTCAGTATGGCACTGCCTATTCCCCTGCCGCGGTGTTCCTCAGATACAGCAAGATAAAATACATAGGAAAGATCTGCATAGCTCACTATATAGAGCATTCCCACCCATTCGCCGTCACATCGTACAGACCAGAAATCTACTCCCTCTTTTCTCGACTTCAGAACGAGCATAAGAAACGGCGCACGCTCCTCATCAGGAAAAGCTCTCACGTACAGCTGCTTTATCTTCTTGAAATCAGGACTGCTTGACTTCAGCCGGGTAAAATTTATCTTCATATCATCACTCTTTTCTGTTTTTATTTCTTGGCTGCTGCCACGACTTTTCGCCTGAGAAGCACCATGTCATAGGCATTTGCCGTGCCGTCAGCCGTGAGATCGGCAGCAGTCGCCTGCCTTGCGCTTATATTCTCTTTTCCGAGAAGGTAGTTGGAATATGTTACCAGATCGGCTGCGTTAACAGTTCCATCACTGTTGACATCACCGCGGAGTATATAGCTGTTGGTGTCAAAGGTGTACCAATCAAGTGTACCGGCGGAGGAGTCCGCTACCGCCCATGTGAGGACATCGTCCTGCACGATAGGATCAACTGTCGTGGAGGAGAGTCTTGCATTTGTGAGGACCGTCTCCGGCTGGAGGATATTACCCTTGCCGTCCAGTATAACATAGCTAACATGGTCGAACTTCTTGTTTTTAAGCGTTTCCCAGAGAACACAGTACCTGTCGCCGCTGAGAGCCGCTATCTTTACGTTTCCGGCAGCGTTGGTATCATCGCTCTTTGTGAGCCATATAACATTTGTATCAGCTACCTTGCCTGTCGCTTCATCCTTGCGGTCTGTGCCGGCAAAACCAGTGTTATCCTTGGTACGGCTCATCATGCGGACAAATACATCGTAGACGCCAGTCTTGTAATTACCGTAGCCCTCTGACGTGTAGAATCTCTCAGATTTTCCAGCAACCGCATAGCTGCCGGAAGTCGCCGCTATGCCTCCCATGTGTGTAAAGGTAGCGTTCTGGTGCTCACCCGGCTCACTGTAAACACCGCTTATATGCCAAGCATAATCAGACACGAGGCTTACTGAGGCGAGTGCCGATTCATACAGCATTAGACCTCTGGAATAGCAGTCTCCCTTCTGCACCGAAGCAAAGCCCTTATCAGTAGTTATGAGATCCAAGCCAAAGGAATGCGAGCAGATGTTCGTGCTGGACATATCATACTTTCCGGTTGCAGTATCAAGGCGGAAGAATTCCGCACCCTGATGTCCGCTCTTCCAAAGGGTGTCGAACATCACCGCAAGCTTACCGTTATTGTATGCAAGACGTGCATTGCCTCCGTCAAATGGTGTTTTTGAATTGGTCTTAGCACTGTTGAGCGGATACATTGCCACGTATTTTCCGGCTTTAGTAAACTTTGTGACCACTATATTATCAGCATCAGCACCGTTGCTGTCAAGGCTTTTTCCCCATATAGCATAGATATGATCATCATCACCGATAGCTGCCGCGCCGAAGGTATAGCCCGGATTGGAAAGTATAGTATGGTGAAACGGATCCTTCTGTATAATAGTGACCGTATCTTTCGAGCCCACAGCTGCGTATATGTTTCCGGCACTATCCTGCATTTCATTTATGTAATCAAGTCTGCCGAACATATCATAGGTGGGATTGGCACTGAATGTGCTCCTGTCCACAGCAAAGGTCTCGGACTTTTTCACAGCCTGTGCAAACATATCGGCGTCACCCGTGTAGGCGATAATCTCAGTAGACTGAGCAGCCGTAGTCATTTGGACTGAAGTAGAAGCCACTGTTGTCGTAGGCGAGAAATAAGCCTGAGAAGTGGTCGTGACCGCCGCAGTAGTCGTCAAAGTAGTAGTTACCATCGTTTTTACAGCGGTGGTAACGCCCTCTCCCGGTACGGTTATGTGAATTATATATTGTATGTCCTTGGGAGTATAAACTGTAATATCGGCATATCCGGGTTTAACAGGCTTCAGCTGAATCTTTCCGCTGTCAAGCACTGAGACGGTCACTACCCCCACATCTGAGGAGACTGCCTTGGTCACTCCGGCTGAAAACGAATAGCTGACAACGCTGTTCTGTTCAACTACACAGTCCTGCTCAACGACCTTTACCGCTGTATTCGCGGCATTTACTGTATTAGGCAGGATACCTGTCTCTCCGGCTGCACTGACGGCTGTACCGCTGATTCCGGCCGCTGCTAAAACTGCCGAAGTAAATACTCCTAAAACCCGTGAATGTTTCATATTATCACTCCTTTGACAGAATATCAAATATAGCATATTCTATTTACATTATACATCCGTTTTTATTGATTGTCAACAAATTTTTCTCAGCCTTAAAAGTACAGCAATATCTATTACACAGAAAAGAATTTTATTTCAAACTTACAAACGGAATCACACAACAGTTAGTTAAATAAAAAATATATATTAAATTGCTCAAAAATTTGTCCGTAAGTATTGGCAAATCTCATATTATCGTGTATAATTAGTATAGATATATCGTCTCAGTCAGTTTTATAGCTGATGCATTTTTTGATCGACTATTATTACTATCTACACCGAAAGGAGTTTTTTACTATGGGACTATTTGACAGCATAAAAAAAGCTGTCGCCGGCAGCTCAGGCTCCGGAAACAGCATCGGCAAAGCAGTAAGCGGCGCCGCTTCCGCTATAAACAGCGTCAAGAAGAACAAGACCGTTGAAGTGAGCTTCCCTAAGCTGCCGGAAACTCTTGAAGAATTCAAGGCTATGCCTCAGGCTTCTCTCACTGATCCTTTCAACGTTGCCGCTCTCGTCGTTGTAGCTCTCACCTTCTATCCAAAGAACAAGGAGCTCTCCATTTCTATGCTCAACTTCCTGAAGGGACCTCAGCCTCTCAATCAGCGCGAGATTCAGTTCCTCAACGACCGCTTCATGGACAAGGATTACGTTCCCCGCTCGTTCTTCGGCGGAGCTGTCCCAAGCAACGACTACACTCCCTCTGTACCCTACACTGTCAAGGTCAGCGATAATCCCTACTCCTACGAGAGTCAGGGCTACGCAAAGCTTTTCCTCTTCTCAGGCGGCGCGGACTCTGAACGCCCTGTTCAGCTCCGCAGCGCAAAGGACGGAAAATGGTATCTCTGGGAGCAGTTCCTCCTCAGCGATATAAGACCTCCTGAGAGCTCGAATCCATGGGCTTGAAAGACAATAATTCGGATATTAAAAGGAGAAACAACATATGAATATCATCGGTAAATGGAATATCAGGGAATTGCAGACTGTTGACGATTCCTTTACTATCAGATGGCAGGATATAAACGATTTTCTCGCCGACGAAGCTATCGGTGAGGACGCAAAAGAAGCTGTTAAATGCTCCTTCATTTTCAGGGAGAACGGCACCTACGTTATGGTCATGCCAATACCTGAGGGCACCTCAAAGGAAATGATAGAAAGCGCAGTTGCTGCCGGTGAGATCGAGCTTATCGACGACAGCCACGCTGCTGTAAATCCAAGAAAATGGAAAGAGGAAAACGGAAAGCTCATGTATGAGTCAGGAACTGACGAATCGGATACAACTTGGAATGAGCTCATCGTTTTCGATGACGGCAGTATCGAGCTCATGCCTTTCCGCCTTGCAAAAGCAGACTGATTTTTCACTTAATACAGCAAATACCCCCGTACCTGCTCGGTATCGGGGGTATTTTGTGTTATTATGAAGTTTTCAAAGTTCAGCGTAGCCTATCTGAGCAGGATTACTTGTCGTCATGTCCTTAAGTGCGGATACGACCGCTGTATTGAGATCCTTATTCTTCTTAACGACAGCTGCCTTATATACGAAATTCAGCTTGCCGATAGGAGTGTTCTGCTTTGCAGTAAGACGGCGGTATGCATCCTCAACATTTTCCATAATGCTTTCCTTGGTAACATCAGCATTGGACTGAGGTATTGCAACCACAAACTCATCTGAACCTGTACGGTATATCTTGCCGCTCTTGAATACCTGTTTGAGTATATCGACTGTTCTTACAAGGAGCCAGTCGCCGGTATCGTTTCCGTGCTGAGAATTGATCTGACTGAAATCGCTGATATTGAACATTGCGAAATAATACGGATTCTTGTTGGTGGACTTCAGCTCATCAATATCCATTGAGAAGGAGATACGGTTGTTGACATCGGTGAGAACATCCTTGAACATCGCAGTATAAAGCGATTCCTTGGTCTTGTTGTTCTTTACGATAGACGCTGCGAGCTTCTCGCTGACCTTCTGCTGCTTCCTTGCAATGAAGCTGAACAGTATCATAAGTCCGATGAGTACCAGCGCAAAGATAATCATGTAAACTCTGAGATCCTTGGTAAGTGAGTATACCTCACTTCTTGTGTCATCCAGCATGAGTATCCAGCCGTATTCAGGTATATATGAGTATATCGAAACATACTTCTTACCGTCCTTAGTGTACTCAAAGCTTCCGTCAGCTGCCTTAGTAGTTCCCTGATACTTTTTGCAGAGTTCCTTTATCTTTTCATTTTCAGCTACCTTGTAAACGAGTTCCTCGTTGTCATTGAATACGTATGTGCCGTCGTTTACATTGACCATGCTGTAAAATGAGTTCTCAACGCCCTTTATGGAAAGCTCATTAAGACTCTCGATAAGTTTGTTGGTGAATATACCAAGTCCAACAAAGCCCATAGGCTCGCCCTTGGAGTCGTATACAGCCTTGTACATGGAAACTATCTGCTTGCTCGTTGCAGGCGAAAGAATCATTCCGGTATTGTAAACACCGTCGCCTGCTGCCAGCATATCGTCCTGGAGCTGCTTGAGCTTCTCAGGCACCTTGTCCTTAGGTCTTGTTACCATGCCGACTGTCTTGGGATTGGTATGTGCAATACACTTGGTCTCCCATGTACCTATCCAGATACCCTCGATGTTCTCAACGTCCTTGGAATAATCCTCAGTAAACTTCTGAGCCTTTTCTATGTACTTGGGATTGTCAGGATCACTGAGAAGATTTACTACCTGCTCTGCCTTGCTGTAATATGTCAGAGTCTTTTCAGCGTTCTTAACATAGTTCAGAATTATCTGAGCACGCTCGTCAGTTATGGTCTGCATATGCTCGATAGAATTCTTCTTGGTAGTCTTTGTCATTGTCGCCGTGATAAGCACTGAAAGAACTATCATGATCACAAGCTGGATTATGAGAAGCAGATTCAAAGTCGATATTTTTTTACCTTTCATTAGTCATTCTCCTTTACAGTTTATTTTCTGAAAAGTCCAAAACGCTTTTTCTTTTCCTTCTGCTCCTCCTCGTCATCGTCATCAGCTACATTGAGCAGGCTGTTGACTCTGTTTTTGAGCAGATCCCCTTTGACGTTTTCCGTGTTCACAGATACCGATTCCGTCGCCGTATGCACCGCCGCAGCTGCTGTCGGCTCGTCATCATCCTCCGCAGGATCAGCATTGCCCGTCAGCGGTATGGGATTGACTGGCGGCAGCGGATTTACCGGAGGTATAGGATTCACCGGCTTTATCGGATTTACAGGCGGAGGTGCATTGTTGGGAAAATATCCGCCGCCGGCATGAGCCGATGTTCCGCGGTAAGCGAAGCCCTCCTGAGGTCCACCGGAGGGTGCCGTGAACATTCCTACATCCGTTATCCTGATGCTCCTGTCCTGCATGACTATTACACAGTTTGCATTCTCAGGGTGCAGTGACAGGATATACCCGATACAGTTATTGCACGGAAACATCGGCATCCTGCTGTGAGTTCCTATGAGCACTATCTCGTCGATCACAGTTTCACCGGCAGCCTGCATATTCTGGATGGCCTCCACCTCAGCATGAACTGCCATGACCGCAGGACCGTTCCTGTTGATGCGGCTAACTCCGGTAAATATCCTGCCGGAACGGGCTCTCAGTGAACAGACGGTATCGTCAGGAGATACAAATGAATTTGATTCAAGCATCCGTATTGCGACAGAATGAGCAGCATTGATAGTATCACTAGTATTCATCTTGTTTTCACCTCTAATCGTCATAATAACACGGATACCTACACCATCTGTAAATAGTTATAGGCAGCATATCAAATGTGTTTATTTAATTATATATCATTATCTAACATATTTCAAGACCTGAAACTACAAAACTTCATACAATTTGTTGATATTTTGTTAATTTTTTGCAAACGAATATAATCACCGCAATTCTATACTGTCAGTAAAGAATTGCGGTGTATATTTTATTTATCAGCAGCAGTATCAGTAAAACTATAATACGAATTTACAAGGCTCCGGTAACCAAGCTTTTTCATATCTTCATACCTGACATTATACCGGGATTTGCTCCTGCTTCCGCTAATAAGATAACGAATGCAGTCCTGTGCGTATCTGTCTATTTCACGCAGGGTTTCTGCTGTATTTATGACCGAGAAAAACCAGAAGCTCCAAGTAAGATCACTGTCCTCAGATGCCTCCATGAGCTTGCGGTTGAACACCCTTATGAATGCCGCAGCCGCTTTTTCTCCGCTTAGCCCGTTTCTCTTCCGCCAGCGCTGGAGCGCCCTTGACTTTCTTCTCATCTTCTGTTTAAGCTTCATCACCGATGCCGGCGCAATGTCCACCTTGCTGCCCTTACAGCAGAAGCCGAGAAAAGTCCAGCCTTCGTCCGGCCCCCGGAAGACCTCCTTATCCGGATTAATACTAAGGTCTTTGCCTGCAATGAAATCGCGCACCTGACAGGCGTACTCCTCTGCCTCCTCGCGGCTTGGGGCGAACAGTATTATATCGTCCGAATAGCGGGAGTAAGGTATATTCCGCTCACAGAACAAGCTGTCAAGCTCAGAGAGATAAAGGTTAGCGTAAAAGGAAGAAAGCGGAGTTCCAGCCATTATTCCCTTTTTCTCTGTTATTATCTCTCCTCTGTCGGATACGTGTTCTTCCGTCAGCAAGGCGGACAAAAAACTGTACAGTGCAGTATCTCCACCCAATACCTTTTCCAGCATTGGCAGCAGCTTCTCCACATTCACAGAATTGAAATAGTTGCTTATATCCGCCTTATAGGAGTACATATCTCTGATACCGCGAGTGGATGAAAGCCGCCTAACAGCATCCTTTGCAGTCCTTCCAGGTCGGAAGGAATACAGCCCTTCACTAAAAATGCTGTCATATTTCCGCAGCAAAAGATACGTCAACAGCTTCAGCACCATGTTCTCCGCCGGGGGATACGTGTACACTACCCTTTTCTTCTGATTATACATCTTGCTGATGACAGCACGCTCCGGCAGAGAAAAACGCTCGCCGCACATTATCCTTTCATAAACCGACAGATAGTCTTTACCGGATATAAACTCCTCAAGATCTTTCTCAAAAGGTGTTGGCACGGCAAGTGTCTTTTTATACTGAAGAAAGCTTTGCCAAGCATCAAGAGAGGCAAGTTCATCAAGCAGCGTCATAGCTACCTCCTTTAAAACAAGGACCTGTCCACATATAGAACTGCATACAGCAGCTAATGCGGACAAGTCCTTAAAAGCAGCAAGAGGAATCGTTAAAGCCCGGAAAATTCCGGGAAGTACCAGACCGTACACAGACCAGCTGCCTGCGAAGCCGGAAATAGGTCTGTGCCGGGCCCGCCGCAGGCGCATAGCATCCTCTTCCTGTTTTTATTGATTTTAGTACCGTTACGGCAATGTCAGCAGCCGCTCATAGCTTTCCTTGAGCGCTCCGCTACATAGGAACGGGTATTCCACCAGCCGTGATAATCGTAATAAAAGCGGAGATAAGGTACTCCCTCACGGCGGCAGTCCCTGCGGAGTTTCTCTGCACTGGAATTGCGTGAGAGCAATTCCACAACGAGCTTCTTGTCACCACCGTTCCATAACGTAAAGATCTCAGATCTGCCGCTGGAAACGATCGCACGCTCTATTCTGAGATCAGGAAATTCCTCGCTGAACACATGAGAAAAATAATCGCCGTAGCTTCCAGAGTAGGAATACTGATTCTCCTCATCAGGCATTTCTTCTCCCCATGACCAGCCGGAGGGCGAAGGTTCTGCCATCTGCTCAGTCTGCACCGGTGCAGGCTGGCTATCAGTCTGCCCAGCGGACGGCTTTTCATTCTTCTTATTAGCATCTGCGATGTCTTTCAGCAAACCGGAAAGTTCCGGTGCAGCACCGCCAAAAAGTTTGGATAAAAAGCTCATATTCATTACCTCCCTGACAGCTACCGGAAAATCTCCGGAGCAGTATCCATATTTTTGATTGATTATATCATATTTTAACAATAAAGTCAATATCCTGCACGAGTTTTTTAGAAATATTTTTTGACCGTACATTTTTGCTCTCCGCAATTCAAAAACGTAACAACTATATATAAATAATCCACTTTATCTGCACAAATTAGGTTGAAATGTATCAACATCTACATTATAATAAAAGTGATATTTAGAGTATCGCTGCTTATAAAGATAAATAAATATAACAGGAGGATATTGGAATGAAACTTGCAAAAAGATTGCTGTCGGTCTGCGTTTCGGCGCTCCTCGCAGCTCCTTGCGTTGTTTACAGCCCTAAAAGCACTGACATAGCCGTTCTCGCTGCTGAGGAATACTCCTACGATGAAGACCTTGTAATGCGCTATGACACTATGGCTGGAAATGTCAGCACAAATAACGCTTTCAACAACGACGAATCATTCTACCGAGCTCTCCCGGTCGGAAACGGACGAATAGGCGGAATGGTCTACGGAAACTGTCCCGATGAGCTCATCGACCTGAACGAATGCACAGTATGGAGCTCCGGTCCCAGCAACAATAACAAGGAGGGCGCCGCCAGCTACCTCAAACAGGCTCAGCAGCTGCTTCTCAGCGGCAAATACAAGGAGGCAAATGACCTCATCGGAAGCAAAATGATTGGCGGCGGTGAGGCAAAGTACCAGATGGTCGGCGGTCTGAAGCTTTCCCTCGGTCACAAAGACGTTACCGGCTATTCACGTACCCTCGATATGAACGACGCCGTTGCTAAGACTACCTATTCCTGCGGAGGTACTAAATACACCCGCGAGACCTTCGTCAGCTATCCAGATCAGGTAATGGTCACAAGGATCACCTGTGACAAGCCAGGTGCCCTTTCTATGTCCGTGGGATACGAGAATATCCTCAACGGTGGCGCTGCTACTGACGGCAATGATACCCTCGTCGCAAACGGTCACGGCAGCGATGACAACTGGGTTAAGGGTGCTGTGTACTTCTCCACAAGGACTAAGGTCATCCCCGAAAGCGGCTCTGTAAGCGCCGGAAACGGCAAGGTCAATGTCACCGGTGCTGATTCCGTAATGATACTTACCTCAGTCCGCACTAATTACGTTGACTACAAGACCTGCAACGGCGATGAAAAGGGCGACGCCGCCAAGGACATCGCTAAAGCTGAAAAGCTCTCCTACGATACACTGTACAGCAACCATAAGGCAGATTACCAGAAGCTTTTCAAGCGCGTGGATGTCGATCTCGGCGGTGACAGCAGCGTCACCAACTCGAAGACGGTTAATGCCCGTATCAGTGAGTTCGGACGCACTGATGATCCCAAAATGGTAAAAACTCTCTTCCAGTACGGAAGATACCTTATGATAAGCGCTTCCCGTGACGCTCAGCCAATGAACCTCCAAGGAATATGGAACAAGTATTCTTCACCGGCATGGGGCAGCAAGGCTACCACCAATATAAACTACGAAATGAACTACTGGCCGGCTCTCACCACTAACCTTGAGGAATGCTTCACTCCTTTCGTAAATAAGGCTCTGGAGCTCCAGTACGCCGGTAATGAGACTGCAAAGGTACACTACGGTATCGACAAGGGCTGGGTGCTTCACCACAATACAGACCTCTGGAACCGTACCGCTCCTATCGACGGTACCTGGGGACTCTGGCCCGTAGGCGGCGCCTGGGTGTCCAATATGCTCTACGATGCTTACCGCTTCAACCAGAACGAGACCTACCTTGAAAAAGTCTACCCCGTCATAAAGGGCAGTGCTGAATTCCTGAACGAACTTATGACTCCCGCAAAGATAAACGGTCAGGAGTACATGGTCATCAATCCCAGTACCTCTCCGGAGATCAACCTCCCGCCTTACAGCGGTCCTAACGAGGCATATTGCGATTACAGCGTCACTATGGACAACGGTATCACCCGTGAGCTCTTCAAGGGCGTTACAGAAGCCTCAGAGATTCTCGACAAGGATTCTTCACTCCGCAGCGACCTGAATTCAAAACTCTCTCTCATACGCCCCGAAACAATCGGCAAATGGGGACAGATTCAGGAATGGGCTCAGGACTGGGATAATCCCAATGAAAAGCATCGTCATATTTCACATATGTACGCTCTCTATCCCGGATATGAGATAACTCCCACTGATAATCCAACTACCGCCAAGGCTGCTGCCACCTCCCTTAACGGACGAGGCGATGACGGAACCGGCTGGTCAGAAGCATGGAAGCTCAACTGCTGGGCAAGACTGGAGGACGGTGAGCACGCTTATAAGCTCGTTAAGCTCCTCATCTCCCCTGTTTCCGGCGGCGGCAGACTCTACGACAACCTCTGGGACGCTCATCCGCCTTTCCAGATAGACGGTAACTTCGGTTTTACCTCCGGTGTCGCTGAAATGCTCCTCCAGAGTCAGAACGACGTTATTACACTCCTCCCTGCTATACCTTCAAAATGGTCCACCGGTCACGCTAACGGTCTCCGCGCAAGAGGCAATTTCGAGATCAAGGAAATGAGCTGGTCCAACGGTGACCTCGACAGCGTTACAGTCCTTTCAAATTCCGGCGGTACTTGTACACTCAGATACGGCGGTACTGTGATTAGCTTCGAGACAGAAGCAGGAAAGGAATATTCCCTCGGCGGCGATCTCCAGTTCACTGGCGATACAAACGAGCTCCAGAATGTCGCTCTCGGCAAAAAAGCTACCTGCTCAGGCTCTGAGGACGATGAAACTGCCGCTCTCGCTTTCGACGGCAAGGACAGCACTAAATGGTGCCACATGGACGGTCTTAGCGGCGAATGGATACAGGTAGACCTCGGCGATGAGTACGACATCCGCCGCTGGGTACTGAAATTCGCCGGTGTCAAGGAGGATATAAAGTACAATGCCCGTGACTTCAAGATAGAAGGCAGCACTGACGGTACCAGCTGGACTGACATTGACACTGTCTACGGCAACACAAAGACCGTCTGCGGTCAGACTATCGCTCCCGTTTCTGCACGCTACGTAAAGCTCACAATGCTGACCTCTACTCAAAGCAACGACGGCGGTGCAAGGCTCTACGAATTTGAGGTCTACGGCGCCGATAACAAACCTGCCGTTCCCAAGACTGCATATACAATCATGGACGGAAGCACTTTCAGCTTCAAGCACGGCGGCATCAAAAAGGGTGAGGATAATTCCTCCGAGATTGGTTATATCACCGACGGTTGCTACGCAGTTTACAGAAATCTCGATTTTGAAACAGGTCCAGAAGGCTTCAAGGTTAAGGCTTCCAGCGCTTCTGACGGCGGTACTATCGAAATAAGGACCGGCGGTGTCAACGGTACTCTACTCGGTACCTGCGAGATAACAGGCACCGACGACTGGAGCGAGTACAAGGAGTTCTCCTGTGCAACAAAGCAGTGCGAGGGCGTCAAGGACTTGTATCTCGTATTCAAGGGTGACGACGGCTACCTGTTCAACGTAGAAAGCTTCTCGTTCTACGGAATTAAGGGTGATACGAGCTGCGACAGAACTCTTAACGGCTTCGATATGGCAATCGCAAGAAAGGCTGCTCTGAAGTCCGTTGAGCTTACCGGTCTTGCACTCTCCAATGCAGACATCAACTCGGACGATGAGATAAGTGTAGCAGATATGCTTCTCTTACAGAAATATCTCCTCGGTAAATCAAAGACTTTATAATTGATTTGTCCACAAAATCCTGACCAAGATAATATCTTGGGTCAGGATTTTTATTCTTTTCGCAGCAAGGCTTTACTCGAACTCAATTTAGTTTAATAATAAAATAAACTAAAATCTCTTGATTTTAGTTTCGATTTCTGTTATAATTAATTTTGTTTGTTGGGGCATAGCCAAGCGGTAAGGCAACAGACTTTGACTCTGTCATGCGTGGGTTCAAATCCCGCTGCCCCAACCAGTGCAGAGCCTGCGCCCCCTTTCCACGGGGGCTCTCGTTTTACTCGCTCACTTTGTACAAAGAGCTTATTCTGCTATCGCACACGGCGCTTTCAAAAATTTGGTACAGTAGAAAACCAAAACAGGACTTATGACGAGTCCTGTTTTTTACTATTCAGTTTATTTCCCTTGCGTCTGCTCTTCCAATCGGTTCATGAGCCTGAATTCATATATAGTCATGCACACGGCAAATATTGCCGAAAGCACATCTGCTATCGGTCCGGTGTAAAGTATACCGGTAATACCATAAAATACAGGAAGTATCAGCAGTATCGGGATAAAGAATATTATCTGTCTCGTCAGCGAAAGGAATACTCCCTTTATTGACTTGCCAATAGATGTAAAGAAGGTCGAGGAGATAGGCTGGAGACAGTTTATCCATGTGAAGAACAGGAACATCCTGAAAAATTTTGTTCCGAATTCATAGTAGCCATCGCTTGCATTGCTGTTAGCAAACATTTCAAGAATCTGCCGTGGGAACATCTGGAATACTACAAATGCCGCGATTGATACCGCAAGTCCGGCTCTCACAGCAAGCTTATACGCTTTTTTTACACGGCTGAAATTGCGTGCTCCGTAATTGAAGCTCTCGATAGGCTGTGTTCCCTGTGCAAGACCGATTACTATGGAGAACACTATCATGTTCACCTTCATTATTATACCGGCACAGGCTATGGGATCATCAGCTCCGTATACAGAATTCTCACCGTAATGCTTCAGTGAATTGTTAAGGACAATCTGCACAATGGCAATAGCTATCTGATTGAAAAAGGAAGCCATTCCAATGCTGGCAACTCTCTTTGTATGCATGAAAACAGGTACTAAATGTTTCTTTTCCAGCGGCATTGTCCGGAAATTCTTAACGTAGGCTATTACTATCACAGCGGAAACGACCTGTCCGATGACTGTTGCCAGAGCTGCGCCCTTCATTCCCCAGTCAAGCACAAGTACGAATACCGCGTCAAGGACAGTATTTATGACCGCGCCTGTTATATTACATATCATGGTCATTTTCGGACTGCCGTCCGCACGGATAAGATGACCTCCGCCGGTGGTCAGCACCAGAAACGGGAAGCCAATGGAAGTAACACTGACATAATCCTTTGCATAAGGCATAACAGAGTCGGTAGCACCGAATACCCTGAGCAGAGGCGTCAGAAAAAGGAATGTAACAGCGCTGAGGACAAGTCCGCAGAGTGTAAGCATTGTAAGAGCGTTTCCGGCGTAATATCCGGCTTTTTTCTTATCTCCCATTCCCAAAGCAAGATTAAAGCATGAAGCTCCGCCGATGCCAAACAGCAGCGCAAGCGCCATGCAGCCGGTAGTGAACGGGAACGCTATGGAAGTAGCGGTATTTCCGAGAGTTCCTACCTTCTGACCAATAAAAAACTGATCGACTATATTATACAACGCACTCACCAGCATACCGATTATGCTGGGAATGGCGAATTTTATCATAAGCTTCCTGACCGGTTCTGTGCCGAGAGGATTTGCCGTCTTATTTTCTTCCATTTTTAACCTCTTATTTACATATTACCTATTAATTATACCCTATAATACGTCAGATTTCAATAGCTTTATTATAATAATTATTCATGAAGAATTAAAGAATTATTAATAAAATTCCACAAAAAGTTTCATAAATGCTCTTGACAACGGCTCTGAAAAGTGATATAGTAATTAAGTAATGTACAATTGTTCGCCCACCGCGGACGATTTGACTCATCTTTCCATATAAGGAGTCTCAGTATGGATAAAAAGTCTCAGCTCATAGTCGCCGATGCAAGCGTCCTCCCGGACGTGTTCACAAAGGTCCTTGAGGTAAAAAAGCTCATGGCGTGCAAAGGCGAAAAAAGCTTTGCTTCTGCCTGCAAGCGCATCGGTATCTCCCGAAGCGCTTACTACAAGTACAAGGACTGCGTTTTCTCTTATGAGGAGCTTTTTACCCGCAGGATCGTCAATCTCTATCTGCTGCTCAACGACAGTCCCGGAGTGCTTTCAAGTGCTCTCGTCTACCTTCACGGTCTCAATGCAAATATACTCACTGTGAATCAGAGCATACCGGTAGACGGCGCTGCTGCTGTAAATATTTCACTAAGGCTCGCGGACGATTCTCCCGAGGAGATCGATTCCCTTAATTCCATTACTGAGCTCGACGGCGTTCTGGAGGTAAAGCTCCTCTCAGCCGAATAGTTTTCCGGAGGTTTCTTTATGTCAGTCAATTTTGCAGTTTTAGGTCACGGTGTTGTTGGTTCAGGCGTTGTCGAACTCTTCTACAAGAACAAAAAGAGTATCGAAAAACGCGCCGGAACAGAAATGGATATTAAATATATCCTCGATCTCAGAGATTTTCCGGATTCCCCCTATAAGGATAAATTCACCAAGGATTTCAATGATATTCTTAACGATGACGAGGTAACCAGTGTTGCCGAGTGCATGGGCGGCGTGGAGCCAGCCTTCACTTTCGTAAAAGCCTGCCTCGAAAAGGGCAAGAGCGTTTCTACTTCTAACAAGGAGCTCGTTGCTGAAAAAGGAGATATTCTCCTTAAAACTGCCAAGGAACACAGCTGCAACTTCTTCTTTGAGGCAAGCGTCGGCGGTGCTATCCCCATAATCCGTCCTCTTCACAAGTGCCTCGCAGCTAACTCAATAGATAAGGTCGCCGGCATTCTTAACGGCACCACAAATTTCATCCTCACTAAAATGTACAACGACAATATGCCTTTCGATCAGGCACTCAAGCTCGCTCAGGATCTCGGCTATGCCGAAAAGGATCCCACTGCCGACATCGAAGGTCACGATGCCTGCCGCAAGATATGCATTATCTCTTCTCTCGTTTTCGGCAGACACGTTTACCCCAAGGACGTTTTCACCAAGGGCATCTCTCAGGTTGAACTGTGTGATGTTGCCGCCGCGGACGTCCTCGGTCATGCTATAAAGCTTGTCGCTTCTGTAAGGAAGACCTCCGGGGATAAGATACTCCCCGCTGTTATGCCTACTCTCGTGCCCTACGATAACATAATGTCAGGCGTCAGCGACGTTTTCAATGCTGTTCTTGTTTACGGTGACGGCATTGATCAGGCTATGTTCTACGGCAGAGGCGCAGGCAAGCTCCCCACAGCCAGCGCTGTTCTCGGTGACGTTATTGAGGCTGTAAAGCATAAGGTCACAGTTTTCTCACAGTCGTGGGAATCCTCCGCGGATTCTTCATTCATCGACAGCGTTGACAATTTCACTGCAAAATGGTACTTCCGTGTTCCCGCCGGAACTGAAACTCCCGAAGGTTCCTATGAACACGAGGGCGGTATTTCCTTCATCACATCCGATGAGATGTCCGTCTCCGAGGCACGCGAAAAAGCCTCAAAGCTCGGAGCTCTCGCTCTTTATCCGGTACTCGGCTGATAAACACAAAAAAGACCTGCTGTTCACACAGCAGGTCTTTCTTTATGTACTGACTATTATTCAAACGAATCAAGGTCGATGCCGGCAAGCAGCTCCTTTAGCTCAGCAAGCTCGTCAGCTGTGAGCGTTACGCCTTTTCCCATTCTTGAATGATCCGGTGACCATTCGCGTATGTCATACTTAGGATCGTGGTCGTTCCAGCTTACCAGATTAAGCTCCTTTGTCCATCCCTTCGCGTTCTCAGAAAGCACTCCAAGCTTTTCTGTTATCTCGTATTTAAGTTCTGCCATATTCAGATCTCCTTTCCTTTTACGCAGTTACGGCTGCGTTCAATATGATATTGTATCACAAAAAAAGAGATTTGTCCATACCTGAGAACAAAAAATTTATATCGAAACGCAAAGATAATTCAGTGCACGGGTATATATCTGCTTCGGCGCTGCCCTGAGATTTATAAGTGCTTCTGCAAAATCCACTGCATCCTCGATATTGCGTGAAAAATCAGGTATGGTCTCCTTTTCGCCGGTGGCGTAGTTCTCAGCCTCTATCCCATAGGTGCTGATCTCCTCGCCGTATGACCACATCTTTCCGGCTACAACTCTGTACGCTACACGGTTATCGCCGAACACCTCCATGTACACAGTTCTGTCGCGGACTTCGCTTTTTTTCTTTTTCAGTATCCCGAACATTTCCGTTTCCTCCTTTTGTTCTGCGGTATATCCATTATAGCACGCAGTCAAGGATCTGTGAACGGGTAATTTTTAAGAGGTTTTTTGTCATACGGTTGGAAAATGTCGAATTAGCATTACGTCAACGGCATTTCATTCGAGGTCGCTAATCTCCATGAATATCCTCTGCATTCGCAAATCAGTCTCAGCTATCCTCTCAGCACACTCTCGGAGCTCATTGGAAATTTCCGGAGTTATTGCTGCAGACTGCTTGTATTTCAGCTGATGCTCAAGACTCGCCCAGAAGTCCATAGCGATAGTCCTTATCTGTATCTCCACAGGAGCGTACTTCTTCACTGTGGAAAGGTACACAGGCACGCTTACCACAAGATGATAGCTCCTGTAACCGCTGGGCTTGGGATTCTTTATATAGTCCTTCTGCTTTATCATAACAAAGTCGTCCCTGCGGCTGAGCATTTCCACCAAGGCATAGATGTCACTGATATAATAGCAGGTTACTCTTATGCCTGCCATGTCCAACAGGTTCTTCTGTGCAGATTCCGGAGTGAGCGGAAGTCCCTTTTTCTGAAGCTTCCCTATTATAGACTCCGGCGATTTCAGCCTTGATTCAATGTTGTGTATTGGATTGCGCTGGAATTTTACACTGAATTCGTTATCCAGTATATTCAGATAAGTCCTTACGACCTCTATGGCTGAATCGTACAAATGCTGGAGCTGAAGAAATTCATAGAAGGTCTGGGCGAATTTTTCCTTCATGGATTCATTGTCGCCGCTTGCAAGGGCAGGTAGATTATCCATTACTCCCTCATAGAATTCTCTGTCAGACATTATAGCCAGCTCCTTTCTAAAATACGCTCAGTCCTCGCCCTCAGTGTAGTCGAAGCGCTCTGCTGCCGGTGCAGCCTTGCTGAACTGAGTCTCATACAGTTTAGTGTAAACTCCGCCTCTGCCCACAAGCTCGCTGTGGGTACCTCTTTCAGCTATGGTACCGCCGCTTATGACAAGTATCTCGTCTGCGGCAAGTATGGTGGAGAGTCTGTGTGCGATAAGTATGCTCGTACGCGAAGCTATAAGCGGCTCTATGGCATCCTGTATCTTCTGCTCGGATATGGAATCAAGTGCGGAGGTCGCCTCGTCAAATATCATAAGCGCAGGATCCTTCAGGAGCACTCTTGCTATGGAGATACGCTGCTTCTCACCACCGGAAAGCTTCAGTCCGCGGTTTCCTACAACCGTATCAAGACCTGTCTCCTGTGCAGCGATAAAACCATAGATATTAGCCTGTCTGCACGCATTGATGAGCTCCTCCTCAGTAGCGTCAGGCTTTGCATAGAGCAGGTTCTCTCTTATTGTTCCGTTAAACAGATAGGTCTCCTGACTCACTATGCCGATATTTTTTCTGAGATACGAAAGATCAAGCTTCCGGACGTCTGTGCCGTCAAAGGTGACAGTGCCCTCGGTAACATCGTAAAGGCGCGGAATAAGGTTCACAAGGGTACTCTTTCCCGAGCCTGAGGGACCTACCACAGCAATGCACTTTCCGCTGTCAAGCCTGAAATCAATATCACTGAGTATTTTTCTTTCCGGCTCATACGAAAAGCTTACTCCCCTGAACTCAACCTCTCCGGAAGCCTTGCCCTCAGGTCTTACTGCATCGGGAGCGTTCTCTATCTCCGCCGGCATATCGTAATACTCGAATATTCTTGTGAACATCGCCATAGAGCGTATCCAGTCAACCTGAATATTCAGAAGCTGATTCACCGGTCCGTACATCCTGCCGAGAAGGGCTACCAACACAGTTATATCACCCACGGTAAGGCTGGAATCATACTTCATCATCAGTATTCCGCCGGCAAGATATATCAGCATAGGCCCGATGCTTGAAAACGTGCTGAGAGCTACTCTGAACCAGCGTCCTGCCATACTCTCACGTATATTCAGCTTTATCATACGGCGGTTCACGGACTCGTAGCGGTCGTACTCACGCTTTTCCATGCCGAAAAGCTTTACAAGGAGCTGTCCGCTGACTGACATGGTCTCGTTGAGTATGCCGTTAATCTCGTCACTGCATGCCTGCGATTCCTTGGTAATGGTCCAGCGAGTCTTGCCTGCGCTCCGGGTAGGGATTACGAACATGGGGATCACAAGTATGCCCACTATGGCAAGTATCCAGTTCTGCCTGAACATTACTATAAGCGCTACTATCAGCGTTATGGAATTTGAAAGTATGCTCGTAAGGGTATTCGTGATTATCTGCTGTACTCCGGATATGTCACTGGTCATTCTGGTTATGATGTCGCCCTGATTATTAGTGGTATAGAACCTGTGTGACATCTTCTGGAGATGGCTGTACATGGTATTCCGCATATCATAGGTTATATGCTGGGCTATCCAAGTATTCATGTAGCTCTCCAGTACGCCTATAAGATTCGCTCCCAGCGTAACTCCCAGCGAAAGCAGTATAAAGATTATCAGCTTTCTCATGCTGCGCCCGATAAGTCCCTCGTCGATTATCTTTCCGGTAAGCACAGCCGGAAGCAAGCTCAACGTAGATGAAATCACTATCGCAATGAATACGATAGTCATCTGCTTCCAGTATGGCTTTAAATATGAGAATATCCTTTTCAGCAAGCCCTTTGTAACTTTAGGCGCGTTCTTTTTCTCTTCCTCCGTTAGGAACTGTGCTCCTCTCGGTCCTCCGTTCGGCGGCATATTATATCATCCTTTCAGTATTTCAACCTTTCATAGCCTCTATCGCTGTCTTGACAGCGGAAATGTAGTCTCCCTTTGAGGCACTCTCTCCGGCTTTCTTCAAAGCAGCGTCCGCACCGGAGGGCAGCTGCCCAGCGCTATGGGCGATTATGCTCCTGTGCTCAGTGTCAAGCATGAGCATGATACCGTCGCCGTCTTTGTAATGGCGCTCGTAATAGTTTCTCAGCACATCCTCGTTAGTCTTATCTGTGGAATTGGAAGTCGCAAGCAGCGAAAGCTTATTCTTTCCAGAGGTTATCAGCCTTTCCAGCTCACCTACTTCCTCGTTTGTAAAAATACCGCCGTTATCGAATATGTGCTCCGGACACTTTTCGCCCAGCTTCATCAGGCTGAGCACAGCTTCCTTGTATTTGCCTTCCACTATATCCTTTGTAGCCCAGTAGAAGACTTCATTCTGGTCAGAATCGAGTATATATCTCGCACAGCTGCCGGTCTTGTAGAGTATGTCGCTGCCGGAAACGTTGTCAATAAGGAGAAGCAGTCCGCTGCCTCTGCCGCTGTAAAGCTTTTCGTAAGTTTCCGCTGCATATTCATAAGAAGTTTTGCCGCCAAGATCGCTGGCTGTGACAACAGCTGCATTTATAAGGTACTCCTCGTAAAGCCAGCCGGTATAGTCGTTGCAGGCGGAAAAACTTTGGGTATCAAGTACATTTGCGTTATCATAGACATATGTACCTGCGGCAGGCTTTATGTCACGCATTTCAGGCTGACTCTCCGGAGATGTTGTTATCTGGAGAGCTGTCGTTACCACAGCAGACGAGTTCTCAGAAGCAGTCGGAGCTGTCGTGGCAGGGACGTCTCCTCCGCTTTTTTTGCCAGCACATCCGCACAAACTTCCCACTGTGATCCCAGCAGTCAATGTCAGTAATAAAAATTTATTCAAAAAAATCATTCCTTGCTCTTGTAATATACATTTTATTTTAGTATAATTTAATTGAAAAATCAAGTATTTTCTCAGATTTTGTTTTACTGTTTTATGTAAAGGAGCCATAATATGGACTATACTGTCAAAGAAAAAGATATACTCCTCCACGAACCGGACCTTGATCTGGACGAAACCCTCGACTGCGGTCAGGCTTTCAGGTGGAAAAAAATACCCTCAGACTACCTCTGCACCTACACCGGACATTTTCTGAACGATGAGCTTACTGTCTCCCAGACCGGCAAAGGTGACTTCATCTTCCATAACACATCCGAGAGCGACCTGACCGGCAAATGGGCTGATTATTTCGATCTGGGCACAGATTACTCCGAGCTCAAAAGGCAGTTCTCCGAGGACGAAACTCTCTCAAAAGCCTGTGCATTCGCCGGAGGTATCAGACTTCTCCGCCAGAACAGCTGGGAATGCCTCATCTCGTTCATTATTTCCCAGAACAACAACATACCTCGTATTAAGGGCATTATAGACCGCCTCTGTGAGCACTACGGCAACAGATTTCCGGAAGCTGAGGAGCTCGCTGCCGAAACGCCGGACAGCCTCGCCTACCTGAGAAGCGGTTTCCGTGCAAAGTACCTCTGCGACGCCGCTTCACGTACAGCTGACGGTACAACAAACCTTGCTGACATAGCAGCTATGCCCATAGACGAAGCCCGTGCCGCTCTGAAAGCAATAAAAGGCGTTGGACCAAAGGTCGCTGAATGCGTCCTGCTGTTCGGTATGCACCGCACAGAAGCTTTTCCCGTGGATGTATGGATAAAGAGAGTCCTCGCCCAGTACTACCCCGATGGCTTCCCGGCTTTTGCAGCAGAGAACGCAGGTATTGCTCAGCAGTACCTTTTCCACTACATACGAAATCTTTCATGATCTGATGAATATCACCGCTCCCAACGGTCAATAATCACTCTGAAAACGTATCAGGAGGACTTTATGCTGAAAGGTGTAAACAAAAAAATAATCGAAGTGAATAACCCGGACAGCGTTTATTTTGAAAAGGCTGTATTCTACCTCAGACCGCACGTCCGTGAGCTGCCGGAGGCTGTATCCTCAGAAGAGATAAACCAGTATATAGCAGGCATAGGTCTGAAATGCCGCAGGATAAGACTTTCAGGAGCTGCGATCTTCCTTTTTACCGCTCTTGTACTTTCAACGGCAGCATTTATTGTATTTAAATACTTTTAAGCTCCACCGGAGCAATATTTTCCTATCTATCAGCAATATTTTTCAAAAAGTGTAGACTTCCGGCAGATTGCATGATATAATCTTATTATGATAACGTCGCTTTCAAGGGAGATGATACTTTGAATCAGAACACTGAAAACAGCGGCTCCGGCAAAAGCTCGAAGCGTATTATCTGCACACCCGGTCCCGCTGCTAAAAACGCCTTTTTCTACGTTCAGGAGACAGGCTACATCAAGACCGACGGTGCTGCTCTCACACAGCGTCAGGATCTTGAATCCTTCCTGATCGTCGCTGTCATAAGCGGTCACGGCGAGCTCACCATTGGCAGTGATACCTTCCACCTATCCAAGGGCGACTGCTTTTTTATAGACTGCCGTGTTTCACACTTCTACAAAAGCTCCAGCATTGATCCATGGGAGCTCCTCTGGGTACACTTCAACGGCAGTACATCCCAACAGTATTATGAGTATTTCCTCTCTCAGTCGAGGAACGTCTTTCATCCGCCGTTCTTTGATAAAGTAATCTCCGCTATAACCGAGATCATCAACGTCAACGAGACCAAGAACCAGAACGCAGAAGTGCTGAATTCCAAGCTGATAGTTGAACTCCTTACCCTTGCGCTTACGGTGAATAATTCTGACGAACAGTACGATTCTGCGCTAAGGCAGAAGCTCGCAGCCGTTCATAATTATATTGACGATCATTTCAATGAATACCTGTCCCTTGAAAAGCTATCATCCGAATTCTACATAAGCAAATTCTACCTTACCAGAGAATACAAAAAGATCTACGGCATGACCATTTTCCAGCATATAATCACCTGTCGCATAAACTACGGAAAAAAACTCCTGCGCTTCTCCGACAAATCAGTGGACGAGATAGCACATCTATGCGGCTTCAACGATCAGAGCTATTTTGCCAGACAGTTCAAAAGTGCTGAGAATCTCACCTGCTTCGCTTACAGAAAAATGTGGCGTGACTAAACAAATAAATTTGCAGAAAACCGCAGCGATTGCTGCGGTTTTCTGCATTCATAGTGAATAATGACCAGACCGATAAGCCGGGTTCTGTCGTGTGCGGTAATTTATCTACGCTTACCGTCGCCGGCAAGCTCAAGCCGTCATTACTGTACGTCCGCCGAGCAGACGTTAAGACGCACAGTACCAATAGACGTTGCATCGGATAGGGTTTACATAGCAGCACAGTCTCCTGTACTCTGGTGAGCTCTTACCTCGCCTTTCCACCATCACCGCCATAAAGGCGGCAGTATATCTCTGTTGCACTTGCCCTAAGGTCGCCCTCGGCTGCCGTTAGCAGCTACCCTGCTCTGTGATGCCCGGACTTTCCTCATAAACTAAAACGTTTCCGCTACCGCATAGTCTGCTCAAAAGTATACTAACATATTTTTCCGGAAAAGTCAAGTCCTGACAAGTCCCTGACCTGAAGCCGTATCAAGCAGTTCGGTTATCTGACGGACCTTTCTCACGTCTATTCCCCGGACCTTATGACGGCAGTGCATTTCGCCGTCGAACCAGAGGCTTATGCTGCACCTTTTTCCTATCTTCTGGAAAATTGTCTGCTCAAGTTCTATCTTGACAAGTTTTTTCCTCTCTGCAATTACAGTGTGGAATGTAGTCCACTTGTTGTAGCTTATCTTGATCTTGTCATCATATATGGCTATGCCACTGGTAAGGAAGCCTGCGGTCTTGACTATTATGAACCATACAGCCGGTACCTCCACCATGACAGCGGCGAACAATGTCAGTGAGCTGAGTTCCGGTACCAAGTCTGCTGCTATGAAATGCAGCGGAAATACTGCTGCTGCAAGTATCGCCGGTATCCAGATGTGCTGCCAGTAGCCGGTGAACTTCGGCGTGAACTCATTTTTTCTGCCCCTTGATACTCCGATGTGGTCAAGCTCCTCGCTGAGCGTGCTTTCGCGCATTACCGGAAGCAGTACTGGCAGCCTGCTCCTCTTGTTTCCGTAACCTGCACAGCTTATGTGAACTGCCACGACTTTCAGGAGTTTCATTATCAGATTTTGCCTCAGATCAGTGTAATTAATGTGCTTTGCAGTAAGGCGGTATTCCTTACGGGTAATGATACCGTAAGCCACCTTAATGTCATTTTCAGTGAAATGCAGCGAAAAGTCCGAATATTTCAGCAGATTCACTATTGCGGAAATCAGCCACGCTCCCACAAATAGAGCTCCTATGACTACCGCCGCATCCGGTATCCTTCTAAGAAGGCTTCCGGCTATCCACTCTGTACTGTCAGTTATACGGTCAATAGATGTTCCAATGACGTCCCTCGCAATGCTTCCGCCCTTGAAAAAGAACGTCGCCACGTAAATTGTGCCTGAAAGTCCGCTGGAAAAAAATACTGAAAACAGTATCACCGACCAGACAGAGGGCTTAGGGAACTCATAAGCTTCCCTGTTCTTCTTTATACCAGGCAGTCTGCCGGCAATAACTCCGCAGACGTCATCGCTGACCATGAGCTTCATGTCAGAAGCACTGAAGAGTCCGGCGCTTGTGTCGCAACGAAGTCTCGAAGCTCTGAACGGAGCAAGATAAAATGGTCGCTCAAAGGATGAAGAGCTGATATTTGAATAGGGTATGGTTGTACGCACACGGAATATGAAGCCCTCCCTGTGAGTGATAGAGCTGTCACTGACCTCTATCTCGGAGTAGTGCCAGCGGACATACCCGAAAAGCACGATCAAGCCGATTATAAGTATATCGAACCATGCGCCACGCAGCCATTCATACAACACGTCCTTGTTTATTCGCAGGACGTTGAGACCACGTATCAGAGGAAATATGAGCAGCCAGATATTCTTTGCCGAGTATCTCAGTATCCTCAGAGGATGTTCGTGGTATATCACTGCTTATCATCCCCCCTCGCCCACAAGCGCCAGTATCTCCTGCATATCTCTGTATTCAAGGAATGAGAGCCTCATGCTGCCCCCATAGACAAATAGTATCAGAAAGTTCATGCCAGTCCTCTCCGGAAAAGGTGAGCTGATGACCGATACGTACTGCACGGACGAGTACCTCACCGACTGGCGGTACTTTATGAAAACGCCGCTCGTTCGCATTATCTCATCTTTGCCGGCAGCATAATCCACCGAGGCTATATACAGAGGAAGATATACCAGCATAAACAGCAGAGCTATGCCGCAGACTGACAGTACAGTTATCTTCACGGCTATTTCATTCGGTATGATATAAACAGCTGCTCCGGAAATGAACGCAGCTATGAGTATTATGACAAGCCTGAGCGTAAATAGACATTTTCTGTCCGCTTTATAGTGCCGCAACCTCATCGCCTCCGTTCTGCCAAATAATCTGCGCGCTATGTCATTTGGCTCCGCGTATATTTTTATTATACCACAAATATCCTTTAATGTATACCTGTTTTTTACATTCTTATGTAGAATTTCGGAGGCATTTTATGGATAATTTTCTTAATACGTTAAGCTCATGCGTATGGGGCAGCGGTCTGATACTGCTTCTGCTGCTCACAGGAGCCTTTTATACAGTAAAACTCAGAGGAGTACAGTTCAGGCTGTGGTCATTCCTTTTCGGGAGGAAAAAGCGTACAGACGGCAGCAAAGAGTCCTCCCAGCGAAAAACAGTCTGCATGGCTCTTGGTACAGCTATGGGTACAGGAAATATTACGGGAGTGGCAGCGGCTGTCGCCGCCGGAGGTGCCGGAGCTGTTTTCTGGATGTGGGTATCGGCTTTCTTCGGCATGGCTCTTGTTTACGCTGAAAACTCCCTGGCCGCATTATACAGCCGTGGAAACGTTAAAGGTCCCATGGCTTATATGTGCTTCGGACTGAACAGCAGGAAGCTCGCCGGTCTTTTCGCCATCATGTGTACACTTGCAGCATTCGGCATGGGTGGAATGGTGCAGGTCAATTCCTTTGCAGACAGCGTAAAGAGCTGCTCCCATATTGACAGCCGACTGCTGTTTGGAACAGTATTCATACTTATACTGCTTGTTACCAGCGGCGGAGCTGCACGCATAGGCACAGCGGCACAATTGCTCCTCCCTGCGGCTGCTGTGATGTATTCAGCCGCATGTATCGCTGTACTGATAAGCTCATGGAACAGCGTTCCCACAGTATTCAGAAACATTTTCACAAGCGCATTCGGTCTGAAACAAGCTTCCGGCGGTATCTCCGGCTACGCAGTCTCGAGAGCAGTTTCAGTTGGAATACGGAGAGGTATATTCTCCAACGAAGCCGGTCTGGGCAGCTCTCCGATCGTACACAGTGCCGCCGACAGTGCTTCACCTGAAACTCTCGGTATGTGGAGCGTTTTTGAGGTATTCTTCGACACCTTTGTGTGCTGTACTCTAACCGCCCTTGTAATTCTCTGTGCTGCACCTGATAATTCAGTGAACACCGCCTTTTCTCATTTGTTTGGTGTTCTCACGGACGGCTTTATCGCCTCTGAGCTGGCTGTATTCTCCTTCTGCACCGTCATCGGCTGGTACTACTGCGGCGAAACAGCTTTCTCGTACCTGTCCCGAGGCAGATATATCCCCATTTTCTGCACCGTTTTCTCGGCTGCCTCCGCACTGGGAGCAGTTGCCTCCCCCGCAGCTGTCTGGACTCTCTCAGATATTTTCAACGGTCTTATGGCTTTCCCAAATCTCATCGCAGTTATACTTCTCGCAAATAAAGTGAAAAGGTATAATCACAAGGACAGCTGTCAATAAATAGTACATATACTTCACTTTAAGGAGAAAAATATGAGCTATTCAGGAGAAGACCATTTTTCAGATTTACCGACGGCTGCTGCGAGGCTCTGCCCGGCACCGAGATCTCTGCCTGAAAGCTTTCACTTTGCCGCCGAAGCAACAGGCAGAAATATGGTACGTTTCAGCGATTCTCTCCCCGATGAAACAGCTGACACGGGTTTTCTTACCGATCCGATGTTCATGTGCGCATTCCTTGCCTCTCACCGCAACAGCTTCTATGAAACTCTTTCCTCTATGCCCTGCCTTGCCGAAACAAAGGTGATAATACCAGCAAATTTCGCAGGCTCCGGCCATTTTACCCGTACCCTCACCTCCGGCAGCAGCCGTACCGTTCTCACAAGATCCGGCAGGAACCTCCTCTCTCTCGCTGCACAGTCATGCTCTGTGAAAACAGCAAGAGAGTTATGCAGTAAATGGTACGATAAACTGCGGTAGATGTACAATGGCGAGTGCATCGTCCAGCTGGAGCTATAACTTCTCCGGCAGACAGTTTTAGAAGTTATTTCTCCGCTCTGATAAAAATTTATCTATTATGCCAAATGTTTCACAAGCAGATTTTTTTCTATTGACATCAGCAGTGGATTGGGATATAATTATATTTGTATAGCTATGTTATTTCGCCATTGGTGATAACAGGGAATTATCCCGTCATCTTTTATTTTCAGGCTTTATTGGCACTTTCAATGCCATATAAGATATACAGGAGCCATGCTTTGAACGACAGGCGTTCAGCAGCGCTCATACGGAAGTTTTCTTCCGCTCTGTTAATACGGTCATCAGTCAGTTCAGCCGCCTTTTCTCCCCTGCTCATTTCGGCTCAACGATAATGTGAGTAAGCAGTTAAGGCAATTCTCAGCCTGCCTCCGCTTTCATGCGCGATGCACTCATTCTAAGGCTGACTGCAACTGTCCCGTGCTCCATACGATTATCCCGGAGCGGACATCCCGCTAATACTGCGATCCGTTCCCTTTATTTAATGAAAGCGAGGAAATTTAGTGAACGAAAAAGACAAAACAAAAAAGCCCAAGCAGAACGCATCTGCTGCTCCAAAGAGATTCTACAAAAAAAAGCCGGCAACTGCTGAAAAAACAGCCAAGAAGGATACCGCTGCCGCAGCCCCTGCTGTAAAGACAAAAACAGCTAAGGAAGTAAAACGGACTCCTGTCAAGATCATCCCTCTCGGCGGTCTTAACGAGATCGGCAAGAATATGACCGTTTTTGAATGCTCCAATGATATGTTCATCCTCGACTGCGGTCTGGCTTTCCCGGACGCCGATATGCCAGGTGTTGACATCGTCATCCCCGATTTTACTTATGTCGAGCGCAACAGAGATAAGCTGCGCGGTATCGTTATCACTCACGGTCACGAGGATCACATAGGCGGCCTCGCATATCTGCTTAAAAAGATAAATGTTCCGGTATATGCCACAAGGCTCACTATCGGTCTCATAGAGGGAAAGCTCAAGGAACAGGGACTCTACGGCAAGGTTACTCTCAATGTTGTAGAGCCTAAGAAAACTGTCAAAATGGGCTGTATGGCTGTGGAATTCATAAAAGTGAACCACTCTATCCCAGATTCTGTCGGCATGGCTATCCATACTCCAGCCGGCGTTATCGTACACACCGGCGACTTCAAAGTGGACTATTCACCTATCGACGGCAAGATAATCGACCTCGCACGATTCGGTGAGCTGGGAAGCAGAGGCGTTCTCGCCCTAATGGCTGACTCCACCAACGCTGAGCGTCCCGGTTATACCCACTCCGAACGAACTGTGGGTGAATCCTTCGACAACCTCTTCAAAAAAGGTGAGGGCAAGCGTATCATCATCGCGACCTTCTCCTCAAATATCCACCGCGTTCAGCAGATAATCAACTGCGCTGTCAGATACGGCAGAAAGGTCGCTGTATTCGGAAGGAGCATGGTCAATGTAATAAATACTGCCATTGAACTTGGCTACCTCGATGTTCCCGCAGGCGTTCTCATAGACATAGAGCTCATGAATCGCTACGAGAGTGAGCGTATCGTCCTAATAACCACCGGCAGTCAGGGCGAACCAATGTCTGCTCTTACAAGAATGGCTATGAACGACCACAAAAAGGTCAATATCACTCCAATGGATTTCATAATAATCTCCGCAACACCTATCCCCGGCAACGAAAAATTCGTTACCAGAGTAGTCAACGAGCTTATGAAATCCGGTGCTGAGGTAGTTTACGAGGCTATGTATGAAGTCCACGTTTCAGGACACGCCTGTCAGGAGGAGCTCAAGCTAATGCTCGCCCTTACCAAGCCTAAATTCTTCATTCCCGTACACGGCGAGTACAAGCACCTCAAGAAGCACGCGGGACTTGCCCTTCAAATGGGCATCCCCAGCGAAAACGTGATCATCGCTGAGATAGGCAACGTCATCGAAACCGACGGCTCAAGAATGGGCGTTGTTTCTCAGGTGCCCTCCGGAAGGATACTCGTTGACGGTCTCGGTGTCGGCGATGTCGGCTCAATCGTCCTCAGAGACAGAAAACACCTTGCTCAGGACGGTCTTATCATCATCGTTATCGGTATCGAAAGAGCTACTAACGAGATTGTTGCCGGTCCGGACATTATATCCCGTGGATTCGTTTACGTAAGAGAATCCGAGGAACTCATGGATGAGGCTCGCCTCCTCCTCACCGGTACCCTTTCCTCCTGCTCCGCTGCTGAGCTCAGGGAATGGAACACTCTCAAGGGCAAGCTCCGCGATGCCCTCTCAGACTATATCTACCAGAAAACCAAGCGCTGTCCTATGATACTTCCGATCATTATGGAAACATGATCGCTTTCCGAAAGGAGAACCTGAAGTGAAAAAAAAGTTTCCGGCTCTGCTGCTTATACTGCACCTGCTCCTGCTTGCAGATGTATCTGTAACAGCTGTGCTGATTAATCATAAAGGCGACGAGCTCGGTCTTATATGCATAGCACCGGCTTTTGTGCTCATCGCCGTAAGCATAATCGTTTTCCTGATATATTCAAGAAACTCGATGCGCCATATCTCAAAAATGAATTCCCACCTGGAAAGCTCTGCCGCAGAATTCATAAATTCTCTGCCGGCTCCAGTTGCCGTTATCGACAACCACAGACAGTTTGTGTGGTACAACCAGATCTTCGCTGAAAAAATAGGTCTCGGTCAGGACGTCTACGGCTGCGAGTTCGAGAGCTTAGTGAAAATTGATATGGATACTCTCTTCAGGAACGGCTCCGCTGACTGCTCCATAAACGGCTGTATCTACGACGTTACTGCCGAACGCTTCGATAAGCAGGATATGGCTTTTCTCGTGCTTTATTTCCACGATGAAAGTGCTTATCACAACCTGAAAAAAGCTGCAAATGACTCACACCCCAATGTGGTCATAATCACTATCGATAACTACGACGACATCCTCGCTGATACAAAGGGAAGCGAAAAGGCTCAGGTATCCATGGAGACCGAAAAGCTCATCGAAAACTTCATGAGCAGCACCAACGGTTTCATAAAGCGTACTTCCTCTAATACCTTCTACGCCATTATCGAAAACGTCCACCTCAAAAAGATCATCGACGAGAAATTCAAGATACTCGATGCTGCAAGAGACATCAAGATCTCCGGCAAGCTCCCCCTCACTTTCTCCATAGGTGTCGGTCAGGGCGCAGATTCCCTCGCGGAGAGCGAAAAGATCGCCAGACAGTGCCTTGATATGGCTCTCGGCAGAGGCGGAGATCAGGCAGTTCTAAAGAACGACAGCGGCTATCGCTTCTTCGGCGGCGTTTCCAAGGGCGTCGAAAAGCTCTCCCACGCCAAAACAAGAGTCATCTCCAATGCTCTTCAGGATCTTATAATGTCCTCAGATAAGGTTTTCGTAATGGGGCACCGCTTCAGTGACCTTGACTCAGTTGGAGCTTCCTGCGGTATTGCAGGCGCTGTAAGACTCCTCGGCAAGGAAGCCTATATCGCTGCTGATAAATCAAAGAGCCTAGCCTCTCACCTCATAAGATCAGTGGACGACCAGTGTGCTGAGCCCATGTTCATCTCTCCCAACGAAGCAGAAAACCTGATCAGCGAACGTGACCTCCTCATTATAGTCGATACACACAACAAGGACTTCATCGAGAGCACATCCCTCTATGAAAGAGCACACTCAGTCGTTGTTATAGACCACCACAGAAAATCAGTGAACTATATCGACAACGCCGTTATCTTCCACCATGAGCCCTATGCTTCTTCCGCTTCTGAAATGGTGACAGAGATAATCCAGTATTTCCGCTTTGAAAGCGAGGAACACTTCCCTGTTTGCTGTGCTGAGGCGCTACTCTCCGGAATCATGCTGGATACCAAGAATTTCGTAATGCGGACCGGTGTAAGGACTTTTGAAGCTGCTGCTTATCTGAAAAAGCTGGGTGCTGATACCGTAGCCGTCAAGCAGCTGTTCTCCAACTCCATAGAGTCTTACAGAAGAAAGACTCAGATAGTGGCTTCCGCAAAAATACACGGAAAATGCGCTATCGCTGCCGCTGACTTCAAATCCGACGACATACGCATAATCGCTCCTCAGGCTGCTGATGAGCTACTCAATATAACCGATGTGGACGCCTCCTTCGTCCTGTTCAAGACCGGCAATACCGTAAATATTTCCGCACGCTCCCTCGGAGCTGTGAACGTTCAGGTCATTATGGAACAGCTCGGCGGCGGAGGTCACCAGACTATGGCTGCAACACAGCTGGATAACACCACCATCAAGGAAGCCGCAGAGGCTCTTGCTGCTGTCATAGACGAAACTGTAAATGTAAGCGAAAATACATAAGAAAGGCTGTATCATACTATGAAAGTAATTTTTTTAAAGGATGTAAAAGGTTCAGGAAAAAAAGGCGAGGTAAAGAACGTTGCTGACGGCTATGCCCGCAATATGCTCATCCCCAAGGGAAATGCCGTAGAGGCTACTCCCGAGAACATCAACAAGCTCCAGGGACAGCAGGCTTCCGCTCAGCACAAGATAGACGTTGATATTCAGAATGCCAAGGAAATCGCCGCTAAGCTCAAAGGACAGAAGGTCACTATCACCGCTAAAGCCGGCTCCAACGGTAAGCTCTTCGGCTCTGTGACAGCAGGAAATGTCGCTGACGCAGTAAAGCAGCAGTTCGGCGCTGATGTCGACAAGAAGAAGATCAGTCTCAGCACTGACATCAAGAATTTCGGCTCTTATACCGCTGCACTCAAGCTCTATAACGGTATATCTGAAACTATCGACGTCGAGGTCATCGAAGGCTGATACGGTGATACCTATGGATGAAAATAATTTTATTGCCTCCGCCAGAGAGATGCCACACAGCATCGAGGCGGAGCAATCCGTTATTGGAGCTGTTCTTTCCGATCCCTCCGCACTTTCAGTTGTTGTGGAGAAGATCAAGCCGGAATACTTTTACAGTGACCAGCACAAGTCGATATACTCCATTATACTGAGGATGTTCACCAGCGGTCAGCCGGTGGACCTCGTTACTGTGCTCAACGAGGCTGAAAAGCTCCACATTTTTGAGACCAGCGCTGAGGGAAGGCGCTACCTCGCTGAGATAGCAAACACTCTCCCCTCAACCTCAAATATCGAAAGCTACTGCAAGATAGTTGCTGATAAATACTTCATTCGCAGTCTCGGCTACGCCGCAAGGACTATCCTCGAAGACATACAGTCCGGCGAACAGGACTCCCAGCTTCTGCTGGATGCAGCCGAACAGAAGATATACGACATCCGTCAGGGACGCGACGTTCAGGGACTTATCCCCCTCAAAACTGCTATCACCGAGGCTTACGACAGGCTCGGAAAGATCTCCGGTCCGGATAAGGATAAGTACGTGGGTGCAAGAACTGGCTTCTCTCTGCTGGACAGCATAACTTCCGGTCTGAACAAATCAGACCTGATAATCATCGCTGCCCGTCCGGGTATGGGTAAGACCTCCTTTGCCATGAATATCGCCACTAATGTTGCCCGTCATTCCGAAAAGGAGGTAGTCACCTTCAACCTCGAAATGTCAAAGGAGCAGCTAGCCACACGTATACTCTCCACTGAAGCGCTTGTGGACTCAAACTGCCTCCGCAACGGAAGAATCACCGCCGAGGACTGGGTAAAGCTTGCTACAAGCGCCGGCTACCTCAGCACTCTCCCCTTGTTTATCGATGATACCGCCAGCATGACCGTTCAGCAGATGAAGGCAAAGCTCCGCCGCACCAAGAACCTCGGGCTGGTCATCATAGACTACCTCCAGCTTATGGAATCCACATCACGCTCGGATAACCGAGTGGTCGTTATCTCCGAGATAACCCGTCAGCTGAAGGTAATGGCCAAGGAACTGAATGTTCCGGTAATACTCCTCTCCCAGCTCTCCCGTGCTGTGGAGAGCCGTACCGATAAGCGCCCCATGCTCTCTGACCTGCGTGAATCAGGTTCTATCGAGCAGGACGCAGATATTGTACTCTTCCTCTACCGCGAGGCTTACTACAACAAGGAAAGTCAGCGGCAGAATATATCCGAATGTATAGTTGCCAAAAACCGTCACGGTGAGACTGGTACTGTGGAACTTATCTGGGACGGTCAGTACACCCGCTTCTCAAATCCAGAATACAACGCACCTCCGGAGAACTGAAATGACAGATAAGATCTTCCGATTCATCACAGACGAGAATATGCTTTCTCCCGGAGATACCGTGGTGTGCGGTCTTTCCGGCGGCGCCGACAGTGTCTGCCTGCTGCTTGCCATGCGCGAATTGAGCGAAAGGCTCAGTATTTCCGTGGAAGCCCTCCATGTGAACCACTGCCTAAGAGGCGATGAGAGCAACCGGGATGAGAAATTCTGCCGTGAGCTCTGCGAAAAACTGAACGTGAACTTCACAGCTGTTTCCTGCAATGTCACTTCCTACGCTGAGGAGAACTCACTTTCCACAGAGGAGGCTGCCCGAAAGCTGCGATACGCCATATTCGCAGAACACTCTGCCGGCAAAAAGCTCGCAACCGCCCACAACGCCGACGATAATCTCGAAACTGTCATACTCAACCTCGCAAGAGGCTCAGCTCTGAAGGGAATTGCAGGTATACCGCCGATTCGCGGCAATATCATCCGTCCCCTTCTAACAGTTTCCCGGCGTGAAATAGAGACTTTCCTTAAAGTCCGGGGACAGTCATTTGTCACTGACAGCACCAATCTCTCGGATGACTACACAAGAAATAAGATCCGTCACAGAATAGTTCCACTGCTTGCGGAGATAAACCGCTCCGTGACCGAGACCTCAGTCCGCTCCATTTCCGCTCTGAGAGCCGAAAATGCACTTATAGAAGAACTGACAGATGAGGCAGAAGCCAGATACCGCAGTGGTAGCTCGTTCACTGGGCTTGCGGAGGCTCAGCCTGTGGTACGCAGAAGGTGCATTGCAAGGCTGCTGTCTGAAAACAATATCCCCTACTCATTTGACCGGCTGGATACCGCTGACGGCATTACCGTAAACGGCGGAAAGCTGAACGTTTCCGACGATATTTACCTCGTTTCTGACAGACATGAGCTGTCTCTGAAGACTATCCCGTCTAAAAAGGCTCAGGAATATGTCGAAAAGGAGCTTTGCATCGGTGAAAACTGCATTTTCCCCGATAAAACACTTTTATGTGAGCTCATTAAATGTGATGATTTGAAGAAAATTGAAGATGTTAACAGTTTATTAACATCTTGCTGTCTCGATTATGATAAAATATTAGGTAAGGCTTTTGTCAGAAGCCGTATTTACGGCGACAGAATCTGCCTTCCCGGAAGAGATTTCTCTTCCTCAGTAAAGAAACTCATTAACGAAAAAGTCCCCCCTCAGTCAAGGAACTCCATGCATTTCATCAGCGACAGCGAGGGTACTATTTTCGCTGAGTATATCGGCGTTTCCAAGCGCGCTGCACCTGACTCGTCTACACGAAGGATCCTCAGGATCACCGTCAGGAATAATTTTTGATTGGAGTGGATGGTTTGACACCAAAAAAGAACAGAGGCGTTTTTACTTACCTTATTATAATACTCATCGCTATTGGCTGTATCTACTTTGTAAGCTCAAAACTTGCAAAAAATGCCGATAAGACCAGCTACAACGAGGTAATGGAGCACTTTGACAAATACGAAGTCGCCTACTATGAGCTCGATCTCGGCTCCGGAGACCTCACTTACAGACTCAAAGGTGATACTTCCAAAAAGAAGTACGAGGTCCCCAATGTATCTATATTCCTCGACGATACCGAGGACTACCGTAAGGAGTACAACCGAAGGAACCCCAATGAACCACTGGAACAGAACTTCATCAAGATAACCGACAGGACCTGGCTCTATTCTCTTATCCCTGTCCTGCTTACTGTCGTACTCGGCTGCGCTATTCTCTACTTTATGATGAAGCAGAGCGGAGGCGGCGGAAAGTATACCTCATTCGGCAAAGCTAACCTCAAAAATCAGGCAAGCGGCAGAAAGGCTACATTCAAGGACGTTGCCGGTGCCGATGAGGAAAAACAGGAACTTGAGGAGATAGTTGATTTTCTCAAGCGCCCCAACAAATACAAAGAGATCGGCGCTAAGGTACCCAAGGGCGTGCTGCTTCTTGGACCTCCCGGTACAGGTAAAACTCTACTTGCAAGAGCTGTTGCCGGCGAGGCTGGCTGCCCATTCTTCCCCATATCAGGTTCTGATTTCGTTGAGATGTTCGTCGGTGTGGGTGCTTCCCGTGTCCGCGACCTCTTTGAACAGGCAAAGAAACACGCTCCGGCTATTATCTTCATCGACGAGATAGACGCCGTTGGCCGTCACAGAGGCGCAGGTCTCGGCGGCGGTCATGACGAACGTGAGCAGACGCTTAACCAGCTCCTCGTTGAAATGGACGGCTTTACCGGCAACGAAAGCGTTATCGTTATTGCCGCTACCAATAGACGTGATATTCTTGATCCCGCACTACTGCGTCCCGGACGCTTCGACAGACAGATCGTAGTGGGTTATCCCGATGTCAAGGGACGTGAGGAGATACTCAGAGTCCATGCTAAAAACAAGCCTCTCGGTCCCGACGTTGACCTCAAGGTCATCGCTCAGACTACTCAGGGCTTCACCGGCGCAGATCTGGAAAACCTCCTGAACGAAGCTGCTCTCCTTGCCGCTCGCTCTGACAGAATGGCTATCACCGAGCACGATATTGAAGAGGCTACCATGAAGGTCATAGCCGGTCCCGAAAAGAAGTCACGTATCGTTACCGAGCGTGACAGGCGCGTTACTGCTTATCACGAAGCAGGTCACGCTATCGCCGCATACAACCTTCCCACACAGGATAAGGTGCATCAGGTAACCATCATACAGCGCGGTATGGCTGCCGGTCTTACCGTTACCCGCCCTGATACCGACGATCAGCACGTTTCAAGGAACCAGATGCGCGAGAGCATCATCATGCTGCTGGGCGGAAGAGTCGCTGAGGAGCTCATCCTTGATGACATCTGCACCGGCGCATCCAACGACATCGAACGCGCTACTTCTACCGCACGCAATATGGTGACCAGATACGGCTTCTCCAAGAAGCTGGGCACCGTTGTTTACGGCTCAGATAACGACGAGGTCTTCCTCGGCAAGGATTACGGTCATACCCGCAATTACAGTGAGGCTGTTGCCGCTCAGATCGACGAGGAGGTCAAGTCCATCATCGAAAAGGCTTACGGCGACTGCGCTGATATTCTCAGAAAGAACGAGGATAAGCTCCACCTTCTTGCCAAGTATCTTCTTAAATTCGAGAAGATCGACGGCGCTGACTTTGAAAAGCTCATGCGCGGCGAGTTCACAGAGGCTGTCCTCACAGAAGACGAAGCTCCCGCTGAGACTGAAAATACAGAAACAGCCGAGGCTTCTGAGGAAAACGATCAGTGATCGGCTCCACGGCTGCTGCATGACCTGCGGCAGCCGTTTAATATTATCCAAAACCGCTCAATTATGCAGGCATATTTAACGCCTGTACCATTTCTGGAGGTCTTATTACCAAGTGGACACTACTAATCTGATACTATGCGCTGTGGCTGCCGCAGCTCTGGATATATGCGCTCTTGTGCTGATTCTGGCAGCCTACGCCGAAAGGAAGTCTGAACGCCAGCGCTGGGGCGAGCTCACCGGCAATATGGAGCTTTCCGAGCGCGGTACCGCCTATCCACTGGACTGCGACGAGATACTTATAGGACGCCATGCATCCGCCGATATACGCCTTGAGGATCTTTCCGTATCAAGGTATCACGCTATGCTCACTATCTCAAAGGGCAAGTGGACTATCACTGACATGGGTTCAAAGTCAGGTGTTTTCGTCAACGGCAACCTTGTGCGTCAGGCTGCTCTTAAAGAAAACGACATAATCAATATTGGCTCAAAGAGGCTCGTTTTCAGGAAAAGGAGGGAAAAGAATGGATAATCCCATATCTTACGTATTCTCCTGCCTGTTCGTGCTCCTTGCCCACGCCGCTATGCTGGTGAACGTCTTCATCAACGGCAGTTATTCCTCCTTCTCCGATGCTCTTCTCCTCGCCGGAGCAGTCCTGATTCTCGATATGGCTTACTTCATCGCTATGCTCTTTTTCAGGCAGTCTTCTCATACTATCGACTTCCTGCTGATACTAATCCTGAATATGAGCGTTATATTTCAGTCCTGCTTCGGAGGAGTACACTTTGCTGCAAAGCACTATATCACTGCTATTGCTGCTCTTTTTGCCTGCCGCGGAGGCTATCTCCTCTGCCGGAATCACAAGTGGATACAACAGCAGAGAAAATATTTCTATATCGCAATAGCTGTGCTGATCTTAGCTATACTTACCCTTACAGGCAGTCGCAGTATGTGGATACACATTGGCTCGGCGACTATTCAGCCCTCAGAGTTCATCAAGCCGCTTTTCGTCCTCGCCTGTGCCACTACAATATCTGAACAGCAGAAAAAGCACAAGGTCCTGTGCTTCAATGTGGTCTACGAAAACACTGCTTTATTCGGACTCATCATGGTTATATGCCTTCTCCAGTGGTGGTGCCGCGACTTAGGAAGCCTCCCCACCTTTGTTGGCATCTACATCAGCGGCTTTATGCTCAGGATATGCTATCCCAAAGCCAAGCTCTCCAAGAAAAGCTTCATAATTGCCGGCATCCTGCTGGCAGTGACAGCACTCCTTGCCATGAAATTCGCCCCCGATTACGCCAAGGAACGTCTCCACTCCGACATCTGGAACGACAGGGACGGCACCGGCTACCAGCAGTCAAGGGCTCTCATAGCAATTGCCGACGGCGGCTGGTTCGGAAAAGGCCCCGGCAAGGGCGGCCTCTGCAATGTATTCGCTCACGACAACGATATTGTCTTCGCTACTATATGCGAGGAATGGGGACTCCTTTACGGACTGATGATGATATGCGTTCTCCTTATCATGATAGCAATACCGCTGATAAATCCTCCCCGCTCCTACTTCCACGGTACTATGGCTGCCGGAATCTGTGCTGCTTTCACCGTGCAGATGGCTCTTAACATCTTCGGCTCCTGCAATATGATCCCATTTACCGGAGTCACCATTCCATTTATTTCAGCCGGAGGAAGCTCTATGATAGTAAGCGGCTTCATGATCGGTATGCTCTGTGCCACTCAGTCACCTTATTTCAGCGCTCCGGCTGCCGGAAAACGTAACAGGCTCCCCGCAGGAAGGAGGCAGAAGATATGAACAGTATCAAGCGCTGTCAGCGTATAATGAGCCTTTTTATAGTTCTCTTCATCGCAGGCATGATCGCTCTCGTTGTAAAGATTCAGCGTGAATCCTCATTCTATATGATGAATTCCGAAAAGCGCATACTCGGTATGGTCTACGACCGCAGCGGAAATGTACTTTTCGACGGAACTCTTGAGGAGGGCGATACAAGCAAGTACGGCTACAACTATTTCGTGGACGTTGGCAACATCATCGGCGACGACAAGGGCCAGATGGACAATACCCTCGTTGCTCAGAATCTGGAAAGCCTCAACAATTACAGCTTCTCAGACGGCGTTGTACAGGAGGGCGGTCAGGCTGCCATTTACACTACCCTCGACCATAAAGCCAACCGCGCGGTCTACGATGCCTTCGCAGGAAACGACGGCTGTGCAGTCGCCTATAACTACAAGAACGGCGAGATACTCATCTGTACGAGTCTCCCCTCACTTGACGTTACTAACGGCTATGAGGACATAGATCAGTTCCGCAATGCTACTCTCATGTGCAAGGCTTTATACGGCACTGTCCCCGGCTCTACACAGAAGGTGTCAACAGTCATCTCCGCTATGGAGATAATGGGCGTAGACAAGCTCTACGCCAAAAGCTATAACTGCTCGGGACAATATACCAACCAGAGCGGCGATGTCATTGACTGCCATGAGCTCTACGGTCACGGTACTCTTAATATCCAGCAAGCTGTGGAAAAGAGCTGCAACCCTTTCTTCGCCCAGCTAATCGAGGACGAGGATCTCCCCTTCAACCAGCTCAAAAAAATGTACCAGCAGCTAGGATATACCCTCAACGGCGACGAAAAGACCTACATCGACATTGACGGCATCAGGTGCGAGACCGCATCCACTACTATCGTAAACCCTCACGAATTCAGAACGCAGTGGGGCTGTATCGGTCAGGGCGATACCCTCGCCAGCCCGATGCAGCTCATGATGTGGCAGAGCGCTATCGCTAACGGCACCGGAAAGGTCACTTTGCCTCACCTTATCGACAAGATAACCAATATCCATGGAAAAGTCACCGAGACCGCCCACACTCTCCACACAGAGCAGCTGTTCTCCCGCCGCACGGCTAATGCTGTAAAGCAGATACTCACTACCAACGGCGCCAATAACTACTCATATCAGATTTACGGCTATGAGCTCGGCGTGAAGAGCGGTACCGCTCAGGTAGACGAGGGCAAAAAGGAAAACTCCCTTCTTGTGGGCTTCGTGGATGATTCCAAGTTCCCCATAGCATTCTGCGTTGTGCTTGAGGACAAGGACAGCACCTACCTGAAGCCCGAATATATAACTCAGGTCATGCTGGATTCGCTGCACGCCGACCTCATAGGATGATATAGTCAAAACAGCTAAATATTTACTGTTTCTTTGTGCAGTATAAACGAATTTAACAAAAAAGTCTTGAATGCCCCCTATTCTTATGGTATAATATAACCATAAAGTTTATGCCCCGGTTTTTCCGGAGCCTAAAGGAGGACTACTATGAAAACTACTATCAGTGCTAAAAAAATGCAGATTCCACAAAACTTCTCAGAATACGCAGAAACCAGAATCAATTCAAGACTCGGAAAGTTCTTCGGCGATGATGCCGACGCAAAAATAGTTCTTGCAGAGGTGAAAACACAGATTGAACTTGAGCTCACAGTTAAATACAACAGCATGATCTACCGTGCAGAGCGCAGTGCTGAGGACAAGTATGTCGCTCTCGACGACGCTATCGACAAGATCATCAGACAGATCAGAAAGAATAAGACTAAGGTCGAAAAGAAACTAAAAGACGCTGCCTTCAAGGAGGCTTTCGCTTATCCTGTCCCCGATACTGTGGACTATGAGGTAGTAAAGCATAAGAAGTTCAAGATGCGTCCCATGAACGTTGACGAGGCTATCCTCCAGATGAACCTCCTCGACCACGAGTTCTTTATGTTCACAAATGCCGATACCGGCTTCATCAACGTTGTTTACAAGCGCGATGACGGCAACTACTCCGTGCTTGAGCCCGATAACGGTTGATATAATTTAAAAGATATGGTATGCGGGACTCTTGTCCCGCATATTGATTATTATGAGGCGTTTACATGCGCCGTACAGGAGGTAATTTATTATGGACAATAACAAAAAGGCTGCTATCGAAAAGCGCGTTATGAATGTCGGCGAAAACCTGAAAAAGAATAACATGGAGTTCTACTATGCGCCCACAGCCGCAGACGTCCGCCCTATCGTTGAGACTCTGATGAAGGACGGCGATACCGTCACCCACGGCGGCACAGTCAGCCTGACAGAGTGCGGTATAAAGGAGCTACTGAATTCCGGCAGGTATAACTACCTCGACCGCTCCAAGGCTGCCACTCCCGAGGAAGCTGCTGCAATTTACAGGCAGGCTTTTTCAGCTGATGTCTACATTTCAAGCTCCAACGCTATCACCGAAAACGGCGTTCTTTATAATGTTGACGGTAACAGCAATCGTATCGCTGCTATCGCCTTCGGTCCCGCTTCTGTTATCATAATCGCTGGCTACAATAAGATAGTCCACGACCTGCATGAGGCTGAGATTCGCGTAAAAACAGAAGCAGCTCCGCCAAACTGCGTCCGACTCAGCTGTGATACATACTGCGCTAAGACTGGCGAATGTGTTTCCCTCACTAAGGATTCACACCAGATCTCCGACGGCTGCTCAGGTGACGGCAGGATCTGCTGCAATTACCTCATTTCCGCTCAACAGCGCCACAAGGGACGCATTAAAGTGATAATCGTGGGCGAGGAACTGGGCTATTGATGCAGCTGAGGTGATACATTGAACGAATTCTACAACGTTTTCTTCTATTTCACTATTTACGCCTTTTTCGGCTGGTGTCTCGAAGTGGTCTATCAGGCAGTGGAGCACGGAAAATTCATCAACCGCGGCTTTCTGAACGGTCCATACTGCCCTATATACGGCTTCGGAGCCATTATCGTAATAGGAGCTCTCGAGCCTCTGAAGAGCGATCCGGTGATATTGTTTGTCGGCTCTGTCATTCTAACAAGTGCTCTCGAACTAATTACAGGCTTTCTGCTAGAAAAGATATTCCACCTTCAGTGGTGGGACTACTCCGATGAAAAATTCAACATCGGCGGCTACATATGCCTGAAATTTTCCCTACTGTGGGGAGTAGCCTGCCTTATAGCCGTGCGGATTATCCACCCTGCCATTGAAGCTTTCGTGGCAGCTATCCCGCATAAGCTGGGCTGGGTACTGATATGCATGATCTCCGTGGACTTCATAAGCGATACTGTTGTGACCGTTCTCGCTATCGCCAATTACAGGAAACATATCATCCTCCTTACTGAAAATTCCAGACAGCTCAGATCTCTCTCCGATCATATCGGCGAAAAACTGTACGATACCGTTGAGGAGGTCCGCAGGCGCAAAGCTGAATATGACGAGCTCACTGCCAAAAAGCGCAAGGAGCTTGAGGAATTCCGCCGGAAGCATATTGCAGCTCTGGAGAAAAAAGGCTTCAATATCAGACGTATCCAGAATTCATTCCCCAAACTGAAGCTTGCAGAAAAGCTGAACTTTAAAGACAAGAAGAATTAATAACCTAATAGCACAAAAAAGCTCCCTGAATAAAGGGAGCTTTTCTATATCATTTTTCATTAGCCTCGCTGAACATTTCCAACATGGTCTCATTGTCCTTTGCAAGTGCCTTTATCGTCAGCTGAGTCTGCGCCTTATCATTGGCAAGACGCAGATTATTTATGGATTTCTGGAGGTTCTCCTTTACCTTGTTAAGGTGGTCGATAGTCTTGTCTATCTCCTCTATGGCTGTAGAGAACTGCTTGCCGGCGAGAGTGTAATTCTTGGAAAATGCAGCCTTGAAGTCCTCGATTCGCTCCTCAAAGCGAGTTATGTCAAGCTCCTGATTCTTTATCTCCGACAGCTGACGCTTGTACTCCATAGAATTCATCGCAGCATTGCGGAGTATCGTTATCATGGGGATGAAAAACTGAGGACGTATCACGTACATTTTTTCATGGTCGTAGGAAACATCCACGATTCCCTGATTGTAGAGTTCGCTGTCCGCCTCCAGCAGTGATACCAGCACGGCATATTCGCAGTTCTTGCTTTTCCTGTCCTTATCCAGTTTGGCAAAAAAGTCCTCGTTCTTATGCTTGGTAGCAGTGGTATCCATTTCGTTCTTCATTTCAAACATAATGGATATTATCTCGTTGCCTTCGTCGTCCTTCTCGCGGTAGATGTAATCGCCCTTGCTTCCGGAGCTTGCGTCATTGTCCTTGCCGAATTCTGCGTTGCGGAATGCTGCCGCCCTTATCATATTAAAGGAATTCTCACAGTGCTGCTCGAGAGTTTCTCCCACCATTTTCGTGGACATCCTTGTTTTCAGGTCCTTGTAGTATTCAAGGCTCTCCTGCTGGGCACGGAGCTTCGCCTCATATTCAGCTTTGAGAGTATCCCTCTCCTTTTCTATCTCAGAAACAGCCTCCCGAACAGAGAGCTCCGCCTCAAGCTTAGCTCTTTCAAGCCTTGAATCCAGCTTCATTATCTCCTCATTTTTCTGCGCGAGCTGGCTGCTGCTAAGACTGAGCTTCTCCTCATAAAGCAGCTTTTCCTCGTTTACTGCCTTGGCTACGGCAAGCTCTGTAAATCTGGCGTTCTGCTCAGACTCAGTTTCAAGCTGCTGTATCTTCAGTTTCAGGTCGGCAATCTCCTCGTTCTTGCCCGTCATAGCCTTATTAAGGCTCAGTTCATACTCCTTGCGGCTTGTTTCACTAAGTGCCTCCAGCTGCTTATGCAGCTCACTGTCAAATTCCTTAGTCCGCACCTGACTGAGTATCGCTGCATATCCGGCCTCGTCAACAGTGAAAGCCTTTCCGCAGTGTGGACATTTTATCTCATTCATACTGACCTCCCGAATACTTCAAAATTGCTAAAGGTATTATATCACATTAAGGAAAAAATGTAAAGGACGTTCAATGTGCGGAAGTTTACTTATTAGATATTATACAATAGTGGTGGACAAAATTCATCACCGATAGTTGACTTTCTGGGAAATATACTGTATAATTAGTGTATCCTAATTAATCGACACGAAAGGAGTTTTTGCCTTGAACAGCAAAAATCATCCCATTATCGCTGTTGTTACCGCCTCCGCCAATGCCTTTGCAGAACGTGAGCTCCTGAGCGGTATCATCTCCGCTGCTGCCGGCAAAAACTGCCGCACAGTGGTATTCTCCAACATTTATAATATGTACTCAACAGATGACGACCTTATCTGCGAGCAGTCTATATACGAGCTGATACTGTCCGACGGGATCAGCGGCATCATTGTCATGAGCGAATCTTTCATTGAGGCTAAGCTGCGCGAAAAAATTGCCGTACTCCTGAAAAGGAAAAACGTTCCGGTAGTTGTTGCAGGTGCTTCGCTGCCGGAATTCTCCGATCCGCGATTCTGCTGTATAAATACCAGCGACTCAGATGACATATTCGACCTTACTTCTCATCTCATAGAGATCCACGGCTTCACCGACATCGCTCTCCTGACAGGTATGCCTGACGTTGATATTTCCATAAGGCGAGAGGAGGGCTTCCGCTCAGCGCTTTCAAGCCACGGCATAGTCCCCGACGACAGCAGGATTTTCTACGGCAATTACTGGATAAACTCCGGCTCTGAACTGGCTGATAGGTTTATCAGCGACGAACTCCCCCTCCCACAGGCTATCGTCTGCGCCAACGACTC
>Ga0310690_10001107_pt1 | contig 50197 bp, 48 predicted proteins | sample AusTroGonzalo_MG_2_FD_207661 | JGI IMG/M metagenome (GOLD analysis project Ga0310690, IMG submission 207661) | Bovine rumen microbial communities from tropical cattle in Woodstock, Queensland, Australia - Gonzalo_04 (v2) (version 2) | ecosystem: Host-associated > Mammals > Digestive system >... | reverse complement strand
GCCGCTTTAGCGGCGGCTCGTGAAGGGAATGCGATTGGCAGTCCATTCAGGGCCCGTGTCGGGCCGCCAGTACTATCGCCTTCTAGGCGCAGTGCATACCACCAGCTCAGCTGGTGGTTTTGATTTTTGCTTCGTTTCCGGCTGAAAAAACGATTACTTGCCGGAGATGCTCCCGGTCACTGCCGCGAGGAATTCCAGGCGGAGCGATTCCTTTTTCTCAAACTCGCCGCGAATGGCGGACGTGACCATGCTCGCGTTCTGCTTGCGGATGCCGCGGCTGGTCATGCAGAAGTGCGTGGCCTCGCACATGACGTATACGCCGCGCGCGTCCAGCACATCCATGATGGCATCGGCGATCTGCGCGGTCATGCGTTCCTGGATCTGCAGGCGGCGCGCGAAGCAGTCCACGAGGCGTGCCAGCTTCGAAATGCCGACGATGCGGCGGTTCGGCAGATACGCCACGGAGATACGCCCGAAGAACGGGAAAAGATGGTGTTCGCACGTGGAGTAGAACTCGCAGTCTTTCAGGATGACCATCTCCTTGCACACGTCTTCGGTAAAAGTCTTCAGGATCTTCTTCGGGTCCTGGCGGTAGCCGGAGAAGATCTCCTCCACGGCCAGGCGGACGCGCGCGGGCGTCTCGACGAGCCCCTCGCGGGAACCGTCCTCGCCGATGAGCTGGAAAAAGCTCGAAACGAGCTGTTCCATCTGTTTGTCGCGCCCGGACGCCGCCGGACGCGGGGATGCTGCCTTTTTGGGCATGTCAACGAACTCCTATGATTTTGTGCAGCTGCACGGACAATTTGAAACGCGGATGGGCGAGCACGAAATCCAGCGCCTCGCGCAGATTGGTCGTGCCGTCCTTCCGGGCAAGAGGCTGGATGCTTTTCTCGCAGCGTTCCTCCTGCATGGAGAGGTAATACGGGATGTGTTCGGGCTCGAACACGAATTTCAGTTCATCGGGGGCGGGGACGATGGGCGACAGCTCGTTCTTCGGTGAAACCGTGACCCAGTCCACCCAGTCCGGCACAGGCAGCGTGCCGTTCGTCTCGATGCAAACGCGGCTGCCGGATCCGCGAAACAGCGGGGCGTCCTCGCTGAGCTGGAGCGCGGGTTCGCCGCCGGTCAGCACGATGATCGCGCCCCCATGCCCTTTGAGCAGTTCGCGGACGGCGTCTTCCAGCTCGTCATGCGTCATTTCGACGGCGTGCGAATGGTCGGTGTCGCACCACGGGCAGGCGAGGTTGCAGCCGGAGAACCGCACGAAGACGGCCGGGGACCCGGCGAACGCGCCTTCACCCTGGATGGAATAGAATATCTCGTTGACCCGGTATCTGCGCATGTCGGCTCAGTCCTCGTAGACGGTCGGGTCGGGAAGTCCGGCCTCGCGGAACGCTTCCCGGCGTTCGCGGCAGGTGCCGCATTTGCCGCAATGCTTGTCGCGCCCGTTGTAGCAGCTCCAGGTGAGGGAGAAATCGACGCCGAGCTCCGCGCCGAGCGCGGCGATCTGCCCCTTGCTCATGCGGCAGAACGGCGACAGGAGCTTCACCTTGCCCCCGGTCCCCGCTTCGATCGCCTGCGCCATGCCGTCGATGAATTCCGGGCGGCAGTCGGGATAGATCGCATGGTCGCCGCTGTGGTTGCCGAGGATGACAGCCGAAAAACCGGAATCTTCCGCGAGACCGGCGGCAGCCGCCAGCATGATGCCGTTGCGGAACGGCACGACGGTCGAGGCCATATTTTCCTCGTTGTACGCGCCCTCCGGGATCGCGCCGCCCGATTTGAGCAGGGATGAGTGGAAATATCTGCCGATGAAGCCGAGCGGGATCTCAATGTGCGGCACCGAAAGGTTGCGGCAGATCGTTTCCGCCGCGGCGAGTTCGCGTGCATTGTGCTTCGCGCCATAGGCGAACGACACGGCGGAGACGGCGGAGAATTCACGGAGCGCCCACCACAACGCGGTGGCGCTGTCCATCCCGCCGGAAAAAACGACAAGCGCGTGCTGCTGATTCATGCGTCCGGTTCTCCCGTGTTCAAATCTTGTCGCCGTGTTCGCGGGCGAGACGGTTGATTGTCTGGAGGTCGAGCTTGCCGGACCCGAGCAGCGGAATGCGGTCGAGCTTCACGAAGTCCGGGGCCTTCGGGATCCACAGAGGCGGCACTTCCCGCTTCTGGAGCTCCTCGATGACCTTTTCGGGGTCGAGGTTCGGATTCGAGTAGAAGACCACGAGGCGTTCGCCGCGTTTGGCGTCGGGCGCTCCGGTCACCGCCACGTCGTGGGATTCGCTGCCGATGATCTCGCTCACGGTCATTTCGACGAGCTCATGCGGGACCATTTCGCCGGCAATCTTGGAGAAGCGCGACAGGCGGCCCGTGATGGTGATGTAGCCGTCCGAGCTCATTGTGGCGATGTCGCCGGTGTTGTAGTAGCCGTTCTTGATGACCTTTGCCGTGAGCTCGGGTTCGCCGAGGTAGCCTTTCATCACCAGGCCGCCCTTCACCAGCATGAGGCCGGGGGTGTTCTCCGGCAGTTCCTCGAACGTGTCGGGATCGACGATTTTCACGTGGATGCCGGGCAGGGGCGCGCCGATGCTGCCGGGCTTGCCGCATTCGCGACCGAGCGTGAAGATGTTCGGCGCGAGGTTGATGGCGACGATGGGCGAGAGCTCGGTGCAGCCGAAGCCCTCGGTCACGGTGAGGCCGGTCATGGCTTTCACTTTTTCGGAAATGTCGCTGCGGAGCTTCTCCGCGCCGGTGATGACCAGGCGGAGCGACTTGAACTGGCCGGGCTTCAGCTTCCTCATGTAGGTCTGCAGGAACGTCGGGGTAGCGATCAGGATCGTGAGCTTGTCTTTCTCCACGGCGTTGCACACGCCCTGCGCGTCCAGCGGATTCAGCAGGAACGTCACGCGGGTGCCGCAGAGGCTCGGCAGCACGAACCCGATCATGAACCCGAACGCGTGGAAGAGCGGCAGGTTGCCGACGGTCGTATCATGCGGCGTCCAGTTCACGTTGCGCCAGAAATTGAAGAAGTCCGAGTTCAGGTTGTGGTGGGTCAGCATGATGCCTTTCGGCATCCCGGTCGAGCCGCTGGAGAAGAGCAGGACGGCGTCGTTCATGCTGTCGCGCCACGTCTTCGGCGCATACTGGCACATCAGCAGGCGGGACGGCAGCAGAATGGCGTCCATGATGGCGGTCCACTTGATGCTCTTCGTGATGTACGGGCGGATGTCCTCCAGCAGGAACATCTCCGGCGTCGGCTCGAGCTTCAGTTTCTCCAGGAATTTCCGGCTCGTGAGGATGAGCTTGATGCCGGCTTTCTCGATCGAAGCGCGCCGCACGGCCTCGCCGACCGAGTAGTTCAGGATCGCCGGGATGCGGTCCGCGAAAAGCACGCCGTACAGCACGATGGCGGCGTTCACGCAGTTCGGCAGCAGCACGCCGATGTACTTGCTGTCGTTCTTCTCGTCCAGCTGGCGGATCACGCGGGAGAAGATCAGCGACTTGATGAGCGTGTCCAGGTCTTTCGGCCCCTGCTTCTCCGCATCCTTGTACATGCAGTGGAACGGATGGCGGCGCACCTGGCGCGCGAAAGCATAGTGGATGGTGCGTTCGCTGGGGAAGCCCTCGCTCTCCACGTCTGCGCCCATTTCGGAGATGTGCTGGCGCAGCTGGAACGGCGTAACGTCCGGGCTGATGCGCTTGCCGATCGCCACGGCCACGGGAATCGGGAACTGGCGCGGCATGATGAAGCGGAAATGCCCTTTGTAATACGGGAACATACTGCCCCAGAGCATGCCGATGCGGACGGGCAGGACGGGCACGTCGCGGTCCGCCGGGAGCATCCGGGAAAGCCCTTTCTTGAAGCGGAGGATCAGTCCGTTGCCGGACACGCCGCCCTCGGGGAACATGCAGATGAGCTCGCCGTCCCGGAGCAGCTGCTTCGTCTTCTCCATGAATGCCTGCATCTTCTTCGGTCCGACGCCCGGCACCTCGATCACGCCCATGCGGCGGAAGAGCGGCCCCCAGAACTTCATGTGGTAGAACTGCGTGTGCATCATGAAGTGGATTTTCCGCTTCGTGGTCGCCATCATGATGAAAGAGTCGAAGATCGAGACATGGTTCGCCACGAAAAGCGCGGGGCCTTCTTTCGGCACGTTCTCCTCGCCGTCGAACCGCTCCACGAAGCACGTGTGGCGCAGGATGATGATGATGCACTTGAAGACTTCGTACGGGAAGCAGACCAGCAGAACGGCAGAAACGAGCAAGACCGCTGCAAGACAGCTCAAGACAATCAGCAAAGTGTTCAAAGGAGGAGACTCCTGAAATCGTTGGCGGTGTTTTTGGTAATCCGGACCCCGAATCCGACCGCGCGTGCGGCCGCGTCAATTGGTATATCTATTTAATATACCACACAAACGCCTCGGAATCAACCCGGATTCGCAATTATTTTGCCGCGGGGGCGCATAAAAACGCCTGATGGATCTTTTTCACCCGTTTTTTCCCGAATGCAGAACGGTATTCCACGTCCATCGTCGTGCGCGGCGCGTCCGGCGTACCGAACCACTCCGCTGCGAAATCGACGTCCTCCGGATCGTCCGAGACGGCAAGCCCGCCGCATTCCCGCAGCATCGGGCCGAGGCGCTCGACTTCACTGCCGTTTTTCCGGATGCAGCCCTGGGGATGGCCGGGCGCATACTGGCGGAACATCCCCGCGGCCCAGGCGTCGCCGATCACGATCTCCAGCGGCTTGCCGGTCTTTTCCAGGTACATCGCGGAGACCTCGGCGGTGAACTTCTTCGCCGGGAAATGCTTGCGGAGGCTCGAATGCGACATGTTGCCCACAGCGACGCCGACCAGGGTCAGCGCCATGAAAACGAGGACCGCGATGTGGAATATCTTTTGCTGTTTTGCGGTCCACTCCGCGGAAAACAGAGAGGCCAGCAGGATGCCGAGCGGGAAGAACACCGGGACCAGCCACATCGTGCGGACGTTGCCGCCGGAAAGCCCGACGGCAGTCAGCACAAGCAACGGCACGGAGATGGTCACGCCGGCGAAGAGCATGCCTTCCCTCCGCCCGGATTCGGTTTCCGCCGGAATGCGCGGACGTTCGCGTTTCGCCAGCCAGAATATGCCAAGCGGGATCAGGACCACAAGGACGGCGTTTCCGAGGATGAGCCCCGCTCCCTTGAAATGGCGGACCAGCCAGGAGACTTCCCCATGCGACGCCATGCGCCCCTCGACATACGATGCCATCAAGGCGAGCCCGCCGGTCAATGCCCACATCGCATGGGGCAGGATCACCACGCCCGCGCTCGCCGTCGCGATCCACGGGCCGGCGCCAAGGAAGAGCCGCCGGCGCACCTTCGAAGCCAGCAGGAACACCCCGAACGCCGCAAGGAGCAGGGCGGAATAGTATTTGCAGAGGATGGAGAGACCGGAGAAGACGCCGAGCAGAATCCAGTCGCGGAGCAGGTCGCGTTTGTACGCCCGGACGAAGAAGAGCGCCGCCGCCGGCCACAGCAGCAGTTGCGGCATGTTCACGTTGAACTCAAATGACGTGACGTTGTAGTACAGGATGAACTGCGGCGTCAGCGCCGCCGCCACGGATTCCGCGCGTCCGAGGAATTCCCGCGCGAGCAGAAAGATGAATACCACCCCGCCCGCGACGCAAATCTGGCTCAGCAGGTAGAACGGCCAGTCGGCGTGTCCGGTCGCGGACGCGGTCAGACCCGCGATCCAGCCTGTGAGCGGCGGATGCTTGGCGTTGCCGAGGGAGAAGCCGCTGCCCCATGCGACGGCTTCCAGCGTGTCCAGCGGCAGGACCGAGAACAGCAGGTCGGGAAGGACCGTCCAGAGCACAAGCTGAAGCAGCAGGACGATGCCGAGGAACCGCATCGCGGGCGGCGCATCGTGGATGATGTGGGACAGGGACTTCATGGCGCGGAGGACGAATCCGTTTTTCCTGAGGGGGATGTACTTCAAGAACAAAAAAGCAGGCCCGAACAAACCTGCTTTTCAACGTTTCCGGCGGTCAATCCACCAGCTTGTTCAGCGGGAACTCCACGATGCCCGTGGCGTTCAGTTCCTTAAGCTGGGGAATGAGATCGCGGACCACGTCCTCGTCCACGATGGTGTTCAGCGCGAACCAGCCTTTTTCGGAGAGCGGGGAAATGGTCGGGCGCTGCAGGGCGGGGAGCTTCTGGAGGATTCCGTCCAAGTCCTTCTCCTGCACGTTCAGCATGAGCCCGACTTTGCCTTCGGCGTTGAGCACGGCTTTCAGGAGCATGGCGATGCGGCGGATCTTCGCGGCCTTGAACGGGTTCTCCATGGCCTTTTTGTTCGCGATGAAACGCGTAGTGGTGGTGCAGAGCGTGTCGATGATCTTCAGGCGGTTCGCGCGAAGGCTGCTGCCGGTCTCCGTGATCTCCACGATGGCGTCCGCGAAATGAGGCGGCTTGACTTCGGTCGCGCCCCAGGAGAAGTCCACGCGGACATTCTTCACGTGGTTGGCGTCCAGGTAGCGTTTCGTCATGCCGACCGCCTCGGTCGCGATGCGCTTGCCTTCGAGGTCGGCGGCGCACTTGATGTCGGAGTCTTCCGGCACGGCAAGCACCCAGCGAAGCGGATTGCGTCCGACTTTGCCGTACACCAGCTCGCAAACTTCCACCACGTCCGCCCCGGTCTCCTGGATCCAGTCGAATCCGGTCAGGCCGCAGTCCAGCATGCCTTCCTCCACGAACATCGCCATTTCCTGCGCGCGAAGCAGCATGCAGTCGATTTCCGGGTCGTTGATGGTCGGGTAAAGCGAACGCGAGCTGATCTCGATCTTGTAGCCGGCCTTGGCGAACAGCGCGGTCGTGGCGGCTTCCAGGCTTCCTTTCGGAAGGCCCAGGATCAGCTTGTCATCTCTATTTTCCAGCATAGCAGGGACTCCTCTATGGTTTGAATTGCATTTTTGCGGGAAATATAATATACCACATTTTTTCTAAAATAAAAGCGCAAACGGCGAAAAACAAACGATTCGGCGCGGCTGGACTCCTTAATTGTCCCCAGGTTGGCATTTCGAAGAATGTTTTTGCGGCGGATGCTCATTCTGTGTTTCAGGAGCCCAGGGAAACGCGCCGGACCTAAGACAACAGGATATTCTGATGTCAGGAAAGCGTTTCGATCATTTTGGTCCTGAAAACGGCAAAACAACGAAAGTTTTCCGAATTGTTTCGAATTTAACCAATATTTTCTAAAAAAAAAAGCGAAAAAAGAGGGACGTGGTTTGAAAAAGGGGGAAGACGGCTGTATAGTATTAGCTCTTGTGTGTTTCGCGGCAAATTGTGGTGATTGCCGCGCATTCCAAAGCACAACCGCACGTATGACAGATCGAACCGGAGCATGAACCCCGGGACGTGTTGTCATGGAATCGAACGCTATACAAACTATCGGAGTACGAAAATGAAAGTCACTTCGTCCATCAAGCGCAGATGTGAGAATTGCCAGATCATCAAGCGCAAAGGCGTGGTCCGCGTGGTCTGCTCCCGCAACCCCCGCCACAAACAGAAACAAGGTTAAGCACGGAGACAACCCACCATGCCCAGAATTTTAGGTGTAGACATCCCGATGAACAAGCGCGTGAAGTATGCGCTTCAGGCCATTTACGGCATCGGCCCCGCGATCGCGGAAGAGATCATCGTCAAGGCGAACATCGACCCGAACCTGAAGGCCAGCCAGCTTTCCGACGAAAACATTTCGGCCATCACCAACCTGCTTCAGAACGACTACACGGTCGAAGGCGATCTCCGTCGTGAGATCATGATCAACATCCGCCGTCTCCAGGCGATCGGATGCTATCGCGGCCTCCGCCACAAGAAAGGCCTGCCGACCCGCGGCCAGCGTACGCGCACCAACGCCCGTACCCGCAAAGGCAAACGCGTTACCGTCGGCGCCATCCGCGACAAGACCCAGCGTCGCACCGCCGCCTCCGACAAGGCCGCGGCCCAGGCCGCCGATGCCGGCAAGGCCAAGAAGTAATCCGCCTGAGACACGCAACCGAAACAACGAAAAGGTCATTGATTCAATATGTCCGACGAAATCAAAGAAACCGCCGCTGCGCCTCAGGCTGCAGCCGAAGCCGAAGCTCCGGCCGCCGAGACCCCCGCGGTTGACAACAAGCGCAAGAAAACCGGCCGTTACATCCCGAACGGCATCGCTTTCATTCACGCCACGTTCAATAACACCAAGGTCGCCTTCACGGACCTCCATGGCAACGTGATCGCATGGTCCTCCTCCGGCAAGAACGGCTTCAAGGGCTCCCGCAAGAGCACCGCGTACGCCGCCCAGGTCGTGGCCGCAGACGCCGCCAAGAAAGCCCAGGCTTTCGGCATGAAGGACGTCGAAGTCCGCATCAAGGGACCGGGCGCCGGCCGCGAATCCGCCGTCCGAGGCATCGCCTCCACCGGCATGGAAGTCAGCTGCATCAAGGACATCACGCCGGTTCCGCACAACGGCTGCCGTCCCCCGAAGCGCCGCCGCAACTGACGGTTCCCACGTTATCCCGTCCGTGCCGGATCCTTTCCGGCGCCCCGGCCTAACCCCGAACCGATAGACCAGTCAACTCATTTACCGGAGGTACTTCAATATGGCTTCTGTTTTCACATTCCCGATGCCCCATGGGATCGTCGTGGACGAAGAAACCGCGTCGAACACCTATGCCAAGTTCACCGCCGCCCCGTTCCAGAGCGGCTTCGGACACACCATCGGCAACGCCCTCCGCAGGGTGCTTCTCTCCTCGCTTGAGGGAGCTGCGATCTCCGCGGTCCGTTTCGACGGCACCACGCACGAGTTCTCCACGCTCCCGCATGTGATCGAAGACGTCACCGAGATCATCCTCAACCTGAAGAAGGTCAAGCTCAACCTGAACTCCGACCAGGTCAAGGTCCTCGAAATCCGCAAGAAGAAAGCCGGCCCCGTCACCGCCGCCGACATCATCACGGAAGGCACCGTCGAGGTCCTCAATCCCGAGCAGCTCATCTGCACCCTCGACAAGGATTTCCCGTTCCACTGCGAACTCGAGGTCTCCAAAGGCCGCGGCTGGCAGCCCGCCGAACGCAACAAGCGCCCCGACCATCCGCTCGGGACCATCGCGATCGACTGCCTCTTCAGCCCGATCACCTACGTCCGCTACCAGGTCAGCGCCACGCGCGTCGGCGAAGAGACCGAAATGGACAGCCTGACCCTCGAGATCCACACCGACGGCCGCGTCACCCCCACCGACGCACTTGAAAAGGCCGCAAGGATTCTCAAGGACCATCTCCGTCCGTTCCTCGGCAGCCACGCCGCCGATTCCGACATCTACAATCCGATCTCCGAAGAGGACATGAAGCGCTTCAAGCTCCTCACGCAGGACGTCGACGTCCTCGAGCTCAGCGTCCGCGCGCAGAACTGCCTGAACAACGCCGACATCAAGCTCCTCGGCGAGCTCTGCCTCAAGACGGAATCCAAGATGCTCAAGTACCGCAACTTCGGCAAGAAGTCCCTCGACGAGATCAAGGAAAAGCTTGCCACGTTGAACCTCTCCCTCGGAATGACACTCTCCGAAGAACTCGAAACCGCCATTCTCGCCGAGGCCGAACGCGCCAAGGCCGTGAAGAACAAAGCGGAAGGCTAATATCATGCGCCACCTCGTACATACTGCTAAACTCAACCGCAACTGCGGTCACCGCAAGGCCATGCTTGTCAACCTCGCATGCAGCCTGATCGAACACGAATCCATCCAGACCACCACGATCCGCGCGAAAGAACTCCGCCGCTTCGTGGAACGTCTCATCACCATGGCAAAGGCCGGCGGCGACCACAAGCGCCGTCTCGCTTATGCCAAGCTGAAAATCAACACCCCGTCCGAATTCGCACAGACCAAGAAGCTCGTCCTCGCGAAGCTCTTCGACGAACTCGGACCGCGCTTCGCTGACCGTCCCGGCGGATACACCCGCATCATCCACATGCCCGCCCGCAGAGGCGACTCCGCCCCGATGTGCCTGATCCAGCTCCTCAACGAGCCCGTCAAGGCGAAGGCGAAAAAGGCTGATGAGGCCCCCACGGCCGAAGAAGCCAAGGCAGAGTAAGTTTTTTGCTCAGCCTGTCCCGGTCGGGTGAATCCCTGTCTGCTTTGCAGCGACGGACGATCCGCCGCCGGACAATAAGCTTTCCCTTTCGGATTAGCTTTCACGCTCTCCTGTCAAACGGAGAGCGTTTTTTGTGTGGCAGGACACGGTGTTTGTGGAGGATATGTCCTCCGTGCTCTCGCGTAGCAGAGCACTACTTCAACACCGCTTGCGGTGTGCGCGAGCGTAGCCGCGCACTTCATCAGCACATAATGTGTGGCCCTCCCGTCAAACGGAGGGCTTTTTTGTGCCCGTTACCCCCGTGCTCTCGCGTAGGAGAGCACTACCCGGCACACTCTGTGTGCCCGACAAACGGAGGGCTTTCTTTTTTCCCGCTTGCGAAAAAAACGGGAACATTTCCGGAAACGCGGTGTCTATGGCAAAAAGACGGAGGTTTCCGCACGGCGGGACGGCGTTCCCGGCACAGACAGGGGCAGGCGTTCCGGTCCGGCTGGCCTCCTCGCCCGATTCGATACAGCAATTTCATCACCCATTTTCGAGGAGACAATACGGCATGAGACAGGAAGAACTCCAGGAACTGCAAGGCAAAATCTCGGACGCGTCCGCGTTCATCCGCCCGCTCCGCACCGAAATCGGCCGCATCGTGGCAGGCCAGGAACAGCTCGTCGACCGTGTGCTGCTGGCGCTGATCGCCAACGGGCACCTGCTGCTGGAAGGCGTCCCCGGCCTGGCAAAGACGCTGCTGGTGAAGACGGTAGCGCAGGCCATGGACGGCGCGTTCTCCCGCATCCAGTTCACGCCGGACCTGCTGCCGTCGGACGTGATCGGCACCACGATCTACAACCAGAACGACCACACGTTCTCCGTCAAGAAAGGCCCGGTCTTCGCGAACCTGGTGCTCGCCGACGAAATCAACCGCGCCCCCTCGAAAGTGCAGAGCGCGCTCCTCGAGTGCATGCAGGAACGCCAGGCGACCATCTCCGGGGAGACCATCCCCATGCCGGCGCCGTTCCTGGTGCTCGCCACGCAGAACCCGATCGAGCAGGAAGGCACATATCCGCTGCCCGAGGCCCAGGTCGACCGTTTCATGTTCAAGCTGAAAGTCGACTACCCGACCCGCGAGGCGGAACGCAGCGTGATCGACCGCATGGCGCACCCGGAAACGAACATGCGGGCGCTCGCCGTGGCGAAGCTCTCCGACATCGAAAACGCCCGCGAATGGGTCGACAAAGTCTACATGGACGAAAAGATCCTGGAATACATTCTCGACATCGTGATCGCAACGCGCCCGAAACATCTCGCGGAGCTTTCCAGCCGCCAGAACGGCGTGAAGCTTGCCGACCTGGGCGAGCTCGTGCAGTTCGGGGCGTCTCCGCGCGCCGGCATCGCGCTCGCGCTGGCGGCGAAAGGCGCGGCGTTCCTGGAGGGACGCGCCTACGTGATCCCGCAGGACGTGAAGGCGCTCGCCCCGGATGTGCTGCGCCACCGCCTGATCCTGAGCTACGAGGCGGAAGCCGAGGGACTCGACGCGGACAACATCATCGAACGCATCCTGAACGAACTCCGCACGCCATGATCCCGTTCTCCGAACGCAGACCGTTTCCATCGCAGATTCAAAGCATTTCAGCGAGGTTCACCCCATGTTGACCAGAGACCTGCTCGCCAGGGTCCGGAAAATCGAAATCAAGACGCGCAAGGTCGTCGAGGAGATGACCGGCGGCGCATACCGCAGCGTGTACCGCGGCCGCGGCATCGAGTTCAGCGAGGTCCGCACGTACACCGAGGGCGACGACGTCCGCGACATCGACTGGAACGTCACCGCCCGCACCGGGGTCGCGCACATCAAGAAATACGTCGAGGAACGCGAGCTGACCGTGATCATCGCGGTCGACATCTCGTCCTCCACGCTCTTCGGCTCCGCCGAGGACGACAAGCGCGACAAGATGGCGGAGACCGCCGCGCTCCTCGCATTCAGCGCTATCCGCAACAACGACAAGGTCGGGCTCCTGCTCTTCTCCGACCGCATCGAATCCTATATCCCGCCGCGCTCCGGGCGCGCCCACGTAATGCGCGTGATCCGCGACCTGGTGGCCACGCACCCGCGGGGACGCGGCACCGACATCGCCGCAGCGCTCGAATCGCTCAGCCGCACGCTGAAGAAAAAGGCCGTGATCTTCCTCATCAGCGACTTCATGGATTCCGGCGATTTCTGGAAACCGCTCCGCGTGCTGAACCGCAGGCACGACCTCGCCGCCATCCGCGTGGTGGATTCCCTGGAGACCGCCCTGCCGGCTGCCGCAGCGCTCGAACTGGAAGACGCCGAAACGGGTGCCTGTTTCTCGTTCCCGGGCAGCAAGCTCGCCGCCACGCGCTACGCCGCGGCGCAGGAGCTCTTCGACCGCCAGCTCGAAGAGAACTGCCATCGCGCCCAGGTCGACCTGATCAACCTGCCCTGCACGGGCGACATCGTAAAGCCGCTGATGGGATTCTTCCTGGCGCGCGGCAAACGCAAATCCAGAGGTTGACGAGGAATCATGAAATCCAGACGAATGATTGAAAAGACATGGTTCCGGCTGCTCCCCGCGATCCTCGGGGGCGTCCTGGCGCTGCTCATCGTCCTCGGCATCGCCGTGGCCGTGCGCTGGCGCATGTCCATGAAGGAAGCCGCCGATCCGGTCCTGCTCGGCGAACCCGTCTACGAGCTCGCGGACGGCGAGCCCACGATCGGGACGCATTTCAAGGCTGTGCTGAAATACCGCGTGCCGTGGTCCGACTCGTTCAAGCTGGCCGCGGCCGACCCGGGAAAAAATCTCCAGCTGACCTCCGATCCGGAGTTCCACCGGTCCCGCATCCGCTGGGGGTATTCCGACTGGACGCTCACGGTGCCGCTTCAGGCATACCGGGGCGGGGAATCGGGCGGCGGGTCCGTGACGGCGGAATTTTTTGCCGGCAGGAGCATCGAAACGGAACTGCCGGAACTGAAGATCGCCGACCTGGTGCTGCCGCTGGACGATACAGGCGCAGAGCTTTCGCTGGCGCCGCGCATCGACACGAAAGACCGCGCGTTTTCTCTGCTCACAGCCATTCTCATCGCCGTCGCCGTGATCGTCATCTCGCTCGCCGTCTGGGCGCTTCTGGCGCGCAGGAAACGCGAGGCCGCCAAGCATGTCAAGACCGCCTGGGAACACGCCCTGGAAGCCATCCGCGTGCTTCGCGAACAGGTCCGCGGCGGCATGTCGTCGCCGGAACTCGCCATCGCAGCGCTGACCGATGTCGTGCGGCATTACCTCGAGGCAAGGTTCCATCTGAGGGCGGAACGCCAGACTACGTCCGAATTCCTGGCGGACCTGGAGCGCAACGACCGCCTGCTGGAGGACAAGGACCGCAAGTTCCTGCGTTCGTTCCTGGCGTCGGCGGACATGGTGAAGTTCGCGCGCCTGCCCGCCGATCCGAATCTGTTCGACCAGGCATCCGTTAAAGCCGAGGAGCTTGTCTCCGGGACGATCCCGCACGAAGACGGCGAACTGCCATCCAACCGGGGAGGCCGTAAATGAAACTTGAATATCCGTGGCTTCTGCTGCTTTTCATCCCGTACGCCGCAGTCCTGTATTACGCCTGGACGCTCCATGCGCCGTCCATTCGCGTCCCGGGCCTGGCGCCTTTCCGGCGCGCCGCAGGCAATCACCGCCGCGTGAACTGGCGCAAGCTGATTCCGTTCGTGCTCTTCGCGCTCGGCGGGGTGTCCATGATCGTCGCCCTGGCGCAGCCGCGTGAGGGCATCGAGGAAATCCGCTCGAAAGCGGACGGCATCGACATCATGATCGCCATCGACCTCTCGCCCAGCATGGACGCCATCGACGCGCCGCCGAACATGACGGATACGCAGCTCATCTCGCTCCTTCAGCGCGGCACGCTCAAAAACCGCGTCGATACCGCCAAGGAGGAGATCGCGCGGTTCATTAAGGAACGCCCGAACGACCGCATCGGCCTGATCGCGTTCGCCTCGCTGCCCTACGTGATCTGTCCGCCCACGCTCGACCACGCGTTCCTGCTTGCCAACCTGGAACGCCTCTCCGTCGGGCAGATCGGGGACGGCACCGGCATCGCTTCGCCGATCGCCAGCGCAGTGAAACGGCTGAAGGATTCCGACGCGAAGAGCCGCATCCTCGTGCTCTTCACCGACGGTTCGAACACGGTCAACGGCCAGATTTCGCCCCGGGACGCCGGCAAGCTCGCCGACACGTTCGAAACGACCATCTACACGGTCGGCATCGGATCGCGTTCCGCACGGATCCCCGTACAGAGCCTGCTCGGCGGCGTCGTGATCCAGACCTATTCGGACGAATTCGACGAACAGCTTCTCCGCGACCTGGCGGGCATGACCGGCGGGCGTTATTACCGAGCCGCCGACGCAAAAGGCATGGCACAGGCGATGAGCGAGATCAACAAGCTGGAAAAGACCAGCGTGGAACAGCCGGTCGTCGTCAACTGGCGCGAACTCTATCCGTATTTCTGCTGGTTCGGGCTCGGCGCGATCCTGCTCGGATTCTGCCTCCGCCAGACTGTCTGCCTGCGGCAGCCCTGAACCCGCGCCCGGCATTGTCCGCACGCAGCGCCCCGGCAATGGAAACCGGGGCGTTTTCTTTTTTCCGCCGTCTTCCCGGAGCTTACAGCTCCGCGCTTCATTCTTATTAATAAAAGCGAAAGTTCGTTTCTTTTTACGCTTGACAATCGCTTGCAGAGTCGCTATATTAATAGAATAAGCCAAAAACAACCCTGCCCGTAGCGTTGCGGCAAACAGGACAAACCGCACGGCTTACGGCATTTCCGGAGTCATAGAGCATGAGCAAACAACTGGTCATCGTGGAATCCCCGGCGAAGGCGCGCACCATCGGACGCATCCTTCCGCCCGAATACACCATCAAAGCATCCATGGGTCATATCCGCGACCTCCCCGAAAATTCTTTCGGCGTGGACATCGAACACAATTTCGCTCCCCAGTACGAGGAGAGCAAGGCGCGCGGGCACAACCTCGGCGAGCTCAAAACCGCCGCGAAGAGCGCAGTCGACATCTATCTGGCGTCGGACCCTGACCGCGAAGGGGAAGCCATCGCCTGGCACCTGCAGGAAGTCCTCCGCAGGGTCAACAAAAAGGCGCATTTCCACCGCGTCTCTTTCCATGAGATCACCCGCAGCGCCATCAACCGCGCATTCCAGGCGCCCGGCGAGATCGACATGAACCGCGTGGACGCCCAGCAGGCGCGCCGCGTGCTCGACCGCATCGTCGGTTACCAGATCAGTCCGCTGCTCTGGTCCCGCATCGAGCGCGGCATCAGCGCTGGACGCGTGCAGTCCGTGGCGCTCCGCCTGGTCTGCGAACGCGAACGCGAGATCCTGGCGTTCATCCCGAAAGAATACTGGATCTTCGAGGCGCTTTTCCACCCGGAAACCGCCCCGGGACGTTCGTTCCGCGCAAAATTGGCAAAGATTGACGGCAAAAACGCCGACGTCGCCAACCGGGAACAGGCGGAAGCCCTGCAGAAACTCATCAGCGGCGCCTCCGCCTGGCGCATCGCCGACCTGGAGACCTCGCCCCGCCGCAAGTTCGCGCCGCCGCCGTTCATCACCAGCACGCTCCAGCAGGCGGCAAGCTCCGCCATGGGCTTCACGGCGAACCAGACCATGCAGACGGCGCAGCAGCTTTATGAAGGCATCACGCTCGAAAACGGCCCCGTCGGCCTCATCACCTACATGAGAACCGATGCCGTGAACATCGCATTCGAGGCCCAGGCTGCCTGCCGCACCTACATCGCCGAAACGTTCGGCCCGGACTATATCCCGCAGAAGCCGAACATGTACAAGACCAAGGCAAACGCCCAGGCCGCGCACGAGGCGATCCGTCCCACCGACGTCACCCTGACCCCGGACAAGCTCCGTCCTTTCCTGAACCCGGCCCAGCTGAAACTCTACACCCTGATCTGGCGCCGTTTCGTGGCATGCCAGATGAATCCGGCGCTGCTCGAAACCACCACCGTGACCGTCGAAAACGCCGCGCCCGCCGAACACGTCTTCTCGTTCCGTTCCTCCGCGACCGTGACGCGTTTCCCCGGATTCCTCGCCGTCTACAACATCAAGGACGAAACGCACTCGCCCGAAGACGACCAGGACGAGACCGCGCCCGATCCCGAACTCCTCGGCATGCTCCGCACCGGCTCCGGCTGCGATCTCGCCGGCTGCAAGCCCGAACAGAAATTCACCGAGCCCGCGCCGCGCTATTCCGAAGCCACGCTCATCAAGGAGCTCGAATCCAACGGCATCGGCCGTCCGTCCACGTATGCCACGATCGTGAACACCATCCAGGTCCGCAAGTACGTGAACCGCGAAAAAGGCAAGCTCATCCCGACCGAACTCGGCTTCCGCGTGAACGACTACCTCGTCAAGTCGCTTCCCGAGCTCTTCCAGGTCGGATTCACCGCCGACATGGAAAAGAAGCTCGACAACGTCGAGGACGGCGAAGTCGAATGGACCGCCATGCTCCGCGATTTCTACGGCGTGTTCTCCGAATGGCTCAAGCTGGCGAAATTCGCCGACGCCCCGGACGACGACAAGGCCGCCGCCCTGATCAACATCCTCTCCGGATTCCAGGGCTGGGAAAAGCCGGTCGCACAGCCCGGCGGCAAGCGGCCTTTCAACGAAAAGACGTTCTTCAACTCCGTCGTCGCCAAGAAACAGTCCGGCGTCCCCGTCACGGTCAAGCAGTGGAACGCGCTCCTCTCCATCGCGGCGAAATACCGCGACAAGCTCCCCGGCCTCGAGGAAGCCGTTCTGAAATACGGTTTCGCGAAAGAGCTTGACGACGCGGCGGAAAAGCTGAACGCCCACCTGAAAGCCATCAAGGAACGCCAGGCCGAACAGGTCGAAACGCCCGCGTTCGTGGCCGATCCGCGCCTGGACGCCGTTTTCAAGGCCGCCGAAAAGGTGAAGTGGAACAAGGCCGAGCGCATCCGCGGGCGCGTGTACGACGATGCGGCGTTCGTGGAGTCTCTCCGCAAGCAGTACCTGGCGGGCAAGACGCTCAGCGCCAAACAGATCGCCGCGCTTCTCCGCGTCATCCGCAAATACCCGGGACAATTCCCCGAGGGCGAGCTTACCTCCGCAGCCCCCGTTGCGGAGCCGAATCCCGCTGTGAAAGCCCAGATCGATTCGCTCCTGAACGCGTTCAAGTCGTTTGAAAGCTGGAACGAGCCCACGGTCCGCCGCGGACGCACGTTCAGCGACCGCGATTTCATCGCCTCCCTCGCCAAGCAGCACGCCGCGGGCAAGGTCCTCAGCGAAAAGCAGATCGCCGCGCTGGAACGCATGGCCGCCAAGTACAACCTGAAGCCGGTATGACCCAACCCCGCCGTACCAGAAGGATCCTGCTCTTTTGGGCGGCGGCAGCCCTGATCGCCGCCCTGGAGGCGGTCCTGACTGCGTCATGGCTGGTCGGCGCCACCGCGCCACGCGTCTATTTCTCCGTAGCCGACGTTCCGGCACGTGAGGTCGGAATGGTCCTCGGCACCCTGCCATATTCCTGCGGCCGTCTGAGCCCCGTCCTTGCGGGCCGTCTCCAGGCCGCGGCGGAACTTTATCACGCCGGCAAGGTCAAGACGCTGGTCGTGTCCGGCGCCAGCACCCCCGGGGATTTTTACGACGAAATATCATTCATGACGATGGACTTGGTCGCTCGGGGCGTACCGGAAGACGCCATCATCGGAGACGGCAAGAGCGTCCGCACGCTCGATTCCGTCCTGAGGATGCGGGACGTCTTCGGATACGACGGCTTCATCACGATCTCCCAGCGGGACCATTGCGAACGCGCCCTGTATCTGGCCGGCCATCATGGGATCGCCACCATCGGATTTGCGGCGGGGATCCTGCCGGGACAATATCCGAATGAAATAATCCAATCCGCCGTCCGTTCTCCGCTCGCCTGCGTGAAAGCGGTGCTGGACATCGCCATCGACCGCCGCGCGAAATACCCGACCGAACGGTGATCTCAGCAAACGGATGAAGAAAAGGCAACCATGAACCCTGTTTCCGACACAGCACTGATCCTCGCCGCGGGCGGCTCTTCGACTCGTTTCGGCGGCGGCTCAAAACTTTTCGCCGAGCTCGACGGCATCCCCGTCTTCCTGCACGCCGTCCGCACTGCGGCATCCGTGCTGGTTCCCGGGTCCATCTTTTTGTCCGTGCCGGCGGCAGCCGAAGAGGATTTCCGGAAGGCTGCGGCAAAGCATCTCCCCGGTGTCCCGCTTCATTTCGCGCACGGCGGGGCGACGCGCACGCTGTCCGTGCTGAACGCCCTCGAAGCGGCGGCGAAGCTCGGCGAAGACCGTTTCCAGCTCGCCGCAGTCCACGATGCCGGACGCCCGATGCTGACGCCGGAACTCCTGCTGGCATGTCTGGACGCCGCCCGGACCCACGGCGGCGCCATGGCGTGCCGCAAAGTCGCCGAGACCGTAAAGCGCATCACGCCGGACGGCTTCCTCGGGGAAACGGTCCCGCGCGACGGACTCCGCACGGCGGAGACCCCGCAGGTGTTCCGGTTTGACGCGCTCCTGCATGCATACCGCCAGGCCGCCGCATCCGGCGAAACGTTCACCGACGATGCACAGGTCATGGAGCGCTTCGTACCGGTCCGCGTGTTCCCGGTCGAGCATGAATTCCCGAATCCGAAGATTACCTACCGGCCCGACCTGGAGCTCTGCCGCACGCTGCTGCATCTCCGCCGCGAGGATCCCGGCGCATGAAGCCGAAAGCGAAAGCCGCCCATGCTTCCACTTCCGGCAGCAAAGATTTCCTGCGCCGCCGGAATGTAAAGGCCTTTTATCTTCCGCTCGCCCTGCTCACCCTGGCCGCGGTCGTGCTCCGCATCATCATGTCCGCGCAGGTCGTTTCCACGGATCCTTTCGCCTACGACCCGCCGGCCGTCACGGACATGGCGACATACCACATGCTTTCCCGCGGCATCCTGAACGGACACTTCCCGGAGGAGTTCGTTTACCAGCCGTTCTATTATACAGTTTTTCTCCCAATCGTCAAATTTCTGCTTCATTCCGAATACATGAGCGTCGGCATCGCGCAGTCCGTCTGCGCCGGGATCATCGTGTGGTGCGCCGGGCTGATCGGGGCAATGCTGCGTTCGCGCCGGACCGGACTGCTGGCGGCGTTCTTCTGCGCGTTTTCCACGATGCTGTTTTTCTACGTGCCGTTCGCGCTGATCGAGATCCAGCAGGCGATGTGGTTCACGCTGCTGCTGTATTTCACGCTCCGGGCGATGAAAACCGGGCGGACGCTCCATTTCGCCGTAGCGGGCCTGATCCTGTCGTTCGCGATCCTTTCACGCGGCAACGCCTGGTGTTTTCTGCCCGTTGTTGGCCTCGCCTACTTTTTCGCCCTGCGCCGGAAACGCTTTCCGGCGCGCGGAAAGGCCGTTCTGGCGGCGGTTCTCTGCCTTGCCGCAATCATCCTGCCCCAGCTGCCTTTCGCCGTCAGAAACACCCTTGCAACGCATTCCCTGTCCGGTCCGTCCACCGCCGGCCCAGCGGTCCTGACGCTCGGCAACAATCCCGAAGCCCCGCCCGGCGGCCTCCCGATCCCGTATCCGCCGACCTACGACGAATGGATGGCCCACGCGTCCGAACGTTCCGTCCCGCTCCGGATGTGGGACTGGTTCCGCGCCGAGCCGCTGGCGTTCCTGGTTCTTCAGGCGGAGAAATTCTTCCTCTTCTTCGATTCGCACGAGATCCCGAACAACATCCATCTGGGCACAAACGCCAGGCAGAGCGGCATTTTCCATGTGTTCGGCATCATCCCCACGGGGCTCCTCATCGCCCTGGCGCTAGCCGGGTTCTTCCTGGGCATCCCACGGCTGAAAAACCACCCCGGCGAACTTCTGCTGTATCTGTTCATCTTCCTGTACGCATTCGCCACAGTGGCGTTCTACGTGCTGGCGCGCTTCCGCGTGCCCGTCATCCCGATCTTCGCGACCGGGGCGGCGCTGTTCGTGACGGATTTTCTCCGAGCAGTCCGCGGCGGAAAGAAGAACCGGCGGCGGCTTCTGCTGCGGTTCTGCCCGGCGCTGCTGGCGGGCTCGTACTTCGTCTGGTTCTTCTACCCGGGGTACCGGCAGACATACGAACCTGCACTGGCGTCCCTGTCGCGCCCGGATGGCGTGCGTCTGGTAACGGCGTCGATGTTCCTGGAGCACGACAACGGCCCGAACTATCTGGACGGCTGGGCGGCGGCGAAGCTGGACGGCGGCGTGACGTTCTCCAAGTCATTTTCCGCCCGCGGGCTCGACCTGACGAAGCATTCAAACGCCTACGTGACCGTGATGTTCTACACGGAAAAGCCGCGCGCGATCGACGTCGTCTGCAACGGCAAACGAGAGATGGTCTCCCTGGCCCCGCATGACATGCACCGCCTGCCGTTCATCCCGGTCCGGTTCGGACCGTTCCCCGTTTCGCCCGAACTCACGTTCTCGTTCTCGTTCCCGGGCCTCCCGCCGGACCAGGTCGGGCTGGCGGTCGATTTCCAGCGCGATTACGGACGCACCGTGTACCGCGGGGAAGTCTTCCCGGCGGAAGCGGTCGTGACCCTGGAGCTGAAGCCGTAAAAACGGGAAAGCCGCCGGAACGGGAATATTCCGGCGGCGATGGTTTAGAGGATCAACGTCACTCTTTCACGCACATCACGTGGTAGACGCCGTCGATGCTTTCGGCGCCCTCGGTGACGTGCTCGAATCCGGGGAATTCCGCATCCCACGTCTCCAGCTGTTTCAGGTACTTGATCTGGGGGCAGTCCATGCCGCCGAAGACCTCGCCGGACATCAGCATGGGGATGCCGGGCGGGTACGGGATCACGGAGTTCGCGCTTATGCGCCCCTCGAGACGGCTTGACGGCACCAGCTCCACGTTTCCGGTCACGATGTTCCGGTAGGCTTCGCGCGGTGTGAGCTTCTGGCGCGGGAGCTCGCCGAACGCGCGGTCGAGCATGGCTTCCGGCGTCTTCTCGCGGATGTAGCGGAACATGCGGTCGGAGAGCGTGCGGACGCCGTCCTTGCCGTAATGGTCCGGGTATGCCGCGGCGAGCTCCGGGAAGACCTCGGCGACGGACGCGTCGGCCTGGTACAGGCGCTTGAAGTTCAGGAGCGTGTTCAGCAGCGTGCCCCATTTTCCTTTCGTGATGCCCATGGAGAAGAGGAACATGATCTGGAAATCCGTGGTGCGGGTGGGGACGATCCCCTCGCGGTACAGGTAGTAGGACACCAGGGCGGCGGGGACGCCGGACTTCATGACCGTGCCGTCGTCGCCCATGCCCGGCGTGAGGATGCTGACTTTGACCGGGTCGAGCATGACCCAGTTTTCCTCCAGGCCGGAGAACCCGTGCCACGAAGCGCCGTTCTCGATGCGCCAGCAGCGCTGGTCCGAGGCGAGGAGCGAACGCGGGGCATCGGCGAACTCGTAGGAACGCCCGGTCTTGTAGTCCGTGACCGTTTCGGCGTTCCACGGCTTGAAGAACCAGCTCCCGTCTTTCTCCGCCTGACGGGAAATCCGCGCGAGCGCCTGGCGGAAATCGACCGCCTCCTCGATCACCTCCTGCGTGAGGGAACGCCCGCAGCGCGCCATCATGGCGGCGGAAATGTCGTTCGAAGCGCAGATGGCGTAAAGCGGAGACGTGGTGGCGTGGAGCATGTACGCCTGGTTGAAGCGGTTGAACGGGACGGGGTGGCGTCCCTCGCGGACATGGATGTAGGACGCCTGCGAAAGCGCGTTCAGGAGCTTGTGCGTGGAGTGCGTGGCGAAGACGGTCGCGCCCTTGTGGTCCGCCGGGTCGCCGCGCATGGCGAAATGGTCCGCGTACATCGGATTGAAGCGGGCGTAGCCGTACCAGGCTTCGTCCATGTGGATCACGTTGACGGAATTGTCGAGTTCCGCCTCGACCTTGGCGCTGTTGTAGCAGAGGCCGTCGTAGGTGCAGTTCGTGACGACCGCGTAGGCGGGGCGTGCCCCCTCCGGCGCGATCGGGCTCGCGGCGATCTTGGAACGGATCGCCTCGGGCGTCATCTCCGAACGGTGGATCGGTCCGATGATGCCGTAACGGTTGCGCGTGGGGATCATGTACACCGGGGCGGCACCGGTCAGGATGAGGCCCTGTTCGATGGACTTGTGGCAGTTGCGGTCGCAGACCGCCACGTCGGCGTCGGTCAGAACGCCCTGAATGATGGTGCGGTTGCTGCCGGACGTGCCGACGACCACGGAGTACGACCGGTGGGCGCCGAACGTCTTCGCGGCGAGCGCCTCGCTCTTCTCGAACGCGCCCTCGTGGTCGAGCAGGGACCCGATGCTGCCGCGCTCGATGCCGGTATCCGTGCGGAAGAGGTTTTCGCCGTAGAAATCGAAAAACTTCTTGCCCTCGGGCGACTTGGTGAAGCCGACGCCGCCCTGGTGTCCGGGTGCGGCCCAAGAGTATTCGTGATGGGATTCGTTGTAGTCCCAGATGGCCTGCATGAGCGGAGGCAGCAGGGTTTCGCGCCAGCGGCAGATCGCTGCCTCGATACGTCCCGCGATGAAGCACGGGCTGTCCTCGAAGATCCACACGAATTCGTTGGCTAGCTCCATCAGCGGTTCGCTGAGGTTGCGGCTGGTCTCCGAGCGGTCGGCGAGCAGGAAGACCGGGACCCCGGCCTGGCGCTCCCGGATGTGCCGCAGGAGCGCCATCGTGCGGCGTTCGGCGGTTTTCACGAATTCCATGTCCGTGGCGACGAGAAACGCGTCGATGTCCATGTTCGTGGAGGCGATCGGAAATGCCTCGCAGGGGCTCTCCGCGAAGTGGACGCGGATGTCCCGGTCCGCGAGCGCGTCTGCCAGGCGCGCGACGGCGTTGTGCATGGCATGGCTGGTTTCGGACAGGATGTCCTCCACGATGAGGACCTGCCGGGTTTGCAGTTCGGTATTGTTCATGGCACCCTCCTTGTTATGTTTTTACGGCGATGGAAAGCCGGTTCAGAGCTTGAGCTTGCCGTTCGCGGCGAGCACGACGGCGGCGATGGCGATGATGACCATGATGATCGCACAGACGGCCTCGGTCGGCGTGAACGCCGGCTTTTCTTTCAGCGCGGCGTCGGTCGCGTCCTGGCGGGCCTGGGAACACGCCCGGATGTACACCGGTATGCCGATGACGAGGAAGCAGAACGCCATCAGCAGGTACGTGAGCCCGGCGGCATAGATCATCCAGAGCGCGTACAGCGTGCCGGCGACGCCGCAGAGCATCGCGAAAGGCCGCTTCACGGGCAGGTTGCCGGGATAGTCGTCCGTCGCGCAGAGCTTCCAGAGGTACGCCGTGCAGGCGAGGTAGGGCGGCAGGATCATCACGGACGTGACCGAGAGCATCGTGTTCCACGCATTGTTCTCGAAATAAACGAAGATCATGGTGAGCTGCATGAGCCCGCTGGTGACCCAGAGCGACGCCGACGGGCTTTCGTGGGCGTTTTCGCGTTTGAAGAAGCGCGGGAACGTGCCGTCGAGCGCGGCGGCATACGGTATCTGCGCGATCATGATCGTGAACGCCAGCCAGCTCGTCAGGAGCGCGATGATGACTCCGAGGTTCATTACCCAGCCACCCCACGGCCCGACGATCTTCGCCAGGATCGGCGCGGTGGACGGGTTTTCCAGCGCGGCGAGATGCCCCTGGGACATGTAGCCGAACGGCAGGATGGACAGCAGGAAATAGATCCCGAGGCACGTGAAGAACCCGAGCACGGTGGCCTTTCCCACGTCGCTCTGGCTTTTCGCCCGCCCGGAGATCACCACCGCGCCTTCGATGCCGATGAACGCCCACAGCGTCACAAGCATGGTCGACTTGATCTGCGGCATGATCCCGCCCAGCGGTTTGTCCGCGAGCGCCTTCGAGAACGTCTGCCCCCAGAAGTCGGTCCGGAACACATCGAACTTGAAAACGAAGATCATCACGACGATGAACAGTACGACCGGGACGAGCTTGCAGATCGTGCCGACCACGTTCAGGAACGCCGCCTGCTTCACGCCGCGCAGGACGAGGAAGTTCATCAGCCAGATCACGCAGGAACCGCCGATGATGGACGGGATGTTGTTGCCGTGCGTGAACCAGCCCGGAAAGAAGTAGTCGAGCGCGTCCATCAGCAGCACGGCGTACGCCACGTTGCCGAAGACATTGCACAGCCAGTAGCACCATGCCATCTGGAATCCGGCGAACCTGCCGAATCCGAGGCGGGCGTAGGCGTAGATGCCGGTGGTGGCGTCAGGCCGGGCGTCCGCCAATATCCGGAACGTATTGGCGAGGAAAAAGATCCCGACGCCGGTGATGATCCAGGCGATCAGCACTGCCCCCGCTCCCGCGCCTTGCGACATGTTCTGCGGCAGGCTGAATATGCCGCCTCCGACCATGGCGCTGACGACGAGCGCCGCCAGCATCATCACGCCGAGTTTTTTCGATTGGTCTCCCATGATATCCCCTCCCTGTTATGATTTGCGGGTAACTCCGATACCCTTGTGTCTGAACGGGGGGAGGAACCGGCGGTCGCGACGGATGCGGACGCCCCTCCCCGGATGTCCGTTTCCCGTTACAATAGCACGGTCCGGCGGAAATGCAAATGCGCGGAAGTCGCACCGGAGCCGGAAAAAAAGGGCGAAAAGGATGGGAAAATGCCCTTGCTTTTTCCCGAAGACGATGTATAATAATCCGCAGAAAATCCAGCGCCCACTTTTTTTCAAAAAAACACCCGTATCAGCCGCACGCCATGCTTTATTACCTCGTTTCCCTCGTATCCGGTTTTGAAGACACTCCCCTCCGCCTGTTCAACTATTTCACGTTCCGTGCCGCCGCCGCGCTGGTCACCGCCACGCTGCTGGGCATCCTGCTCGGCCCGCTGACGGTGCGCCTGCTGAAGAAAGCCGTGGCGCCGCCGCGTCTGGAGGGGATCGTGGCGGAACAGTTCGTGGACCACTCGAAAGACAAGACGCCGAGCATGGGCGGGCTTCTGGTGGTGGCGAGCATCATCCTGGCGACGCTGCTGTGGGGCGACCTCAGCAACCGCCTGCTCCTGCTCTTCCTCTGCACGCTGACCGCGTTCTCCGCCATCGGGTTCATCGACGACTTCACGAAGATCAGGAGCAAGAAAGACGGCGTCTCCGCCAAGTACAAGCTGGTCTGCCAGTTCGCCGTCTCCCTCATGGCGATCCTGGTTTATTCCCACCTCACCCCCGAGATCGCGAAGTCGTTCTGCCAGCTCTACGTGCCGTTCATCAAGGATCCGGTCTGGACCATGCCCTACCCCGTGGCGGTCGCATTCGCCGTGTTCGTGCTCGTCGGCACATCGAACGCGGTGAACCTGACGGACGGCAAGGACGGCCTGGCGACCGGCTGCACGGTCTGGTGCATGATGACGTATGCGCTCATCGCCTATCTGTGCACGAACTCAATCTTCGCCTCGCACCTGGACCTGCCGTTCATCCGCAACGGCGCCGAGATCGTCGTGTTCGCAGCCGCGATCATCGGGGCATGCGTGGGCTTCCTGTGGCACAACTGCAAGCCGGCATCGATGTTCATGGGCGATACGGGCAGCCTCGCGCTCGGCGGCATCATCGGGTTCATCTCCATCCTCGTGAACCAGGAACTGCTCCTCATCCTCGTGGGCGGCGTCTTCGTAATGGAGATCGGCTCCGTGATCATTCAGGTCTCCAGCTTCAAGCTGACCGGGAAACGCGTCTTCCGCTGCACCCCGATCCACCACCATTTCGAGCAGCTCGGCTGGACGGAAACGCAGATCGTGACGCGGTTCTGGATCCTCGCTGGACTCTTCGCGCTGGCAGGCGCCGCCACGATGAAACTGCGCTGAACGGCGCAAAAGGGGAAATGGGCGGAACGTAACCCGCCGGAACCGGGGCGGATATCAGCGCCGGTCCGAAGCTCCGCCGCCTGATATGCCGGACGGGTCGATCGTATACGAAAGCGGAGGCGGCACGCCTTTCCCGTCGGGCTCATCTTCGTCCGGGACCTCGATGATCTCTCTGAAATAAACCCCATTGTCCGGCAGCCGGTCTTTTGTTTTCCACGCATGGAACAGCAGGACGTTCGCCACGATCAGGGCGATGCCGAAGAGGACCAGGAGAATCATCAGAAGCATCATGAATCTGTGGTCGTTTTTCGTCCGGCCGGCGGCGAAACGGCGGTTCAGCCGGACACGCGCCGAAGAGACGGCTGCGAGGAATTCGTCGGCGTTATGGAACCGCTTGTGAGGCGAGCTGCTGCATGCCGCCATGTAAAGCGGACGCATCGCCCCGATCTCCGGGAGCGTGACATTCCCGGGGACGGAGGGGTAATCCTTGACGTCCGCGCCGGACCACGCGCAATAGACGACCTTTCCGAGGGCGTAGAGGTCGCATGCCTGCGGCTTGTAGTAGCAGGGGTTTTCGACCATTTCGGGCGGGATGAACCCGATGGTCCCCGCCAGGCCGCCGGACGGCCGGTCCCCTGTTTCGGAGATCAGCCCGAAATCGGCAAGCATCGGACGGCCTTCGAGAAAGAGGATGTTTTCCGGCTTGATGTCGCAGTGCGCCAGCCCGACCGCATGGAGCGAGCGGATCGTGCCCAGGACCGCCTCCGCGATATCCAGGACTTCGTCCGGCGGGATCTTGCCGTCCCTGCGGATGCGGTTGGTCAGGCTGTCCGGTTCGTAATCCGGCCAGTCGGCGAGATTGTCCGCGGGGGCCATGGCGTAGCAGAGGCGTCCGTCGGGGAGCTTTCCCGCTTTCAGGACGGGGACGAGTCCGGGGATCCGGGAGGCAACGGCGCGGCACTGCTCGATGCCGTTGAGCTCGCCCTCGTTTTCCATCTTCCGGATCACTTTCAATACCAGATGCATCCCGTCGTCGCGCCTCACGAGATACAGGTCTCCGCTGCCGCCGCGCCCGATGGGCTTGACGACGGTCATGCCGTCCAGCCGGTCGCCCTCATGGAAGTCGAATGGGATCAGGAAGCTCATATCGGAAACGACGGGTTGAATTCGGGGTTGTCGATGCGGATTTCGGAGACGATCTCCCGCAGTTTCTTCCGGCAGCGGGAACAGTAGACGTCGATGGTGGCGCGGTTCATGCCGAGATACAGGGCGACTTCTTTCGGGGAACGTTCCTGCAGGACGACCATTTCAAAGATGTCGTAGGTCTCGGGTTCTACGCGGCTGCGGAGTTCGTCCAGGGCGAGCGAAAAGAGGTATTTGCAGTATTCGTCGTCGAACATCTCCTGAAACGGATCATGCGCATCCGTCCGGGCGGGGGATTCGACGGGGAATGGAAATGCGGAGGACGAGGCGGAATTGCGGGCGGATTCCCGGACCATCTCCATCGCCTTGTTCCGCACGATGGAGCCGAACCAGGTCCGGAATTTCCCCTTTCCGGCGTCATAGCGCAGGAGCGCCCCGCCGTCGAACAGCACGAGCATGACTTTCTGCATGAGGTCCTCGCAGTCGCTCGGGGAGAGGAGAAGCTTTTTGCCGATGGCGAAGACAAGAGGTCGGTAAATGCCGTAGAACTCGTCCCAGGAAAGCTCGTCGCTGTTCTTGATCTGCTGGATGAGCGTTTTTCTTGTCGTGTACATGGGGGGTCACCGTTCGCCGAAGCCGGGGATGGAGCCGGAGGAAGCGGACTGTTCCGGGCGCTTTTCATAGTCCGGGCAGTCGTCCATGGGCTGGACCTCGCAGTGCTTCCGTGTGCAGATGACCGCAAAGACGTTCACGAGCGCATGGGTGCAGTCGCGGCAGAAACGGCGTTCCGTGGCGGAATCGGAATCCAGGATCGACGGTTTCGGCGCGTCCGTCTCCGTGTTGCCGAACAGCGCGTCAAGGGCCTTGCGTCCGGCGGAAACCGAGGCGTCCGCGGCTCGCGGCGCATCCGGCGCGCCCGCGTCGGCTCCGCAGATGGAGCAGACCAGGTGTTCTCCCTTCACTTCCCAGCCGTCCAGGATCTTCTCCAGTTTCGCGAACGCAGTGCGCCCGCAGGCGGGGCAGGTGAACTTTTCTCCGGCTCTCATGGGCCGGACTCCGCTTTCCGCGCCATCTTGCGGAGGCGGCGGCGCTTGTTCAAAGTCTCATAGAAGAGCGGGACAAGGAGCTTCAGGAGCGCGGCGGCGGGAACCGCCAGGATCATGCCGGAAACGCCGGCGACGACCGCGCCGAGCAGCACCACGATGATGGTCTCCACGAGCGTCAGGCCGATCGCCTCGCCAACGAGCACCGGATACAGCAGGAGCTGTTCCAGGATCACATGGATCAGGAGATACGCCAGCGCGATGCCTATGATGGGCATCACGACGCCTCCCTGCGCGAACAGGATGGTCACGACGACGGAGAGGAGCGCGGCGAGGACTGGCCCGAGGAAAGGCAGGAGGATCGTCGACCCGGCGATGAAGGCGAGGATCGGCCAGAACGGCACGTTGAACGGCACGAAGATCAGCGCGTACAGGATGGTCTCCAGCACGATGATCCAGAAATAGCCGACCAGCCACGCCCGGAACATCCCGTAGATATGTTCGATGATGCGCGCGGCGCCGGCGCGCTCGTTTTCGGACGCGTCGGGCAGCCAGCCGCTTTCGTAGATGCTGCTCACGGTCCATTCGCCGAGGTTCTGTCCGGGGTCTTCGCGCCCGGCTGCGAACACCGCCATCTTGAGCAGGAAATAGTAGTAGAAAAACAGGAACATCACGAGGTCGAACGCAAACGTGCCAACCCAGGCGGTGATGTGGAAAGCATTCTTGATGAGCTCGTTGCCCGCCCGGAGCGAGAATTTCGCCACGTCGATGTTGTGCGCCTCCATCACGTCGGAGAAGCGGTTCCGAAGGCGATCGCGGACGTTCACGCCCGCGTTCTCCTGCGACGGCGGGTCGAGGCGGTCCAACAGTTCGCCGATCTTCTGCTCCAGCTTTTCGACCACATGGTTGTTCTGCGCCCACTGCGACATGGATTCGCCGGACATCGAGGCGAACGGGCGGATGAAATGGACCAGCGACCAGGAGAGCAGGAGCGTTACGATCACGGCCAGGATGACCGTCATGGCGGAAGCGCGCGCGGCGATGCGGCGGCGTTCCTCCACGGGAATGATCCCCGCGGCGGGATCTTTCGCGGCTTTTTCGGCTTCGGACGGCTCCGGTTTCGGACTGCCGTCGATCTTGCGCGTGATGCGCTTGCGGAACGCCACAAACGGCGCATTCAGCTTCACGAAAAACGCATGCACGCCGCGCATGAAGCGCGTCCCGAAGAAGCGGCGTTCCAGGAACTGTTCAAAGGAAAACGACAGGACCGCCGCCAGGATACCGAAGAAAAGCGGCTTCACGAAGACAGCGGCCAGGAGAAACAGGAGCAGGATCAGGAAAACGGGGATGAAACCTTGCGTCGGCGCGACGAACCCCCCCGTTCCCGTCTTCGGACGGCGGAGGAACGGGCGGGCGGCAGGCGCGGAGGCGCGCTCGGCAGGAGCGGCGGAAGTCTTGTCCGGATCGGCTCCCATGCGCCGTCACTCCTTCACGACGGACTTGCCGGACCCTTCCGCGACTTCGCCGCAGACAAACGCGCCGATGCCCGCGGAGGAGGCTGCCTGAATGGCAGTCTGGACGGCTTCGGGGCGGACGAACCAGACCATGCCGACACCCATGTTGAAGACGCGGTAAGCTTCCTGGACGGGGAGGTTTCCAAGCTGGACCAGCAGGTCGAAAATGGGCGGACGGGACGGGATCTTCGCGGTATGGAACACTGCGTCAACGGTCTTCGGCAGGATGCGCGGGACATTGTCGATGAGGCCGCCGCCCGTGATGTGGGCGATGCCGTTGATCGCGACGCCCGCGGCCTTGGCTGCCTTGATGGCGGGGAGATAGCAGGTATGGGGCTTCAGGAGCGCTTCGCCGACGGATTCGCCGCCGAGGATGTCCGGGGTGGATTTCACCGTGTATCCGCCCGCGTCGAAGAGGAGCTTGCGGGCGAGGCTGAATCCGTTGGTGTGGAGTCCGTTCGATGCTAGCCCGATGGCGACGTCGCCGGGGGCGATGTGTTCGCCGGTGATGATCTCGCTCTTCTCCACGATGCCGGTGATGATGCCGACGAGGTCGAAATCGTCTCCGTACATGCCGGGCATTTCGGCGGTCTCGCCGCCGAGGACGGCGCAGTTCGCGGCGCGGCAGGCGTCGGCGATGCCGCCGAGGACCTGTTCGTAGAGCGGGCTGCGGAGCTTGCCGATGCCGATGTAGTCGAGGAAGTAGATGGGCTCGGCGCCCTGCACGGCGATGTCGTTGATGCAGTGGTTCACGATGTCGAAGCCGACCGTGTCGTATTTCTGCATTTCGGCGGCGACCATGAGCTTGGTGCCGACGCCGTCGATGCTGGCGACGAGGACCGGTTCGCGGTAGCCGGGGAATCCAGCCTGGAAGAGTCCGCCGAAGCCGCCGATGGGGGCGAGCATTTCGGGACGGCGGGCGGCGGCGAGACGGGGCTTGACGCGGCCAAGGAGTTCAGTTGCGAGGTCGATGTCGACGCCGGCTTCTTTGTAGGAGGAGGGAGTTTGCATGGCGCTGGCTGGCTTTCGTGAGTTATGGATGAATGTTTATTTGAGTTTCAGGTTGGAGAATGCGGCGCCGAGGCTGCCGAAAGGCTCCGTGCTCTGCGGGATCGGATAGGCGGAAAGGATGCGGTTCTGCGCTTCGAAAACGGGAGCGAGACCGGCCTGCGCGAGCTCGAGGATCTTGTCGAGCTGTTCGCGGTCGAACGGCACTTCCTCGGCGGTCCCCTGGAGCTCGATGAACTTGCCGGACTCGGTCATGACGACGTTGAAGTCGACGTCCGCGCCGGAGTCCTCCTCGTAGCAGAGGTCGAGGAGCGGGACGCCGTCCCGGATGCCGACGCTGATGGCGCCGACGTTCTCGCGCATGGGGAAGCGCTGGATCTTCTTTTCCGCCAGGAGCTTGCGGAATGCGATCTGAAGGACGACGCTCGCGCCGCAGATGGACGCGCACCGGGTGCCGCCGTCCGCGTCGATCACATCGCAGTCGATGTAGAGCGTGTTCTGCCCGAGCGCCTGCAGGTCGGTGACCGAACGGAACGAACGCCCGATGAGGCGCTGGATCTCCATCGTGCGGCCGGACTGCTTGCCGCGGGACGCCTCGCGGGCGACGCGCGTGTTGCCCGCGCCGGGGATCATGCCGTATTCACTGGTGACCCAGCCGCCGGAAACGCCCTGCTGGCGCATCCATCCTGGGACGCCCTGCTCGAACGAAGCGGAGCAGATGACCTTGGTGCCGCCGGCTTCGACGAGCGCGGAGGCGACGGGATGAGCGAGGTAATCGGGCGTGATGCGGAATTTGCGCGGCTGCGACGGCGTGCGCCCGTCAATGCGTTTGGTACTGTTCATGCGGGGGTCCATTTCACGGTTATAAAAAAACCGCCGCCCGACAGATGACCTACGCGCAAGGTCTTAACGCTTAGAGCTGCTTTGTTCCCAACCTGACTCGGTTCACGCAATTCCATCGCACAGGGTCCGGCGGACGACGGCAAAATCATGTTGTTTTCAATTTGCGGGAAGACTTTCCCTTGCTATTTACTTTACACCGTTTTGCAAAATATTCAAGGCAAAGAGTGAGTTCCGCACGCAAATTTTTCCGCTCGATGATCCGGTCCACGAAGCCCTTCTGGAGCAGAAACTCCGAGGTCTGGAACCCGTCCGGCAGCTGCGCCTGCGTGGTCGCCTCGATCACGCGGCGTCCGGCAAAGCCGACCATCGCGCCCGGTTCGGCGAGGATCAGGTCGCCGAGCGAGGCGAAACTGGCGGTGACGCCGGCAGTGGTCGGGTGGGTCAGGATCACGATGTACGGCAGGCCGGCTTCCTTATGCCGATGGAGCGCGCCGCTGGTCTTTGCCATCTGCATCAGGCTGATGAGGCCCTCGTACATGCGCGCGCCGCCGCTGGCGGTGACGATGACGAGCGGAAGCCGTTTTTCCGTAGCCGTCTCAATGGCGCGCGTGATCTTCTCGCCGACAACCGCGCCCATGCTGGCGCCGAGGAAACGGAAATCCATGACGGCGAGGACGTACGGGATGAAATTGATGCTGGTCACGCCAGCGATCACGGCGTCGCGGAGCCCGGTCTTCTCGTGGTTGGCGCGAAGCTTTTCCACGTAGGAGGAAACGCCCTCGAACTTGAGCGTGTCGACGGATTCGAGCTTCGGCGCGATCTCCTGGAAGCTGCCGAGGTCGGTCAGCAGGTCGATGCGCTCCAGGGCGGTCATCGGGTAATGGTAGCCGCATTTCGGGCAGACCTCAAGATTCTCCTCCTTGCGGCTGGTGAAGATCACTTCATTGCAGTTCTTGCATTTTTCCCAAAGCCCCTGCGGGATGTCTTTCCGTTTCGCGACCTCGCTCTGTTTCTGAAGGCCATGATGGGCGATCACGCCGACCGGGACGGCGGCTGTTGTCGGCAGAGGCTTGACTTTCTTGGTAAATGCGGCCATGACGGGGTACCTTGGTGTGTTTTGAGGTTGATTGCGGCCCGGGGCTTCATCAACGGCGGGCGGCCGAAACCGCGAAGACCCTGGATGCGCCCGCATCAAGCAGTGCGGTCGCCGCCGAGGCAAGCGTGGTGCCCGTCGTCAGCACATCGTCTACAACTAATATAGCACGCCTTTCGCATTTTGTCGAGTCCGTCGGAGAAAAAGCGCCCTTTAAATTTAAAATTCTTTCTTTCCGGCTCAGCCTTGCCTGCTGGCGGGTGCGTTTGCGGCGGCGGAGCGCCCGCACCACCGGTACGCCCAGTTCAGCGGAAATGCCCTGACAGATCAGGTCCGCCTGATTGAAACCCCGCTGGATGAACCGCGTCCAGTGGAGCGGGACGGGGACGATCATGTCAACGGGGCACTGCAGTTCGCGTTTCAGCTTGCCGCCGAGAAGCCTGCCCAGGGCACGCGCGAATTCCGGGCGGCCGCGGTATTTCAGCATCATGATCGCCAGGCGCGCGTTCCCCTCCATGTCGAAAAGCGAAAACGTCTGGCTCCACGGGCGCGGCGGCTGATGAAGGCACTTCGGGCATACGTCCAGAATGCCGTCCATGGCGCCTCCGCAGCCCGGACAGTACGGCGGGGCGATGAAAGGCAGGGACTCCAGGCACTCCGCGCAGAACATCCCGGGCGAACCGTCGAACGGCGGTTTCCCGCAGACAGGACACCGGAACGGAGCCGCGACGGAAAGGCACGAGGTCAGCAGGGATTCGAGGCGGCGCGGCATGAGGCGGCCTCAGCGTTTTTTCGAGTAGGTGCCGTCCGGGTTCTTGCGGACGCGGTGGAGGATCTCCAGGCTGATCATCGTGGAGATCACGGTCGACGGCGGGATGTCCGCCGCCTCGGAGATCATGTCCACGTTCGCCGGGCCTTTCGCCAGCACGTCCAGGATCGCCTTTTCCTCCTCGGAGAACATGGCGTCGTCGAGGGCGTCCGGCTCCGGTCCGCCGCCGTCTTCCTCCGGCACATTGAACGGATTCACCGGCGATTCGCGGAGCGAGGCGGGATGGAACCCGGGCAGGAAATCGAATTCGTCGAGAATGTCGTCGAAATTCATCACGAGCTTGGCGCCCTGCTTGATGAGCGTGTTGCAGCCCGCCGCCGAGGGATTGTCCGCCTCGCCCGGCACGGCGAAGACATGGCGTCCCTGCTCCAGCGCCTGCGCCGCCGTGATCAGCGACCCGCTGTTCACTCCGGCCTCGACCACCAAAGTGCCGCAGGAAAGCCCGGCGATGATGCGGTTTCGCATCGGGAACGTGTGGCGCGTGGGAGCCGTGGTCATTGGAAACTCGGAGATGACGGCGCCGCCGGACTGGATGATCGCCCGCGCCAGGTCGAGATTTTCGATCGGATGAAGCTTGGCAAGTCCGCCGCCCAGCACCGCGACGGTCCGTCCGCCCGCGTCGACCGTGGCCTGATGGACGATGGTGTCGATGCCGATCGCCAGGCCGCTGATCGTGGTCCAGCCGCCGTAAGCCGCGGATTCCGACAGGTGCCGAGCCATGCGTGCGCCGTAGTTGGAGGCATTCCGCGTGCCGACGATGGAAATGGAGCGGACGGCGAGGTCGGCGGGCAGGGTCCCGCGCATGTAGATGCAGAGCGGGGCGTCGCGGAGTTCACGCAGGGATTCAGGATATTCGTCGTCCGTGCGGCACAGGATGGTCACGCCGCCGTTCCGGGCGATTTCCAGTTCGCGGTCGAATTCCACGAACTCGCGCCAGCGCAGGATGCGGTCGGCAAGTTCGGAGCTGATGCCGCGGATGCGGGCCAGAGAAGCGGCGTCCGAGTCGAAGATGGCGGAAACGGAACCGCAGAATTCGATCAGGGCATTGGCGCGCGAACCGCCGATGCCGCTCAGCATGTTCAGGATGATACAGCCGTCATGATCGTTCACAGACAGACTCCCAGACAGCCTCGATGGCCTCGCGCGGGACGTCCGTGCGGACCTCGGCACGGCCGATGGCAAGCGGCAGGACGATGCGCGGCACGCCGGAAACGGCTTTTTTGTCCGCCGCCATGGCGGCAAGAAGCGCGGACGGGTCGCAGCCGAAAACGGAAACGGGGAGCCAGTACCGGCAGAGCAGCGCGGCGATCTTTTCCGCGGACTCCGCGTCCAGCAGGCCGAGCCGGACCGACAGCCTCGCGGCGGCGACGATCCCGACCGCGACTGCCTCGCCGTGCTCCAGTCCCCGGTAATCCTGCACCTTTTCGATCGCGTGCCCGAACGTGTGCCCCAGATTGAGCAGCATGCGTTCGCCGCGTTCTTTTTCGTCGCGCGAAACGACAGCGGCTTTCAGGGCGCAGGAGCGCGCCACGAGGGACGCGAGGCGGGCAGGGTCGCGGAACAGCGTCTCCCCCGCCGCATCCAGCTCGTCGAACAGCGTCCGGTCAAACAGGATGGCGTGCTTGATGAGCTCGGCGAACCCGTTCGCCATTTCGCGGGCGGGAAGCGTCGACAGGAACATGGTGTCCATGAGGACGGCTTTCGGCTGGTAGAACGTGCCGACGAGGTTCTTTCCCTCGGGCAGGTCCACGCCTGTCTTGCCGCCGACGCCGGAATCGATCATCGCCAGCAGGGACGTCGGGACCTGCACGCAGCGGATGCCGCGCATGTAGATGGATGCCGCGAACGCGGCCATGTCGCCGACCACGCCGCCGCCCAGCCCAACGACCAGCGAACCGCGGTCAAGCCCGGCGCGCGCGGCGTCCCGGCAGATCCCGCCGATCGTCGCAAGGTGTTTCGAAGTCTCCCCGGCGGGGAACACGGACTGCGCCACGCCGGAAGCCCCGGCGACCAGAAGCGTCCTCTGCAGAAGCTCGCCGTACAGCGGGAAAACGTTGGAATCGGAGACGACCAGGACCTTTGCGCCTTTCACGAAAGGAGCCAGAAGCTCCACGGACGCGCCGGAGATGAAGAGGTCCTGCGCGACGGAAATGCCGTAGGAACGGTCGCCAAGGCTGACTTGAACCGTTTCCATCTCAGCGCGCATCCCCTGCGGCGGACAGAAGTTCGGCGTAAGACGTGCGGCCGTCGTACAGGGCCTTGCCGATGATGACGCCTTCGAGGTTGGCACAGCCGAGGGACGCCAGGGCGCGCACATCCGCGGGCGAGCTCACGCCGCCGGATGCGATGATATGGCAGTCGGGGAGCTGTTCGCAGAGGTTGCGCATGAACGGCAGGTTCGGGCCTTTCAGCGCGCCGTCCGTCGCGATGTCAGTGAAAATGAAACGTTCGATGCCGAAGAGGAACAGCGTTTTGGCGAGCGAAGCCGCCTCGACTGTGGTCGTCTCGACCCAGCCGCGCGTCGCCACCTTGCCGTCGCGGGCGTCGATCCCCGCCACGATCTTCTCCTGCCCGAACGCGTTGATGAAGTCTTCCGCGCTCTTCGGGTCGTCGCAGACCGCCGTCCCCAGGATCACGCGGGAAATGCCCAGGTCAAACGCACGTTTTGCATCGTCGACGCTGCGGATGCCGCCGCCGAGTTCACACGGGATGGACACGCGGGCGCAAATCGCGCGGATGGCGTCGGAATTGGTCAGTGCGCCGGTTTTCGCGCCGTCGAGGTCGACCAGATGGATCAGCGGCGCTCCGGCCTGTTCCCATACGGCGGCCTGATCCGCCGGCGTGCTTTCATAAACAGTCTCCTGCGCGTAGTCGCCCTGGAAAAGGCGCACGCAGTTCCCGTGAAGCAGATCAATTGCGGGAAACAAATTCATGTTCGTAAATCTCCTTTGCAGAGGGCCGAGAATCCGCGCAGGATCGCCAGCCCATTTTCCTGGCTTTTCTCCGGATGGAACTGCGTCGCGGCCAAATTGCCGCGGGACACGGCGGACGTGAAACCGCAAATGTAATCCGTACGTCCGGCGGTCACGGAGCAGTCATCCGGCACAACGAAAAAAGAATGGACGAAATAGAACCATGCGGGCTCCCGGAAAGACGCGAAGCACGGATGCGCCGAGGAAAACGTCACCGTGTTCCAGCCCATGTGCGGCACTTTTTCCGTATCGGACCGGAACTTGCGGCAGCAGCCTTTCAGAATGCCGAGCCCGGGCACGCCCGGAGCCTCCTCGCTGGATTCGAACAGCATCTGGAGCCCGAGGCAAATCCCGAGAAACGGCTTGTCCGCGGCAGTCCAGTCGCGCAGGAATCCGGTGAAACCGGCGCGGTCGAGGTTTTTCATCGCATCGTGGAAATTGCCCACGCCGGGCAGGATCACGCCGGCGGCGCCGGCGGCTTCCGAGGGGGAACGCACGATGCGGGCATCGGCGCCCGTATAGAACAGGGCCCGCTCCACATTCCGGAGATTGCCCATGTCATAGTCGATGATCGCTATCAACGCCATAATATTGGTTTGCCTTTCTAAAAAAACATATCCATAGATAATATACGCCATTTTCCCTGAAAAGTCAAGTCTATTGCTGGAATCGCGCTTCGGCTCGGGACGACGACGCGGACGATCCTGCCTTTGTCAAAGCACCGTTCCCGCCAGTCGGAGACTCCAATGGAAAAATATCCGGCATATGATCCGTTGCGACTCTTTTTTGTGTTTTTTCACGCTTTTTTCGGGCAAATCTGCCAAAAAGTGCATCTTTTTTTGGTTTTTTTTCGTTTTTCCGCTTTCTTTTTCTAAATTCAGGGTTATCTTTAGGGTTAGGGTTTTTGCCTTTCGGCAGGAACGTTCACATATCACTATTTGGAATTTGCTGTGAAAACGAGGCCGCACTTCTGAAAAAAGTCCGGCCCGCAACGACCGCGTTTCGCGGATGATGGTAATATGATCTGGAGTTTGGACAATTTGTGGCTTGAGGCAAACCGGGGCGCTTCATCGGCGGTCCGGCGGCGCCGCTGCCGCGTTTGATACCGGAGCGCCGGACGGTATTCCGTTCCGGTCCGGGTTCCTTTTCCTCATATTTCCGACTCATCCCGAGTACGGGCGCCTTTCGTTTTCGCCGCTTCGCAGAAACGTTGTGGTTCATGTACGACGAACAGACAGTCCATCATGCCGGACCGGCCTGCGGAACGCTTTCTACGGCGTCCGCGGAGGCAGTGTCCCCATGTGACCGGAAAAAAGCCGTCCGGCGCGAGAAGATCGCGCTGCGCCGCGCCATGCCCCCGGAGATCCGCTCCCGGGCAGACGACGCAATCAACCGGAGGCTTCTGGAAATCGTCCGGACGGAAACGCCGTCCGCTCTTGTCGCGTATGTCAGCGACGGTACGGAACCCGATCTCTCCCCGGTCATGCAATACGCGCTTCAGGCGGGCATCACGCTCTGCCTGCCGCGTTTCGAGCAGACCGGCGCTTATTCTATCGTGATGGTGCGCTCCCTGGACTTTCCGGCGTCCCATTGGGGCATCCCGGAACCGCCCGCCGATTCTCCGGCGGCTCCGTCCGAACTGCTTGCAAAAGCCCTGTGGCTGGTTCCCGGCGTCGCGTTCGATCCCGCCTGCCGCCGCCTCGGTCGCGGCAAAGGCGTCTACGACCGTCTGCTGGCGCGTGGAGCCGGAAAAACCATCGGTATCTTTTATGAACTCCAAAGATGCGAAGAGCTTCCCCACGAGCCCACGGATCAGCCCGTCGGACGCGTCGTGACGGAATCCGGCGTCTTTGGCAGTACAAACAATGTCAGGAGTTAGTCATGTTTTCCAATCTCATCATCATTGCCGCTTTCGCATGGCAGGATTATCTGGAAATGATCGGCGGCTGTATTATCGGCATCGCCATCGTGGAGATCATCGTCGCCATCCTTTCCAAGCACGGCAAGACCAAAGCCACCCGTGAAGTCGCAAAACTGAAAGAGGACGCCCAGCGCGAAGCCTCCCAGATCCTCCGCGAAGCCCGCGTGACCGCCAAGAGCGACGCCCTCAAAATCAAGGACGACGCCCTCAAGATCAAGGACGAAGTCGAAACCGAGATCAAGGAGCGCCGCCGCGAAATCACCCAGCAGGAAAAACGCCTCGCGCAGAAAGAGGAAAACCTCGACCGCAAGGGCGATTCCCTGGACGCGAAGATCAAGAACGCCGAACGCAAGGAAGCCGAACTCGTCCAGCAGCGCGAACGCCTCGCCGCCAAGGAGGAAGAGCTGAAGAACACCATCGACCGGCAGATCACCGAACTCGAGCGCATCGCCGGACTCGACCGCGAGACTGCGCGCGGCATGATCCTCGACAAGCTCAAGGGCGAGGTCGAAAACGAAGCCGGCCTCCTCATCCGCAACATCGTCGAAGACGCCCGCCAGCGCGCCGAACGCGAATCCCAGCAGCTCCTCGCCTACGCCATCCAGCGGTACGCGGGCGACTGCACCTACGAACGCACCACCGCCACCATCCCGCTCCCCAACGACGAGATGAAAGGCCGCATCATCGGACGCGAAGGCCGCAACATCCGCGCCCTCGAAGCCGCCACCGGCGTGAACATCCTCATCGACGACACCCCGGAAGCCGTCGTCATCAGCTGCTTCGACCCCGTCCGCAAGGAAGTCGCGCGCCGCATGATGGAAAAGCTCATCGGCGACGGCCGCATCCATCCGACCCGTATCGAGGAGCTCGTGAAGAAGATGCGCAAGGAAGTCGACGAGGAGATTTTCAGCGCGGGCGAACAGGCCGTGCTCGACTGCGGCCTCCAGGGCGTCCCGAAACCGCTCATCATCCTCATCGGCACGCTCCAGTTCCGCTACAGCTTCTCCCAGAACGTCCTCAAGCACTCCATCGAGACCTCCGCATTCATGGGAGCCATCGCCGCCGAGCTCGGGCTCGACGAACAGCGCGCGCGCCGCATCGGTCTCTTCCACGACATCGGCAAGGCGGTCGACCATGAGATCGAGGGCACGCACGCCCAGATCGGCGCCGACCTGCTCCGCAAGTACGGCGAGAACAAGGACGTCATCAACGCTGTCGCCGCCCACCACGGCGAAGTCGAAGCCACCAGCATTTACGCCATCCTCGCAAACGCCTGCGACGCCCTCAGCGCATCCCGCCCCGGCGCACGCAGCGAAACCACGGAACTCTACCTCAAGCGCCTCGAACAGCTCGAATCCATCGCGAAGGACTTCCCCGGCGTGGATACCTGCTACGCGCTCCAGGCAGGCCGCGAGGTCCGCGTGGTCGTCGAACCTGAAAAGATCAACGAGGCGCAGGCACAGGTCATCGCGCGCGACATCTGCAACCGCATCGAAAAAGAAATGACCTACCCCGGTCAGATCAAAGTCACCATCATCCGCGAGACGCGTTCCGTGGAATACGCCAAGTAAGTGATGCCGCATGGACAGCTTCGTACAGGCACGCGCAGAGTTTGACCGTTTCGTCGCGCAGTTCCGCGGACCGGACGGCTCGCTCCCGTTTGCCCTCGCCGCCAAGTTCGCCCACACGGCGGAGGTCTGCGAGATCACGGAGAAGATCGTGGCGGGAGAAGCCCGGTTCTCTCCTCGCGATACGCTCATCTTCCGCCTCTGCGCGCTCTTCCACGACATCTCGCGTTTCGAGCAGTACACCCAGTTCAAGACGTTCCTGGACCGCATTTCGTTCGACCACGGCGACCGCAGCGCCGCCCTGATCGGCGAACTCGGGCTCGTGCCGGAACTTCCCGCAGATGACCGTGCCTGCATCGTCGACGCAGTGCGCGTGCACAACAAGTTCGCCATCCCGGCGGATTTCCCGCCAGCGCACCTCGCCGCCGCAAAAATGATCCGCGACGCCGACAAGCTCGCCATCCTGCGCCTCATCATCCGGTTCTTCAATGGCGACTACTCCGACCCCGCCATCCGCCTCGACCTGCCCGACACGCCCGGCTGGTCGCCCGCCATCCTCGAAACTGCCCTGAACGGAAAATGCGTGCTGTACACCGACATGAAGAACATCAACGACTTCAAGCTCGGGCTCTTCGCCTGGTCCTGCGACATCAATTACCCCGCCTCGGCGGCGCTCGCGCTGGACGAGGACCTTTTCGGACGCGTCCGCGCCCTGCTCCCCGCTTCGAATGAGATCGACCGGCTGCTCGAGTCCGCCCGCGCCCGCCTCGCAAAACTCCGGGACACCAACCCGTCCTGCCGCATCAAGGGGGCCTGACCATGCCGCTCCTGACCGCATCCCACCTCAAGAAATACTACCCCGTCGCACGCGGCTTCTTCACCAAGCCCGACTACGTGCGCGCCGTCGATGATGTCTCGTTCACGCTCGAGCCCGGCGAAACGCTCGGACTCGTCGGCGAGTCCGGCTGCGGCAAAAGCACGCTCGCCCGGTTGCTCCTCCGCCTCGAGGACCCCACCGAAGGCTCCATCCTGCTCGACGGCGTGGAAATGACCGCCGTGCGCGGCGAGGCGCTGCGGAAGATGCGCGGGAAATTCCAGATGATCTTCCAGGACCCTTACGGCTCGCTCAATCCGCGCATGAGCATCTTCTCCATTTTGGAAGAGGCGCTGAAACTCCACACGAAACTTGACGCCGCCGGACGCGACGCACGCATCCGCGAGCTCCTGAAGCTCGTCGGACTCAACCCCGACTACGCCATGCGCCATCCGCACCAGTTCAGCGGCGGCCAGCGCCAGCGCATCGGCATCGCCCGCGCCCTGGCGGTCGACCCGGCGTTCATCATCGCCGACGAACCCGTCTCCGCGCTTGACGTCAGCGTCCAGGCGCAGATCGTGAACCTGCTGCAGGACATCCAGAAGCAGACAGGCGTGGCGTTCCTCTTCATCGCGCACGACCTCGCCGTCGTGGAACACATCTGCCACCGCATCATGGTGATGTATCTCGGGCGCATCATGGAGATTGGGCCCGCCGAGGAAGTCTGCTCCAAACCGCTCCACCCGTATTCCCTCGCGCTCCTCTCCAGCGTCCCGCAGATCGACCAGTCGCGCCGCATGGACCGCATCATCCTGAAAGGCGATGTACCGTCTCCGCTGAACCCGCCGTCCGGATGCCGTTTTCACACGCGCTGCCCCTTTGCACAGCCTCGTTGCGCCACGGAAATTCCGCCGCTACAGGAGGTCTCCCCGGGCCGTTTCTGCGCATGCCATGCGCCCGGCGTTTTTCAAAAACAAACAACAGCATGACGAAATGACACTTTATTGATAATCAGACATATGACGGAATGACGGATGGATTTGACGGAATAACGGTCATTCTTTTTTCCTTTTATCAATGTGACTTTTTGCTACAACGAAAGCATCATCATAAAAACACAAAACAGAAAGCATCTTTCTGACACATCAAATTTTCATAAACATATTTGATTTGATCCATGGACCAGCCTGTTTCCATCATCCTGCCGAATTACAAGACACCGGAACTGACCCGTCTCTGCCTGCGTTCTCTCCGCAAATATACGCCGCATGACGCCATCCGCATCATCGCCGTCGACAACGCATCCTGCGACGAATCGGTGGAGTATCTGCGCTCGCTGCCGTGGATCCGCCTGATTGAACGCACCCCGGCGGACATCCGGGGCATGGAGCCCGCGCTCATGCACACCACCGCCATGGACCTGGCGCTTCGTGAAGTCGACACGCCGTTCGTCCTGTCGTTCCACACCGACACCATCGTGTACAGTCCGGACTGGCTCGGCTTTCTGCTCGGCCGCATCAACCGGTCCAACAAAGTCGCCGGCGTCGGCAGCTGGAAACTGGAGTTTGTGCCCCCTCTGAAGCGCTTCGGCAAGTCGCTGGAGGACAGCCTGAAACGCGCGCTCGGCAAACGCAAAGCCGAATTCCGGTTCCTGCGGAGCCATTGCGCCCTCTACCGCACGGACCTGCTCAAACGCCACACGCGCGGCTTCGGCGATGGCGAATGCGCCGGCAGTTCCATTCACAGATGCCTGACCGCCGCCGGATACGAGATGGAGTTCATCCCGCCGGAAGTCCTGATCAAGTACATGGACCACCTGAACCACGCCACGATGATCCTGAATCCCGCCATCGGCTCCCGCAAGACCGCCGCGCCGAAAGCGCGCCAGGCGCTCGAATCCCGCCTGGAGCGTTTCCGCGCGATCCTCGCCGACGATACCCTCGACCAGTAAACGGCACGCGCACCGCCTTTTGCCGCTTGTTTTGTATTACGAAATTGATTCGGCTCAAAAAGTTTAGCTTGTTTTGAGTCATATTGATTAGTTGTTATCGGTTGTATTCGAACGATTCGATCGTCAGTTGCATGCATTAAATATCAGTTATAATACACTTTTTATTCAATCCGTATGGAACAACCTGTTTTTCTCTTGATTTTGCTCAGAAAAGGTGTATCTTTTATGCGATTCATGACAGACTGCCACAATAAAATCGTGCTGTCACAAATCCGCAAATCTTTGCTTGCGAAAACAGGAAGACTGGATCATGGAAACGCATAAAGAACTTGAACAGCAAGTAAAACGCAATCAACTTCGCATCGCGTTCTTCTGCATCCCGGCATATGGGCACACCAACCCGATGCTTCCGGTCGCCACCGAGCTGGCACGGCGCGGACACACCGTCCGGTTCTATTCGTTCGGGGGCGCCGGCGGCCTGCCCGATTTCTCGGAAAGGATCAGAAAGACGGGAGCCGAGTTTGTCGCCTGTGACGCCTATATGCCGGCGGTCTCGGCAGAGGAAGTCGCCGGGCTGAAACGCGTCTCGATCACGGAAATGACCGTGCAGGCAATCCGGATCACGCTCGCCATGGACAGCTTTCTGGACGCGGAGTTCAAATCGTTTCAGCCGGACGTCGTGTACACGGACTCCGCGTGCTTCTGGGGCAAGCTGAACGCCTGGAAACACCACGTGCCGATGGTCGTCTCCACCAGCACCTTCGCGTTCAACCAGCTGTCCTCGCAGCACATGAAGCACCCGCCGGCGGAGCTCGCGGACATGGTCTTCGGGCTGCCGCGGATCGGCAGGGCGCTGAAGTCGATGGAACCGTACGGCTACAAGGTGAAGAACCCGCTTTCGCTGGTCCAGAGCGACAACAAGACGGATTCCGTGGTCTACACTTCGCGGCGGTTCCAGCCGTACGCCGGGAGCTTCTCCGGGCATTACGCGTTCGTCGGGCCGTCCGTGTTCTCGGATGCCGTCCCGGACAAGAAAAAAGATCGTCCGCTCGTCTATATCTCCATGGGCACGGTCATCAACGACCGCCCGGATTTCTACGGCAAGTGCTTCGAGGCGCTGAAGGACCTGAACGCCGACGTCCTGATCTCCTGCGGGAACGCCGTGGACCGCGAAAAACTGGGCGTCCCGCCGGAGAATTTCGAGCTGCGGCCGTATGTGGACCAGCTCGACGTCCTGTCCCGCGCGGACGTCTTCATCACGCATTGCGGCATGAACAGCGTGTCGGAGAGCCTGTACATGGCCGCGCCGATGGTGCTTTATCCGCAGACCGGCGAACAGGCCGCCGTGGCGAAACGCGCCGCCGAACTCGGCGCGGGCGTCCTGCTGAAAGACGATTCGCCCGCTGGGATCCGTGCCGCCGTGCGGACGATCCTGGACAACGTGTCGTACCGGGACGCGGCGGAGGCGGGCAGCCGGGATTTCCGGGCGTGCTCCGGGCCGTCCGGCGCGGCGGATTTCATCGAATCCGCACCGCATCAGTGGAACGGCGTCGACGTCCTGAAGGAGCTGAACAAAACCAATGTCCGGTTCCAAATTATCTACTGGAGCATCGTCGCCGTCCTGATCTTCCTTGCCGGGTTTTATATCGACCGGAAATATCTCTGGATCACCGGCGTCGCCGCCGGGATCGTCTCCAAACTGATCGGCAAACACCTGCAAAACCGCCGCTACGCCCGGCTGGTGAAGGACGAACAATAACCTTTTTCACGGGAACAAACGGATATGACAACGGACACGAAAAAGAAAACGAACTGGAAACGGATCATCATTTGGGTGTCCGTTCCGCTGCTCATCATCCTTCTCTCATTCCTCATCGACGAACCCGTCTGCTTCTACACCTATCTCAACACAAAGACCTTGAAAACCGAGTCGTTCGTCAGGATCGGGCCCATGACGTTCCGGAAAAAGGACGATCCCGCAACGTTGCTGGACGACTGCCGGGCTCAGGGCTTATTGCGGCCCGGGGAAACGGTTCAGCAGGAACGCCTCCCGGAATACTGGATCCTGATCCGCAAGCAATCGACGCTTCTGGTCGCCCCGAAAGGTGGCATATACCCTGTCAAACTGAGGAACTTCCTCGCGGAGCATTACCAGGAGATGATAGACCCGGACTACAAGGAGACCGAGGAGGAATTCTCCGCCCGCCTCACCGACTTTATCCTGTCCCTGAACAACGATGAAAAATTCAAACGCGCCCTCCTCCCCGCGGATACCGACCTCCGCGCCCGGTCACATTGACCATCTTCCAATAAAAAATCATCAAATCAAGCCATAGAAAAACCCGGGATGGATTTGAGGTCCATTCCGAAGAAATACGTGTTTTTTAAAAACGCCGCTTGAAATCATGACGCGAAGCGTTATATTATACATAACGGGGAACAAGCCATGATAAAAGTTTTTAAAGACAAAGAAGCGGAAAAAATATACAACGGCTTGCGGTCGGCAAAACTGCCCGGAAATATTCAAGATACCGCCCGCCGCCGGTTAAAGTACCTGAACAACGCTGTAAATTTAGAGGATTTGCGAGTTCCGCCGAGCAATCATTTTGAGGCATTGAACGGCAGACCCGGTGTTTACAGCATACGGATAAACATTCAATGGCGTATCACGTTTACCTGGAACGATGGCGCGGAAAACGTCAGAATCGAAGATTACCACTAAAGGAGGTACCACTATGGCAAACGAGGAAAAGTATCTGAAACCGGTACACCCCGGCGATATTCTGCTTGAAGATTTTATGAAGCCGCTCAATCTTTCGCAAAACAGACTGGCGCGGGAAATCGGCGTGCCGCCACGCCGGATCAATGAAATCATACATGGGAAACGCGCAGTGACAGCAGATACGGCAATACGGTTAAGCCGATTTTTCGGCACATCCGCGCAGGTCTGGATTAATTTACAGGCGGAGTATGAGCTGGATTGTATTATCTACCGGGAACGCACCGAGGGAAAACACACATTCGATTTCATTCAAGCATTCAAGCCTGCTGCCGCAGCCATGCTGTAACACCGCGCCCAGTCACACTGAAGATCAAGGAGCAAAACTGCCCATATGAGTAGATAACACTCAGATACTTTTGTAGTCTAAAGAAATTTTTTTAAAGAATTATTCCTTTTCTATTTGATTTTTCAAAAAGTCATCCTATATTATAGTCAAAAGGTTTTTGGCACCGTTAACACGGAGGTACAGAATGGATCAGAATCATTTTAATCCAGCATTGTTGAAACTCGCGAGAGAAGAGCGTGGTCTTTCCCAGAAAGAACTCGCTGAAGCGCTGAGTATTCAGCAGTCCTCTGTTTGCAAGTACGAAGCAGGCGACCTGATTCCGTCCAATGAAACCATTGTATCTTTATCTAAACTATTCGACTACCAAAACACATTCTTTTTTCAAGACGATCTCCCCGTCTATTCCGGGTTGATATTCCATCGCAAACGCACATCTCTAAGCGCAAAGAAACGAATGAAACTTGAAGCAGAGGCAAGACTCCGCGCAATGGATGTTCTGTATCTCTTTAAGAGAAAAGGTCTGAAATCCAATGTCATTCCTCGGGAACACAGAAAACCGGAAGAAATGGCACAGGCTCTTCGTAAGCATTGGAACGTCAAAAATGGTCCCATTGAAAACATGACAAACCTGCTTGAAGACAACAACATCGTAATTCTCTCCTTCAAATTCGATGCAGAGGAACTGGACGGTTTTGTTCTCAACGTTGATAACGTCATCTGTATCGCAATGAATAATGATGACGGCTTTTCCCCGGATCGGCAGAGATTTACGATGTGCCATGAGTTGGCTCATGCGCTTTTACACCAAAACGTGTTTCCCGACAAAACAACAGAACGTGAAGCGGACAGATTCGCGGCAGAGTTCCTCGCTCCCCGAAATGCAATCGAATCCGACTTAGTTTGGCCTATGACCTTTGGACAGCTTGAACAGCTTAAGAGCAAGTGGAAGATTTCTATAGCAAGTTTAGTTTACAGGATGCATGATTTTGGAAAGATTTCTGACGCGATCTATCGACATATCATGAAGTTTATGTCGTCTCGCGGGCTTCGCAAACATGAGCCAGAATGTGGTCTTGTTCCTGAAACGCCAACGTTGCTGAACAACATGATCCAAGAGTTTTTCACCGAAACGCAGGATGCTTTATCCACGTTAAAGTTATCGGAATCTCGTTTCAAAGATCGGTATCCCGAAATAAAAGGAGGGCTGCCAGAAATGACAGTTAGACAAGCATAAAAAAAGATAGCGAAATTCATAAAAGAGAATCTCGCTATCCATAAAGAATGGGTGTGGACCCCAGCCTTTAAAGATAGCATATGAAAACTGTTTTTTCAAGTTTTTTTGGTTCTTTTTCTTGAATTTCGCCCCAATTTGGTTCGTTTTTCACACGTAAAACAAGAATTGGAGGCAGATTATGCCAAACAAAAACAATCATTGGATCACCCCAAAAGAAAAAGGATGGGGTGATGTTCGAGAAGGCAATCAACGCCCGTCACGTGTTTATCCAACGCAAAAGGAAGCTTTTGACGCAGCACGTGAATCCGCAAAAAAAGAGGGTGGAGAAGTCTTCATCCAAAACCGTCACGGAAAAATCCGTGAACGTAACACTTATGGAAAGACGGATCCTTATCCGCCGAAAGGGTAAGGTGAACTATGGAAAACATTCGTTCGATAACGCTTGAACACATTAAGAAAGGCGACATCTTCTTTGTTGAAGCCTGCTCTCAATGCGGTTCAAAGGCTACAATTACCTTGGAAGGCGTAACCCCCACTATTGAGCTTGTCAAAAGCACGGGCAACTGCAACCTGACAAGACTTGAGGGCACGTATTTCGCAGAAAAGACTGATGATAGCCCGGTCCAGCTGAAGATATCTATTGAAACTGGTTCCCAGATGAAGGTCATCAAGACCGGAACCATTCTCTCCGATATCGAAGGCACCGAAAAGGGGTTGCAGTATTCTTTCTGTATCGAAGATAGTACGGACAATGATTTCAACGACTATTTCATAACGGTCGTAGTTTTCCACAAAAAGAACTAACGAAATGAAACGTCACGCCGGTGGTCCCAAGAGGAACCACCGGCTTTTTTTGAGGCTACTCGACCTCAGCCAAAGGCAAAAAGGTCCACTTCCGGGGGTTCCTGCCCTGAACCATGGCTTCCCTCGCCTGAATGCGTGTGATTGGCATATGTATGCCACGTGGGTTCATAACTGCTGTCCGCCTGATTTCCCCACGACACCCATTTGTCGCGCACGCCGCGGGCAAACATCTCTAAAAATGGTCCCGCGCTGCATGCTTCGATGAGAGGATAGATTTCGTCCGGCTTGCGGGAATGCTCACGTTTCATGCTCCGCACCAAATTCACCTGGCTTCTCGCCGGAGGAAGCGTCCGATAACTTTCACCTTTTACCCCGAACAAAAGGATTTCCGTGACATTGCGGAAATAAAAACCGACGCCACGTCCATCCGGATAGCCGTCTTTGCGGACTTTTTCCCAAATAATGTTCGATTTGTACTGAAAGCCCCAGGACTTCATGACCTCCAAGCCTTCAGGCAAGAGGGCATTCGGCACCCAAAGATACAAATGGCAGACGGAATCCGTTACAGAGTCAACAGGGATTCTCTTAATATCATCCAAAGACATCGTGGAGTAGCGGTTCAGGCGTTTATGTTCAGGCGCGACCTTACCCGTGCGATTGTTGAACTGCCAGGGAGGATCCGCCAGCACTGTCCTGAATTTCTGACCTTGACAGGTGCTCAAAAAGCTTTGACAAGTCATTTCAAAAGAATAATCGTTTTCCATCGACATAGTCGGTCCCTCCTATTGTTGAATGCAGGCCGGAGTGATTCCTATCGCTAAAATCGGACATCCCCCATGTCTGCGAGAATCTAACCGTGGAAGCAGTTTTCCCATCCAAGTTGTACTGGCTCCATACTTGGATTTGATATCTTTTCCAAGTTCATCAAACACCTGATTCAAAGATTCCGCTCTCGTAATAATCAATCCTACGCTTATGATATCACAATCGTAATAGGTTCGCATCGCAAACAAATCCCGATCGAAGGTCTGATCCTTGCTGTTCCACTCGAAGTCGATTGCAACACGATTTTTTACAAAGTCGATATTATGACCGTCAATGTAATTTGAAATCGTTTTCTCATCAAACGGAACATCTGAGAAAGTGCCTTTTTTACCCTTGCGAGGATAAAACTTGATAAGCAAATCGCCGGATATTCTGATCTCCTTCCATCCCTGCGGGTCTAAGCTGGAAGCCAGTTTCGGCGGTATGGAAGATTCATTTCCCCCGGCTGTCGTAATGTCGGCTATCGTGATTTGAAAACTCTTGAGGGCTTGACAGACTTCATCCCACTCCTCGGGAAAAGACTGTGACAAAATTTCGGCGGCATGATTATAATTGAAAAACTCGTATTTTTCTAGTATTTCAGCTGGAACCCATTTTTCCAAGGACTGCGCCATATTTTCCCCCAATTTCAAGATGTAGATACAGTCAAAAAAACAAAACCATGCTTTCGCATGATACAAGACATTATCCTAAATCCACCCGGGATGGATTTGAGGTCCATTCCGGGTGTTTTTTTGCTCGCACGGCGCACTTTGTCAGGTTCGAGTCCTGAACGAACAGGTCTCGCTCTGACGGATGCGCTTTGCCGGGGCGCCCCGTTTGACGGAGACGCCCCGTATACGCCGCAGCAGAATCAGAATTTCTTGCGGGCGGTGTACTTGGTGTGGAGGAGCTGGTGCGCCAGATGGCTGCCGGGCTCGCCGAGGTATTCTTCGTAAAGCTTCTGGATGGATTTGTTCTGGTGGGACTTGCGAATCGGGTGATTCAGGTCGTCCTGATAGAGCGCTTCCATACGCTTCTTGAGGATGTCGGTATTGCCGTGGTGGTAGGGCTGGCCGCCGCCGTCGATGCATCCGCCGGGGCACGCCATAATCTCGATGGCATGATACTGGGCTTCGCCGGCCTTGATGCGTTCGAGGAGCTTACGGGCGTTGCCGAGGCCGGAGCAGATCGCGGCCTTGAGCTTGATGCCGCCGACGTCGACTTCGGCTTCCTTGATGCCTTCGAGGCCGCGGACCGGCGTGTAGTCAATCTCCTTGATGTCCTTGCCGGAGAGGATGTCTGCCGCGGTACGCAGAGCAGCTTCGAGCACGCCGCCGGAGGTACCGAAGATGGTGGCAGCGCCGGTGCCTTCGCCGAGCGGAGAATCGTATTCGGAATCCTCGAGCTTGTCGAACTGGATACCTGCTTCGTGGCACATTTCGGCGAGTTCGCGGGTGGTGAGCACGATATCGACGTCGCGGACGCCGTTGCGGGTGAACTCGGGACGCGCGGCCTCGTACTTCTTGGCGAGGCAGGGCATCACGGAGACGA
>Ga0310690_10001106_pt1 | contig 50205 bp, 75 predicted proteins | sample AusTroGonzalo_MG_2_FD_207661 | JGI IMG/M metagenome (GOLD analysis project Ga0310690, IMG submission 207661) | Bovine rumen microbial communities from tropical cattle in Woodstock, Queensland, Australia - Gonzalo_04 (v2) (version 2) | ecosystem: Host-associated > Mammals > Digestive system >... | reverse complement strand
TGCAGGGCCAGGTCCGCAACATCAAAGTTTGCCATTTCGGTTGTTCCTCCTTATTCGTTGTCGAGCGCCTCGGTGAGATCGTCGAGGCTCCAAAGGGTGAGGGTCACGGTGTCCATGTCGAGGGGCTGCTTCTCCGAAGGTTCGCCCTCGGTTTCCGGCTCCGTGTAGACGGCGGCGGGGATGTCGATCTGCGCCACGTAGTACAGGCCAGCGCCGGTCCCGTTGCAGAGGTTGCCGTCCGCGTCCATGCAAACGTCGATGTGAACGGGCCAGTCCTTTTCCTGCTTCGCCAGGTTCAGGGAGAGGTCATCGTCGAAGGTGATCCGCTTGCCGGTGACCTCATAGGGGATTTTCGTCCCCTCGTTTTTCTCAATGACGATCATACTGTCATTCCCTCCTTGATTTTGTATGCCACGGTGACGCTCTTCGCGGAGCCGTCAAACTCCAGCTTGAAGCCGTTCAGCTGCTTGTCCGAGACGATAAGGTCCCCAGGGAGCCCGCCGCTGTAGGCGGTGACCTCGGCCTCAACGTCATAGAACAGGTTCTGCCGGGTGTTCGTGATTGCCACGGTGACTTTGCTGTTGTTGAACGGGTATGCCTTGGTGTTGGTCAGGGTGACGGTCCCCGTTTCGGTGGCGCTGGCTGCTGTCACCAGCTTGGCGATCTGGCGCTCATCCTGGAGCAGGGACGCCACGATCTCACGGACGGCCAGCTCATTGGCTGCCGCCTTGATCTCCAGGGCGTCCACATCGTCGGACAGGGCGTTGAAATCGTCGGCGGGAGCGTATGCCCCGGTCCCGGCCTGAATGGTGACGGTGGTGGCGTTTGCCACTTCGACCTGGTAGTTGAAGACGATGGTCGAGGGATAGGTCCCGTTGTAGGCCGGGAGATAGTCCGCGATGCTCTCGTTGGCGCTGACGGCCATACTGTAGAGGATTTCCCCATCGTCCGGGTCGATGGCGTAGACACCGATCTCCGTTACCTTGAAGCCGGAGGTCAGGGTGGTGTTGTCGAAAACACTCTTGAGCAGCACGGTGGTGTTGTTCTGGATGTATTTCGTACTGATCCCGACCGACAGCTTTTGGGCTTTGAGGCTGGTGCGGTTGGCCAGACTTTCCGATGCGCTGTAGCTGCCGGAGCCGATCACGCATCTGGTGATGGTGGGCGTTCCTCTTCCGAGCTGCCACTTCGCCAGGAGCGCCAGTCCTTTGTTGGTCAGCACACCGGGTTTGAATTCTGCGGCCATGTTGTGTTTTACCTCCTTTTTTGATTTCATATAACCTCGGTGGTGGCGGGGCTATATCCTTATGTGAAACAGCGCCGGGGTCCGGCGCTCAGGCGCTGGCCTGGATCGTCACCTCCTGGACCGCCTCTGCAAGAGCGGCGGATGTCTGGGAGGTTCTGATGTCAGTTACCCCCCCCCCAGGACGTTTCGGATGGTGACGGCGGGGCTGGCCTGGACGAATGCTGCGGCAGCCACCGGCTGATGGACGGTGCTGGTTTCTCTGATGATGTTCCGCACGGTGTTGACGGCGTAGTGCTGCGGGAGGGTGGCTACGTTCTCCGGGATATGGACAAACCGAAGGAAGCGAATCTGCCGGAGGTGGGAGCGGGTGTTCTTCACGCGGTTGATGATCCGCAGGATGTACGGCATGAACTCCACCGGGTCCTGCATCTCTGCGCTGGTTTCGAGGTCGAATTCTCCGGGGACGATTTCGCCGTCATTCGGGTCAAAGTCGAACCACTCCACGACGCTGCCGCTTCCGAAAACTGCGGCGGCCATTTCAGCCACGGCGGCGGGGGTGCCGGAATGGTAATACCAGACCAGCGTGTTTTCGATGATGTCCCGCTTCTGCTCGATGGTCATATCCTCCGTGTAATACGGGGTCCGAAGTTCCACGGCCAGAACGTCCAGGATTTCCTCCGGGAGTTGTTCGATCATGGCCAGCGTCCGGGTCTTGTCCGCTTCCGCCGTGATCCGCTGCTTCTCCAGGCGCAGCGCATAGGCCAGCGCCTGGATTTCCGGGTTGTATCTCGAATCGTTCTGCAGGAGGTCCGTCAGGAGGCCGTCGAAGAGGTTAATCATCTTCCAGCCCTCCGTATGTGACGGTCACGTCCGGGTCGGAGCCGTTCATGGCGACCTGCGCCACCTCTGTTTCGGCCACGGTGGTAAAGACGGGGGCCGTTACCGTCACCCGCTTTGCCCCTGCGGCAATTACACGCTTGATAAGCTCCGAGGGGTTGATGTCCTTCCCGATCTCCGTCGTTTGCCAGGTGATGTATTCCTGGACGGCCTTTTCCACATCGGACTGGATTGTTTCGGCGTGTGCGCTCTCGCTGCGGTTCACGTAATAGGTCAAGTCGATTGCGAAGCTCTTGACCGTGGGCGTCGCCACCGTGACCTGATCCGTCAGCGGGCGGATGCTGCCGTCCCGGAGATAGTTCTGGAGGCCGGTTACGACGCCGGAGGCCGGGATGGTTCCGTCCTTCATCAGAATGTAGACCACGACCTCGCAGGGGTTCGGGCTGGTAGGTTTCACGCTGCCGATGTCCGTGTTGAAGGTCCGGCTCCAGTAGATATAGGCATCATCGGGTCCGGCCACGCTGTAGCTGGACGGGGCAAGGAATACCCGCTCCGCGAGGCTTGCGTCCGTTTCCAGGTCGGTGCCGCCGCTGGAGGTGTCCGTGTTCGCCACGCTGGCAACGTAGGCCACGGGGTCCACGAGGACGTTGATCTGCCCCGCCGTGAGGTCGTTCCCGGCCACGCCGACCGCCGTGCATTCCGCCTCGATGTCCACGGTGAGGCTCCCGATGGGGACCTCTCCATATTCGAGGGTCTGAAAATATACGCCGTCGCCGTTGGTGACGCGGGTCCCGGCAGGGATGCCGACCGCATAGCTCTTTACCTCCGAAAGGGTGAAGCGGATCGTAGCGGTGGCCGCTGCGGGCTGCTGCCTGGTAACACCACGGCCAGCGGCCAGGTTGTCCAGGAAGTCGCCATAGCTGTATTTCAGAAGGTCCTGCTTCCCGGCCCTCTCCACGTATTGCTCGATCTGGTAGAGGTCAAGAGCCACGGTGTAAATCAGTATCCTCATGGGGTCAGCGGGTGCGAGGCTGATTTCCTTCCCGGTCAGTTCCTTGTAACGGGCCTCATAGTTTGCAATGAGGCGGGTCTGCATCTGTTTCAGGGTGTCGTTATCCGTGAAGGAAACGTCCGGGAGGTCAAATACGGATTGCAGGGTATCAGCCACTTGTAATCACCACCTTTGCTATGATTTTCCCCTCCATGTCGGAGGTGCAGGTTACTTCGAGGACGCGCACCCTTGGTTCGTAGCGGTCCACCTTGTCCATGATCTCCACGGCCAGGAGGTTCTGCGCTGCCCCGATGGGGTATCCGATGAAGTCCTGGTTCAGTCCGAAGTCACGGTCAAGAGGGGCGGTCCCTGCCGGGGTCAATACGAGATTTCGGAGGCAGCGGAGTATTTCTTCCGCCTCCGGCAGTTCTCCCCGGATATTGAATTCAACATCTGCAAGGGTCATAAGTATTCCTCCATGGTCACGTTGACGGTGGCCCTTACGAGCTGCCCTTCCTGGAGGACGTAATCCCACGCCTCGCTGATCTTTTTGATCTTGAAGCGGTTACTCCCGACCCTCCGGCCTCCGAGGACCAGCGTGTTGACCTCGCCGGTTTCCACGGCTCTTTCCAGATAGTCCAACATGAAGCGGGGGCGGACGCCGAGGGTGGCGTCCAGGGTCATGGAGAAGGTGACACCTTGCAGATCGGGCCGGACAAACTCCGTGCGGTCCTTCCTCCCCACGCGGCTGTGGTTTGCGTAGGTGGCCGAGACGTTCCGGGAGAACTTCTCAAAGGTCAGTATCCGGCTGTCATTCGTGGAGAACACCAGGGAACCGCCCCAGCTGCCGATTGTCGCCATTGCTCATTCCTCCCTTCTTAATGCGGCCCACTGGTTTCGCCGTATGGCGCTGTGTGGGTGTGGCTGTTTCCGCTGATGCTTCCGGCTGTCACATCGGAATCCGAATGAATGACGCCGCCCGCCGTGACCTTGCCTGTCACGCTGACGTTCGGGCCGCTGATGTCGCCGGTGGCTTTGATGGTGCCTCCGGCTGTGATCTTGCCGGTGACGGCCAGGTCGCCGCTGACGCTCAGGTTGCCCGTAATGGCAACGGTGCCGCCCTGCAGCTTGACGATGCAGCCCCCGGCCACGAACTCCAGGGATTTCGCCTCTTCGTCATATCTCTCATAAGCTGCCCCCTGGGTGTGTTCGTACTCCCTGCGGCGGAGGCCAGCTTTTCCTTCGACGGGGCGGTGATCCTCGTGCCAGAGTGGGCCGAGAATGACGGCGGCGGTGCTGCTGTTGGAGAGATGGCCGACCAGCACCCGGTCCTCCACCTCCGGCATCCAGTATTCCCAGGCGAGGACGGGCAGTTCGATTGTGGTTGCGCTGTCCCTGTCCTCATAGGTGATCCGGGCGGTGCCGTTCTGGTAATTGACGCTGCTGACCTTGCCGATCCGCAGCACTCTGCTTTCGCTCATGGGCTGCCTCCTATGCGGGGTAGAGGTCCGACGCCTTGACGGCAGCGGTGACGGCGGTCCCGAGGCCGATTACGATACGATCATCCGGGAGGTTCCGCCCGCCGACCTGGATCACGTCATAGACCGTGGTGTAGACGAAGGACGCCAGCCCGCCGCCTGTGTAAGTCGTGGCCCCCTTGGTGACGCGGACCTTGTCGCCCTTCTTCCAGGTGGTGGCGCTGCTCTTTTCTTCCTCCGTGGTGGAGGCGACCTTGACCGGCTCTTCCGGGGGCGCTTGCTTCACAAACCGCTTTTCCACTCTCCGAAGATTGAGGGTGATTTTGGTCCCGTCGCCGATGGAGCGGGTGGAACTCTCCACGTAATACTTGCCGGAAAGCTGCCCCAGGCCGTTGATCTGGATGCAGTTGGTGGCGATTATGTTCCAGGCGGGGTCCCGGAGGGTGATCCGCAGGGTGGTGGCGCCTTTGTTGGCGTTGTTCACCTTGGCGAGAGCGATCAGGGTTGCCTCTGTCTGGTTATTTGCTGCATCGTCGCAGGTCAGGATACGGTCCCCGCCGCCGACCTCCACGGTGAAGGTCTTGTTTTTCTCCGTGTGGGTGTATTGGTACTTGACGCCGGTGTAGGTCCCGGCCAGCGTGGTGTTCCATTGCCAGTTCGGCTCGAAGTCTGCCTCCGTGATGGTCGCCACAACGGGCTTTCCCTCATAGACCGATTCGTCGAAAACAACCAGCCGGTCATTGTAGATTTTCATAGCGAGGCCGAAGCGGACCACGAGGTCGTTGTAGAAGGAGCAGTCGCTCTGCTTATCCTGCGCCACGCTCTCGATGGTGATCTCCGAGGCCTCATAGACCAGGGACAGGCCGTTCCTCTTGGTGATGGTCTGCCCGATCTCTTTTATTGTGGTTTTCTCGTATGTTTCGGTCCTCTCGGTTACTTTGAAACCGGAAGTGGACGGAATCGCCACGGCCTCGATGGTGCAGCGCAGAGGCCCTCCACGGAAAGAGAAATCGTCCACGATGAAGGTGCCGCATTTCAGCTTTGTGGTTACTCCGTCCCGGTCCCAATTGTGCCGGAGGATCGTGGGCTTTAGGCGGTCCCCTTTTTGGGGAAACCACCCGGCGATCCAGCGGCGGTCTTTGTCGTTCAGTTCGATACTGATGCTGTCGCTGGTGCCGGATGATACGTCGGTATATTTGAAGCTGGAGAGGTATTCCGCCATTTGGGCGGCGCTCTTCCCGTTGTAGGTCAGTTCCACGGTGGCGTGTCTTGCGGTTGCCATCAGTCTTTCCTCCAGTCGGGAAGGTCCGCCTCATAGGCATCTTCCTCCGAAATGTCCGGGATGGTCACGACCATGCCGGACGGAAACACCTGGTAATCCAGGAGAGGGAGGTTTTCCCTCTCCTGCATCAGCCGGTCCGCCTTTAGCTCATCGCCGTATGCTTTCCGGGCGATAATGTCCCAGGTGTCCCCGGATATGGTGGTATAGGTTGCCATGCTCTGCGCCTCCCTTTTAAGTGAAGCTCAGGCGGCCTTGCCGCTTGACCCATTCGTCCATCATTTCGTTGAACTCTTCCTGGCTCATGTGGCTTGCTTCGACCAGGTCCTCTTTGGTGGGGGCTTCGCCATAGAACTGATAGGTGGGCGAGAACGTAAAGTAGTACGGGCCGCCGCCGTCGTTCTGCGGGTTGCTGTCCTTATCCCCGGAGAGCCAGTCGGCAAGGTCGGACAGGGTGCCGCTGCCGGTACCGGCGACCAAGGCGTCCAGCCTGTCGGCCAGAGCGGCGAGGCCGCTTTCCTGCCCGCTGCCGGTCCCGTTTACGACCTCCGCCATGATGGAGCGCATCTGCGCCCACAGTTCCGAGAGCGGAAGGACCGCCTCTTTCCCGGCTTCGCCGCCGCCCAGGAGATTGCCTCCGGCTGCGCCGAAGATCTGAGCGCCGTCCAGAATGCCGCCCTCCTTATACCAGGAAATACCGAGGGACGGGATGCTGCCCTTCAAAAGGTCGCCAATCTGCCAGCCTGCGGGACTGATGGAGAAGTGCGGGAGCGGGAGCTTCGGCCACTTGAACTCGAAGCCGAAAAAGCCCTTGATGGCGTCGATGGCGCTTCGGACGGCCTCTTTGGCTGCGTTGATTTTGTCCTGGATGGCCGTGTGAATGCCGGAGAAGATATTGGTCACGGTGGTCTTTGCTGCGTTCAGCGTGTTGGATATGCTGTTCTTGATGTTGGTGAAGGTAGTGGATACAGAGGTCCACGCCGCCTGTGCCTTGGTACTGATGGAAGTCTTGACGTTCTCCCATGCCGTGGAGGTGGTAGTCTTGACGGCGTTCCAGACCGTTGTGGCGGTGGTCTTGATGGTATTGCTGACCGTGGAGAAGGTTTCCTTTGCGGCGGTGATCTTGTCACTGACGTAGGTCTTGACGCTTTCCCACGCCGTGGCCGTGGCTCCGCTGATGGCGTTCCAGACCGTGGTGGCCGTGGTGCTGATGGCGGAGGTCACGGTGTTGAAGGTTTCCTTTGCCTCCGTGATCCTGTCGCTGACGTAGCCCTTGACGCTCTCCCAGGCGCTGGAGGTGGCCGAGGTTATTGCCCCCCATACCTCCGAGGCCTTTGTGCTGATGGCCTCCGTCACGGTGGAGAAGGTTTCCTTTGCGGCGGTGATCCGGGAGGTGATAGCGTCTTTGACGCCGTTCCAAATGGAGGACGCGGTATCCTTCAGGGCGTTCCACGCCATGGTGGCCGTTTCCTTCATGGAATTCCAAAGTTGCGCCCCCGCCTCCAGGAATGCAGGGCCGATGGCGACAAAGCCCTCGATGATGGCGCTCAACAGGTCGCCGCCGACCTCCAGCCAGTCGATGCTGAATAGGCCCTCCACAATCCCCGCAATGAGGACGGGTATCTGGGCGATAAGCGTAGGCAGGGCGGAAATGAGGCCCACGGCCAGCTGGCCGATGATCTCGATTGCCCCGGTGATGATCTGCGGGGCATTCTCCACCAGGCCGGTAATAAGGCCGGTTATGAGCTGGGCCGCTCCGGCTACGAGCTGCGGCAGCGCCTGTCCTATTCCGAGGACCAGCTGCGTGACGATCTCCGCCGCCGCAATGAGCAGCGTCGGCAGGGCGTCCGCGATCCCGTTCACCAGGGCGTTGATGATCTCCAGGGCGCTGGTTATCAGGAGGGGGATGTTGTCCACGATGCCCTCCAAAAGGCCGAGGACCAGGTTCACACCCGCCTCTATAATGAGCGGGAGATTTCCGATCAGCCCTTCCACAAGGCCGACGATCAGCCGCATACCGGCTTCGATTACCATCGGCAGCGCCTGGAGCAGCCCCTCCAGCAGTTGGCTGGCAAGGCTGACGGTTGCGTCGATGATGGCCGGGAGGTTGTCGAGCAGCCCCTGGGCCAGCCCGTCAATGAGCCGGATGCCGCCGTCCACGATGGCGGGCAAGGCGGCGATCAGGCCCTGGAGGAAATTCTGGACCACGTTTCCGGCTTGCTCTATCAGGTCCGGCAGGGCGGCCAGGAGACCGTCCACCAGTTCGAGAACGATCTCCACGCCGCCGTTGAAGATGTAGTCCAGGCCGTCCATGATGCCTTGGGCCAGCCCATCAATGAGGGTCAGCCCTGCCGAGATAAGCTCCGGGGCTTGGCGGAGGACACTCTCCAAAACGACAAAGATGGCGTTTGCCGCTGCGGTGATAAGCTGCGGTGCTGCCTGTGCCAACCCTTCGGCCAGCTGAACGATGAGGTCCGCTCCCATTTCGACGAACTCCGGGAGAAACTCCGCGAGGCCGTCAATCAGGATCGTGGCAATATCCGCGAGGGCCGCCACTATGGTGGGGAATTGCGAGGTCAGTCCCTGGGCGAGGTTCTGCATCATGGTAACGGCTGCCTGGACGATCTCCGGGAGCCGGTCCACCATGCCGTCGAGGAACTGCGCGAACAGGGCGGCCCCGGTTGTCCAGAACTCCCCGTAATACTGAATAAAGCCTGCGAGGAACGTGGTTACAAGGTCGGCGGCGGCTGCTGCCAGCTGCGGGGCGTTTTCCTGCAGCCCCTGGAATAGTCCGTCAGTAATCAAAAAGACGATGCTCAGGAAATCCGAGGCGTATGTGGAAACCTCCAGCAGCACATCCGACAGGACGCCGCCGATGGCGGTTGCCATTCCGGCAAAGCCGCCCTCCGCCAGGGCGTCGGATAGCTTGTAAATCTCCGCCGTCCCGAACTGCACCACGTCCCGCAGCGGGCCTTGCAGGTTCTTATAGATTTTGATGCCGGTATCCTCCAGGGCGCTCTGGAATATGGCCATGTCGCCGTTGAGGTTGTCCAGCTTCGTGGCGGCCATTTGCTCCAGCGCCCCGTTGGCGTTGTTCAGCTCTTCCTCCAAAGCGGCCCACTCCGTCACGCCGTCTGCGACCTCGGTATTGAGGCCAGCCATAAGGTCGTTCAGGGCGTCCACGTGGGTCTTTCCGCCGATGGCGGCCAGGTAGGCGTTGCGCTCTTCCTCGGTGCAGCTTGCCAGGGCTGTGTTGAGCTGTCCGAGGGTCGCCTCCAGTCCGATGAAGTTGCCCTCGCTGTCGAATGCGGAAATGCCGAGGGCCTCCATGGCCTTGCCCGCTTTCCCTGCGCCGGTGGTAAGGTTCACCATTATGGCGTTGAGGGCGGTTCCGGCTTCGCCTCCCTTGATGCCTCGGTTTGCGAGGACGCCGAGGGCGGCGGCGCTCTCCGCCAGCGGGACGTTCAGGTTGTTCAGGGTTCCGCCGACGCCGAGGTATGCCTCCATGAGCTGTTCGGCGGTCTGGTTGCTCTTGTTGTTCGCCTTTGCGGCGACATCGAGGTATCCGGCCAATTCGTCCACGGTCAGGCCGAGGGCGGACATTGAATCCGTGACCAGATCGGACGTTCGGGCGAGGTCCAGGCCGGTGGCCTCCGAAAGCCGAAGGACGGAGGGCAGCCCCGTGATGGACTGCTCCACGCTCCAGCCTGCGAGGGCCATATATTCGAGGGCGGCTGCGCTCTCGCTTGCCGTCTTGGAGGTGGTGCGCCCCATTTCCATGGCGGCGGCTTCGAGGGCCGCATATTCTTCCTCAGTTGCGTTTGCCGTGGCAGCCACCGAGGACATGGCCGCCTCGAATTCTTTTCCCGTGTTGACGCTTGCGACACCCACTCCAGCGACGGCGGCGGCTGTGGCCGTGAACGCTCCGGCTGCAATCTTGATGCTGCTGCCGATGGCGTTCCCCATGGCTCCGAGGGCTTTCATGCTTGCGGACGCCTGGGCCACGGCGGCGGTGAAGCTGCTGTCGAGTTTTCCGGCGATCTTAATCGCCAGCTGATATTCTTTACTTCCTCCGGCCATGGATTAGCTTTGCCGCCTCCTTTGCTGTTTCGAGTAGCTCTCCCATCGGAAGGCGCAGAAAATAGTCCACGCCTGTCCGAAGGGAGAGGGATAGGGTCAGGCAGACCTTGCGGAGCTGCTGACCGTCATCCGGGTTTAGTCCTCGCCGTAGAAAAAATTTGTCACACGGTTTTTGACCTTGATGGCGTCTTTGGGCGGGAGCCGCCTGAAAAACTCCACCGGCAGGTCCGTGGCTCTGCTGGCAATGAAGCAGGAATACTCGATGCTCATTTCCGGCATAACGGAGAAGTTCCCGCTGCGGTTCAGGTACTTGTCGGCGGCGATCATATCCTCCGCCGTCAGGTCGGCCAGCCCCGCGAGGTCAATCTCTTTGTAGGTCTTGCCCTCGAAGGGATAAGGCTTGCTGAACTGCACGATGCTGGAGGCCGGATATTCTGCGGGTGCGGCCTCGGTGATCGGGGTGACGTTCGTGTCTTTTTCCATGGTGAGTTCCTCCTGTTGATTAGGTCAGGGATTTCACTTTGGCGAGAAGGTCCACGCCGTTGACCTTGAAAACGCCGTTGACCTTGTCCAGCTCGATCTTGGTCTTGCCGTCCATCTCGACCAGAATGTAGGTCAGTTCCATGGTGACGGAACTGTCCATGGGGCCGCCCTGCTTGACGGTGCCGATGGCGATCTTCTTGCAGCGGCCCCGGAAGACCACGCGCATCCCCATGTAGTCCGTGGCACCGTCAGTCTTGCGGTTGTACTGAATGGCACCACGCAGGGTCAGCTCTGCGGGCTTGGTGGGATCGATGACCTTGAAATAGTCATCGTCGATGCAGCGGAAGGGGATTTCCTGCTCCATGCTGCCGTAGCGGCCAGCGATGGTGGTTTCGATCTCGCCCAGAATACCGGCTCCGCTGATCGTTTCGGTCATGGCCTCGAAGTCCGGGAGGGAAACCTCGCCGGTGAGGCCGATGATCTTGCTGCCGGTGTTGTAGATGTTGAAGTCATGAATGACTTCCGGGATTCCGAGAATGGCCATTGTCTTTCACCTCCGAATTAGGCGGTCAGGGCGCTCTGCAGAGCGTCCGGGTCGAACTCCAGAATGTCCACGATGTCCTCCGCAGGGACCCAGGGGGCCAGGTGCTGGTGGAACGTCACCTTGCCGTTCAGGATGTCGGTCTGCGGGTTCTCCGCCTCGTTGTACTCGATCCGGGCGGCGGCGCACTTGCCAGCGGACACGTAGGCGTTGCCCCTGATGTTCTCGCTGTCAACGACGCTCTCCACGAGGCGGGCGTCCATGGGATCGTCCACCTTCTGGGCGTAGGTCAGCATGAAGCTGTTGCCCCACCAGGAGAAGAAACGGCGGCAGCAGAACCAGCGGTCCTTCGGGTCCGTGGTGGACGGGTAGGCGGCGGAGTTGTTGCCCCACGCCTTGAAGCCGTTGATGTTGATGGCGGTGGAAACGCCAGCGGCGTTGATGCTGTTGCCCTGCGTCTGATCCAGAAGGACCTCATCGCCGGACTTGAGGACGGTGGCCGTGATGGGGATGGACTTGTTCGAGGGGCTGAGGCTCGGCACATCGTCGTTCTGAGCGTCGGTGTACTGCATCAGAGCGCCCCAGATGGCGGAAGCCCAGAACTGCTTGGAGCCGCTCTTCATGCACGGCCACAGGGCCATGATGTGCGGGCTGCTGATGGCTGCGGATTCCTTCGCCGTCTTGACGTTGGAGTAGACGGTGCAGCCGCTGACAGAGCTGTCGATGTCCACGAAGCCCTCGCAGCGGAAATAGCCGTTGATTTCCTCGCACTTGGCAGCGAGGGCCACGCCGACATCCGCGTCCTGGCTCCAGCCGGGGGCGAGGATCAAGCCGGGGGTCATCCCGAACTTGGGGTAAATCTGGCGCAGGACCTCCAGGCCGGTTTCGGTGTTGCCGCTGACGGAGCCGACGATATCGGCAGCGTCCACGTCGCTGGGGTTCAGCTTGGTATAGGTCACATAGACCGAAGTGGCGGAGGCAACGGAGCCGCCGACCAGGGTGGTGATAACGGTGTAACCGTTATCGTCAAAGGCCAGATCGTAGTCCGTGCCGAGCACCAGTTCCGTGGCCGAATCTGCGGCGGCCTTGACTTTGACGCTGGACAGGAGGATGCCGGGGACGGGATCGCCGCTGGCCTTGATGATCCCCTGCATGGAGGAAATCGCCACGGCGGCGGGGGTGGTGACGGCGGTCTTGTGGGTGGAGGGGTCGAGGACGTTCACGAAGATCACCGGGGCCACGCCGAAGAGCTTGAAGCTGGCATACATGGACTGACAGAGCGTGTAGCTCTCCCAATCGTCCGAATAGCCCAGCTGCTCCACGGCCTCGGCCCAGGAGTAGGCAATGACCGGCTTGTTGGTCACTGCCGTGGGGTTTTTTGCGAGGTTGATCGGTGCGGTGCCGAACACGACCTGAAGGCCAGCCGTCCCGAGGATGGGGGCGACCACGCCGGTGGGCTGTTCAAGGACGCGCACTCCGTGCTGGTAAGGCATAATGGTTTCTCCTTTCGTTTCAGGTTGCGCTGTAGGTCAGCGCTTTTTTGTAAAGGGTGTAAACGGCCCCGCTCCTGTTCCTGATCTGCGCCATGGCGTCCGCGAGGCCGCTGATCGGCACGACCAGGTTTCCGAGATAGGGGGCGTTTTGGATTGCCGCCTGTAACGCCTCCGAGGGGGTATCGTCATAAGCGGTGTTCCTGTTGGCCACGCCGATGATGGTGGGGCCAACATAGACGATTTTGCTCATACGAGGTCACTCACTTTCCGCCTGGGTGCCGGGAGCTCAAAGGTGAGGTTGGCGGCTCCGAAAAAGTAAGGATAGCTTTCCTCATCCTGCAGCGCCCAATTGAACGGGTCCACGAAGGTGAATTGTCGGTCCAGCAGAGGCGTTTCCTCGAAGTGCTGCTGGATCACTTCCATGATCTCCAGCACGGCCCTGTGGCCCTGGTTCGCTGCGTCATCGTCGTATATGCCGACCAGCAGCAACACGGCCACTTTGTGGGGGTCCGTCTGCGTTTCCACGCCTCCGCTGTCAATCCGAGCTATGATGTACGGGAAGGGATCATCGTCATTCTCGCTTTCCCTCTTGGGGAGGTTCTGCGAAAATACGGAAAGGGCGGCGGTCCCGCCAGCCGGGGTTTCATACCGGCGATCCTTGAAAAGCTCTTGAAGGTCTGCGACCAGAGCATCCTGGAGCTGTCTTGCGTTCATGCCTTGCTCAACACCTTTCTGATTTCCGCCTGGACGTTCGCCATGAGGTTGTCATAGATTTCGGGTTCCACGATCCCGTACACCCGTTTTTGGCTCCCGACCATCTTTGGGATGCTGTTCGAGAGTAGCTTTTTGAGAGGGAATCGGCTTTTTGATCTCCGCTGTACCACGGACACGTGGCCGTTGGAGAACTTCGCCAGGAACGCCTTATTGCTGGAGGCCAGCGGTTTCATGCCGCTGGAGAGAAGCACCTTTGCCTTGGTCACGGACGGGCGATTGCTGCCGGTCTTGTAGGTGGCGGGGCTGACCTTGAAATCTTTAAGCTCCAGTTGGTCGCTTGTGATGTTGATGGTTGCCTCCGGCTTTGCAATGGTGGCATTTTTCGTCGCCATGGCCTTGGTGAAGCGGGTTTTCTTCACTACATAGGTTTCCTTTGCCTTTTCGGCCAGGTCCTCTTTGGCTTGCCTTGCCGTCTTGTTCACGGCGTTTTTCAGGACCTTCCGGCTCTCGCTTTTCAGGTCCCCCAGAGCGTCCTCGATTACCCGAAGGAGGTTTTCGTCGAACTCGAACTGGATAAAGCCGTTCTGGGACGTGGCTGTCATTTTGGGCTTGCTCATCTGCTGCTCCTGTTGGCCTCCAGGGTGATGGTGTAGACGCCACCCTCATCCACGGCGTCGAGAATGGTGTATTTGCGCTTGTCGAGGGAGAGGATGCGGCCCTGGGCGGGCAGAGCGCCGAACTCCGAAGCCTTGACGTAGAGCAGCACCTGGCGGGCGTGGATGCCGTCCATGTTGGACTTCATCTTCTTCTCCCGCTCGATGTGTTCCATATCGTCGATCATGGCGGTCATATCCACGCCGTCGATGGTGTGGGTGTCGGAGAACTCTTCGAGATTGAAGAAAACCTCCGAAATGTCCCGCTCGATGATGTCTTTGAAGCTCGGACTTGTCATTTAACTCTTGCTCCTTTTCTTCCTGGGCGGCACCTTGCCGACCAGATCGTCCCCGGTCTGCTCCCCGCCCACAGCGTTACCGGGCAGCCCAGGCTCTGCGCTTGCCGGTTTCGCTGCGGGCTGTTCGGCGGGGGGTTCCTCCCGCCATACTGCGGAGCCGCATTCCACCCACGTTTCGGCCAGCGGGGCGTCCGAGGGGAGGGTTTCTCCCGGCTCGAACTGCCGCTGTCCGTAGAGGATGGGCCGCAGGGCGACCAGATCAGCCATTGATCTTCACCATGATGGTGGTGTCGGCTGCCAGGGCGGCAGCTGCGGCATAGCCGACCTCCGCGTATGCGGTGGCGGGGCTGCCGCCGTCATCGGCGGCGTCGGTGATGCCGGTGCCGTCGAAATAAACGGTCTGGCCCATGGAGATGGCGTTGGTGCCGGTCTTGGGCATAAACCAGACGCCGCCGACGTGCAGGGAGCCGGTTTCGCCGGGGGCGATGGGGCAGCCGGTCACGCCGATGCGGGAGCCGATCTTGACGATGGTGTTGGCGGCGATGGTGGAATCCCCGGCATTCTTGTAGTCCAGGGCCTCGCCTCTCTGCCAATATTCAGCAGTAGCCATGATCTTTTCTCCTTTCCTGAATTAGAGCGCCACGCCGGGGTTCTTGCAGATGCCGCGGAAGTCGCGGACGCTGATGCCCCAGTCGAGGTACATATCCCACACAAAGCCGAGCTGGCCGGGGGTTTCCATGCGGCGGACGGTGGGGGTTTCCTGGCCGTTCAGGTAATCGACCTGAATGCCACGGCAGGAGGAACCGTCTGCAAACATGAACCACGGGCAAGCACCGGCTCCGGCCAGGGCGTTCAGCACGGGGGACTGGACGATCTGGAGCGGGTAGTTGTAGAGCGGGTTGATGTCGTTGTTGGCGCTGCCGGTCACCTGGGCGCTCCGAAGAATGACGGCCAGGTCGAACTCGTAGCCCACGGGGACCACGATGGTCCGGGGGGTGATGTAGATGGCTTCACCGAACTGGTCGGTCTGCTTCTGCATCTGGAGGATCATGGCCTGGATGGACGCCTGGGTGGGCTTGGTGCCGGTGCCGATCAGGTTCTTGTGGTCCGCGTGGAAGAGGGCCACGCCGTCAAAGATGGCATCGTTGTTGAACAGGATTTTGTAAACCTGCTTGTCGATGGTCTTTTTCGCGGCGGTGGCGTACAGGCCGGGAACCTCGGTCAGGAAGCCGATATCGTCATTGATGAACGCCTGACGGGTCATGGAGAACTGCTTGCCGTAGGTGTCCAGCTTGCGCTGCGGCAGCACCTGGGTGCTGGGGATGTCGGCCTTGATTTCGCCGTTCTCAGGAACCAGGAGGAAATCACCGACGCCACCGATCACATACTCGTGATCCGCCGTCTGCTTGAAGTCCTTCAGGCTGCCCTTGGTGGTGAAGGCCTGGAAGGTGGTGGGGACGTGGTTGTACAGCTCCACGATGCTCTTGCGGATGGTCTGGTCGAGGATGGCCGGGAACGCAGCCGTGGGGTTGTAGAACTGACGGCTCATCTCCGAATAGAGATCATCCGGGGCCATACGCAGCAGCTCGGAGGCGCTGCGGCCCTCGCGGGTCAGGCACTCGATGGCCAGGTCGCGGAGGCTCATGCCCTGGAGCTGACGTGCGCCAGCCGTGGGGTTCTCCACGTTGACGCGGCCACTCCGCAGGAGCAGGGCGTCGGAGGCGTCGCGGCGGAATTCGTCCTCGCCGCTGCCGGTCACCTGGACGCGGGAGCTCACGGGGGCGTGGCTGGTCCGCAGCTGGGTAATGATGGCCGTGCGGACGTTGTCCAGGCTGCTGCCGTCGCGGATGTAGGTGTCCGGGTCGATGTCGAAGTCACGGCACATGGCGGTGATCTCCGAGATACGGGTGCGCTCCGCCTCGATGGCCCTCTGCTGCTCCGCAGCGGGATCGGCGGCGGGGGTGGGGTTCGTAGCAGTGGCGGCGGGAGCCGCAGACTGCTGCTGACGCTCTTCTGCCTCAACTTCCGGGCGCAGGGTGTCGATTTCTCTCTGCAGAGTATCGAACTCGGCCTGTTCGTCGGCGGACAGGGAGCGGTTGGCGCTTCTCGCAGCGTTGACCAGGGCCTGCTGGCGCTGGACGGCAGCGAGGAGCTTCTGCTTCTTGCTCATTGCTTTGTACCTCCATTAAGATTTTGGTTTATTTGAAGCTGGCATTCCAAAAGCTCCAGCGGAACCGATGCCCCGGTGGTTTCGGCCTCGCGGCCTACACCCACGGTACCGTCAGCCGGTACGGATACGATGCTGATTTCGTAGGGCCACCACTTCCTGACGATCTCAGCAGGGCCGGTGAACCGGCCATCCGTGGAGTTCTTTCCTGCCTGAACTTCCTCGATTACGTCGATGCGGTATCCAACGGATACGCCTTTGAGGGTCCCGCTCCGCACCTTCTGATAGATAACCTCGGACTGTTCGTCGGTATCGAATTCGATCTCCGCACAGCCTCGGTTATTCTCCACCCATGCCCGGTTGATCTTCCCGACCACGAAGTCCCTGTTGTGGTTAAACAGGACGCAGCCGATGTCGTTTATCCGGGACAGATCCACGGCCCCATCCGCATGGTCGAGGATTTCGATACCCCACCAGCGTTCATAGGGTTCCTCCGAAGAGAAGGAAAGAATGAACTTGCGCTCGTTCCCTTCCCCATCCATCCGGGTCAGGGTGCTGCCGGTCAGCTCCCGCTGTTCATTCGTCCCCGGCTTCGCCTTGTCCCTCCGGGCCGTCGCTGTCGGCTCCGCCGCCCGCTGCCGGAGTATCGGCTGCGCCGGTTTCCGAAGCGTCAGAGCCTGTCGTGCCAGCCCCAGCAGGAACCGTTTCAGGCTCAACGGCTCCATAGAGGCCGGTCTGTTCTGTTTGTCCAAGGATCACACCTCCTAAGTCCACGCCGTGCTTGTCTTTGGCGTATTTGAGTACCTCGCAGATATCGTCGATCTGTTTTCTCCAGTCGCTGCCGTTTTCGGCTGCTATCTGCTTGAAGGTCTTTTGACCGCTCTGCATAGCGGTCTTGGTTGCCATGGTTTCCTTGCTGGGTTCGATCCACGCCTTGGGGGGCTTCACGAAGCTGTGAAGGAAGTATTCATCTTTCTGGGTCCAGAAGTTGGGGATAGTGAGCGCACCGGCCAGGACGGCGGAAATGATGAAGGTTTCATAGATTTCGTCCATCACGTCGGCCAGCAGTTCGTCCTCTTCGGCGTAGGTCATGCCGTCCTCGATGATGGCCTGTCGGGCGCTGGAGTAGGTCGTTTCAGACATATCCCGGCTTGTGGCCTCATAGGAGAGGCCCTGCCCCGCCCCGATCATGCGCTGCTGCAGCTTGGTGTAGCTTGCGGCGTCCGTGGCCTGTCCCTGCGGGTTCACGACCTGGACCTCATCGCCCACGTTCATTTCCTTTATCATGCCGGGACTGAGGGTCTTTCCGTCGTAGGTAACACGGGGGCCGGTGGCCCCGGTGCCAGCCCTGCCGACGCCAGCGGTGGGAATTGCCCGCTTGATGAATACCGAGAGGCAAGCCTCGATCCTCTGCTTCACGCTGACGGCGACCATAAACTCGTTCACGTCACGGATGCGGGTGATGGTCTGGGACATATCGCTCATTTCGCGGAGCTGGGACGGGCGGCGCTTGCTGAAATAGAAGATCACGTCCGTTGCCCGGATGTAGGTCGGTTCCAGCGCCGTCATGCCGTCGAGGCTGTATTGTCTGATCCAGTAGCCCACCGGGGCGTTGAAGCTGTTGTATTCGATGCCGCCGACCACGCGGTTGCCCTTGTTTTTCGGCGTCACCTGGGAGGCGTCCAGTTCGTCCACTTCAAACATCTGGAGCTTGAAGGGGAGAATGCCGCCCGTTGTGTACCTCTTCACGAAGAGGACGCCGCCGTCCACCTTCTTGCGGCGGACCGCCATGCGGAGCATCTGGTTCAGGCTCTGGGTGCCGGTCACGTCGCAGTTGCGCTTTTTGCACCAGACCTTCCAGAGCTTTTCGATTTCCTCATTGAGGGCGGTGTCCCCGGTTTCGGCCTGGAGAATCAGGCCCTTGCCGATCACGTTCCGAACAAAGGGGCCGATGATGCTGTTCATCATGTCGCTGTTCCGCTCCAGGTCGCGGGCGCGGGCGCGGACGGTGTCCCTGCTGTAACGGTCCGTATATTCGGCGCTCTGGTTCGTGGCCCACCAGTGGGCGTTGAGGCGGGAACTGTCCCCGGCGTCATAATGCCGGTATTCCTCCAGCACTTGCCGCCACGCTTCCCGCTTGGCTGCTGCCTCCGGGTTGATCCAGCCGATTATTCTGTCCAGCCAGCTCATGCGGTCACCTCCCATCAAAGAAGGCCACGTAGGTATCCGAGAAGAGGCCGCTGTCCGCCTCGCTTGCCACCTGGGCCTGGAGATCGTGCTGCATATCCCGCAGGAGAGCGAGGTCGGCACGGGTGAGGGAGCGGGAGCCGATCTTGTAGGACTGGCCGCCGATCAAAATGGCCTGGATGGCCTTGTTTACCTCCCCCAGCATCTGGGCGGGGGTGTAGTCTGTGAGATTGTTCGGCATCGGTTCACTCTCCGTTCTCTTCGCTCTCGATGGTGATATGCGTGATCTGGAATACTGCCGCCGCTGCGGAGAGGCCGGTCATAACCTTCCCGGTCCCGCCGCTGCCCGGTTTCATGGAGTAAACGGCTCCGGGCGACAGACCGACAAACGCTATCCCTTCACCGAAAACGAGGGGCATCGTTAATAGTTCAGGCATTGAATTTCCACCCCCGTGGCATCCGTAATCTCTGCCGTCACGGTCAGCGTGTCGGTGAGGTCTGCCACCGAAGGCTCCAGCCGGGTTGCGATCAGCTGGGCGCTGTTCCCTGGGATCAGCACCTCGCTGCCCAGCAGCGCCACGGTGACAAAGTCGCCGGTGAAGTTCTTGACCAGGAACTGCGATCCGGCGCTTTCAAACTTGAACGTCACCGGGGTGTTGGCCGTCACGGCCTTGCGGATTACTCTCATGTGTATCGTCCTTTCTTCATAGCCATTGGCCGTCTGTGGTTCCGAGCCAGCTTTCCTCCGGCTTCGGTTCTGGTTTCGGGTTTGCCTCTGTTCGAGGCTCCATTTCCACTTCCTCCAGGTGGAGGCTTCGAGCGCCGAGCATATCGGCGGCGCACATGGCATAGACCTCCGTGTCGAGATAGTGGTTGTCGGCGTGGGAGCTTTTCAGGGTCCATTCCTGGACGGTGCGGTTGCCGGAGCGGACGTTGACCTTATGCTCCGAGGTGACCTGTTCGGCATAGTCCATGTCGCAGCCCTGGTAGACCATCCAGGAGCCGGAGCCGTTTTCCTTCTTCATGCGTCCGGCGATCATGTCCTTGTATTTGCCGGTGTCTATGAGAACCAGCTTCATCCCGTAAGCCCTGCTGTCGGTCTTGTTTACCGTGCTGAGCTTGAAGTGGGTGGTCATGGGGTGCGAGGCACCCTTGGAGGGCAGCGCCCAATCTGAATTTGAAGCGCAGAAGTCATAGACCGCATCGGTATTGTCGCCGCTGTCTATGAGGGCAAGCTGAACGACCATCTGGGAGCCGTCCTCTTTCCCATAGGAGAGGTTCATGATCCGCTCCACCTCTGCAAAAGAAAGCGCCTGCCCGTGGGCTATGTTCTGCGAGGTGAGGTAGTTGCCCCACGCTCGGATGGTCCAATAGACACAGGTTTCCTGTACGTCCACGCCGCCCGTCAGGAGCTTCGCCCAATCCGGGATCACCAGCTCCGGGAGGTCCGTCTGCCGATCCATCACGGTATCGGCGGAAGTTTTGAGCTTGGTATCCTCCCACGGCTCCGCCAGCCAGGAGTTGACAAAGTTCTGCAGCGCCTCCGGGTCATCCTTGCTTTTCAGGAACTCGCGGGCGATATCCGAAAAGCGAAGAAAGGGGCTGTATAGGGTATTGATCCAGAAGCCCACGGTCCGGGCCAGGGCGGCGTTCTGCCGGACGGTCCGCCACTCTCCGAAACGGAGCATCTGCGGCTTGTCTTGGTCCGTGATAATGCAGCCGCATTCCTGGCAGACGTAGTTGGCCAGCTCCGCCCGGTCCATGTAGGACATTCCCTCTTCATTTGGGAATGTGACCTGGGACCATTTCAGCTCGATCATCTTGCCGCAGTGGGGGCATGGCACAAAGTAGTGCTTCTCCACGTCGGCCTCTTCGAGGGCTTGCCAGATGTGGCCGCTTTTCAGCGTGGGCGTGGAGGTCATAAAAACCTTGCGGTTGTGGAAGGTCTTTGTGCGCTCCCGTGCCAGCTTGATCGGATCGGCTTCTTTCTTCGTGGCCCCTGGATACTTGTCCACCTCATCGAGGAAGAGAAAGCGGACGGGGCGGCTTGCCAGGTTTGCCGGGGAATTGGAGCCGACCAGGGTCAAATACATTCCGTCGAACTGGAGCTCCAGCTTGGTGCTGTCGTTCTCTCGCCAGCGTTCTTTCAGCGGCTCCGAGAGCCGGAACATCGGCTGCAGCCGGTTCGTGGAGATACTCTCTCCGAGGGTGTCGGTGGGGTAGACCACCATAGCCGGGGACGGGTCCTGCTGAATGATCCAGCCCAGCATATTGAAGAGCGATTCTGTGCCGCCGAGCTGGGACGCTTTGGCGAGGATGATTTCCTCCGTGTCAAAGTTGCAGAATTCGTCCATGACGCCGACCAGGTAAGGCGTCTTGTCGTTCCGCCAGGGTCCGGGCATGGCTGAGGACTTGCTGTCCAGCACCCGGTACTTCTCCGCCCACTCCGAGACGGATATGTCCTCCGGGGGGCGTAGGTGTTTGAGAGCTTCTTTCTGGTATTCGGAAACAAGGAACTTGCGAACGCGACAGCTTTTACGCTTTGCCATTCTTCTTTTGCGGCAGCTCGGTTACTCCGGCCACCACAAACGCCTCCAGCTGCTTTTGGACCTCGCCGGTCAGGTCCTTCTCGATCCGCCGCACCTCCACGGGGTCCAGGTATCCGCTGACGATCCCGGCCAGCCGGGACGGGAGGGACATGGCGAATTTCTTGAAGGTCACAAAGAAGCGGGTATAGTCCAGGGTGACCTCTTCCTTGCTGATGTACTTCCCGGCAGCGATTTCCGTTTTCAGGCGGTGAAGCTCTCCCTGGCTCTCTTTCAGGGCGACCTCCGCCTGGAGCTTTTGCTGTCGCAGTTCCAGTTCCTTGTCGGAGCGGCTCTTGCTGTATGCCTTTTCCTGGAGATACGCCGTGTATTTCTGGATGGTCGGCACCAGCTCATAGCAGCGGCCCCGTCCGGGGACCTTTACCGTGTCGATCACGCCGTCCTGGGTCAGCTGCTGAATGCGGCGGATGGAGAGGTTGAAAAGCTGGGCGATCACTCTGGCCTCGTAAAACTGGCCGGTGTTTTCGGTGTTCTCCATGCGGCCTCCTTACGCCTCGAAGTGGCTCTCCGCATGACGCTCCGCCTGGGTGATGTGTTCGCCCTTATACATCCCGGCTCCAAGTTCGTCTATGCGGGAGAAGGGAATCTCCGGCACCTTGAGGCGCTTTCGATATTCCTTGTCGATGAAGTAGATATAGCGCAGCTGATAGCCGGGGAGTATCTCCCCGCCCACGGCCTTGACATAGGCGTTCCAGTCGTACTTGCCGCCCGTCACGTCATAGAAGGTCCGCCCGCCCAGCTCCGGGCGGGGCGTCGTGGGGTTGCTGTGCAGGGTCATTTTGTGGATTTTGTCGCCATTCGGAAGGAGGCAGAGGGCGTCGTTTTCCTTGATGCCGGTCAGCACGAAATTGCTGGCGCGGTAGATGGTGCCGTCGCCGCAGCTGCACCCGTCTGCAAAGCTGATGATCCACTTGACCTGTGGGGCGTTCTTCCGAATGAGGCGGATGGTCTTGGCAATGCAGAAGCTCTCCGAGTTCCTGGGGAGGTATTCGTCAAAGGCCATGCGGTTCAGCTCCAGAAAGCCGTCCCAGGCGGTCCCTTCGACCAGGCCGATGATCTTCTTCTTGTCCAGGCTGGGACCGTAGCTGAGAACGCCGTGGAGGCGTCCGTCGAGGAACGCTCCGAAGTGGAGGCTGCTGTTGTTTACGACCTTCCCGCTGTAGTGGTGCGCCCTGATGAAGGGGTTGGCGATACTCGAAGGAATCACCTTGATAACAATTTCCTTTGCTCTGCCCATTCTTTCACCACCATGTAGATTTTGTTTCCCGTCGCGTTGGTGTTGCCGAAGGTTTCCATGTCCTTCGGCTTGTACTTCCCCCCGATCATGGCGAGGGCCTCTTGCAGGTCGGCGTACTGCTCCAGGGTGAGGACAAAGCGCATCCTCTGGATGGAGGGGTCCTCCCGCTCTTCCTGGTTCAGGGCGTCGCCCAGAATGACGCTGATTTCCGCCCCGTCGTAGCCGGTGAGGGTGGCGTCTATGCCGGGGAGGTCCCGGAGGTCCGCCAGGGCCTCCCGCAGGAGGTCCATGTCCCAATCTCCGCCGATCTTGTTCAGGGCAATGTTGAGGGCCTTTTCGTCCCGCTTGGAGAGGTCGAGGACGATCACGTCCGCCTCCGTTTCACCGAGGGCCTGGAGAACGGTGTGCCTTTGGTGGCCGCCGATGATGGTCCCGTCTGCGTTGATGATGATGGGGTCCACATATCCGAACTCCCGGAGGCTGCGCTCGATGCTCTTGAACTCCGGGTCTGTCGGCTGGAGGGCTTTTCTGGGGTTGTACTCTGCCGGGTGCAGGTCGCTCAGAAGCCGTCGCTCTCGGTTGAGGCTGTATTCTGCAGCCATTCGCTCACCACCTTTGCCAGTCCGTTTCCGTTGCGGTCCGTGTTGCCGTAGGTTTCGCCCTCGCCCTCCGCCAGGGCCACGTCGATGGCCGCCTTGATGAAGTTGATTTGCTCCACGTGGAGCGTCACGTTCATGGTGTGGCTGAGAACGGTGTCCCGGCTGGGGAGGGAGAAGGTGTCGGAGAGCTTGTCCGGGTCGATCCGCAGCTGGTCCAGGATGCCCTGGAGCTCCGCTCCGTCATAGCCGGTCTTGGTGAGGTCGTAGCCCTCCAAGTCCAGTTCCCCGATCAGCTCCGTCAGCTTGGCGGCGTCCCACTTGCCGGTTATCTTGTTCAGGGCGATATTGAGGGCCTTTTCCTTGTCCTTCGGAAGGTCCACGACCACCACGTCGGCGTACTCCGCCCCGAAATCCATCAGTACCTGGTGGCGCTGGTGGCCCCCGATGATAGTGCCGTCCGCGTTTATGATGATCGGGTCGCAGTATCCGAAATCCTCAATGCTTCGGGCGATCTTCTCATATTCCGGCTCCCCCGGCTGCAGCTTTCGGCGGGGGTTGTAGTCTGCGGGCCGCAGCTCTGAAAGCCGGCGCTTTTCGATTATCATCTTCGGGGCCTCCGTTCTGTGTGGAGCGTGCAGCGGGGATCGAACCAGCGCCTCCCGTCAGGCTTGGCGGGCGTTCTGCCACTGAACTATGCACGCAGATTTCCGGCCCTCCGGGGCCTCCGGCAGGGTCACGGCGTAGCGAAATGGTGAAAAAATTTTCGGTTTGCTACGAAAAAACCTCGGGCCTTCCTCGCCCCGCAAAAATGTAAGCCGTAGGTAGTACCTACGGCCTCCGGGGGTGAGGGGTGTCTTTTCTGAATGACAAAGCCGCACCCGGTTCTGCCCGGATGCGGCCATGCCTCAACAGAAGGAGCGTGACGCTACGCTTGCGGACCGCCCCTGCCCGACGATCCACGTTAGTATGTTAGCACACTTGAATGTCCTGTGGTGTCCTGACTTTATTTTGTGGGGGCTTTTTCTGTGGGCCGGGAGGGGTGTCTTTTCTGGGGGTCCCATGCCACAGGGCAGCCCCGGCCCTCATTGTGGCTTTGGATCGTGGCTTCGTGCTGCCCGGTCCTTTGCTGTCCATTCCTGCCCGTTGCTGCCCGCCCAGGTCCACGGCTCCCCATGGCACAGGCGCAGGGTGTCCATGCACAGGCCCTGTCCGTGCGGCCCTGCGGATGCTGCTGTTTTTCTGGCCTCGCTGCCCAGGCCCAGGGAGGGGGTGTTTTCTGTGGGGTCCCATGGCGGGCGCTCTCTGTGGTCCTGGTTTTTGGGCTTCGCTTTGGCTGTGGCCGGTGCTTCGCAGAACCTCGCAAATTTGCGAGGCTGTATTAAAATCGGCTTTATTTATAGCCGCTCTTTTTCTGGGTTATTAAAGCGGGCTTTATTTCCGGGGTGCTTTTCTCCGAAGGGAAAGCGGGGCGGAAAGAGGGGCGCAAAAAACGGGGGCCGATTCCGTGAAATCAGCCCCCGGTGTCAATTTTCATCCCGCCTCTCACGGGCGCTGTGGCGGGCCACTGTGGGCCTCGCTTTTTCGGGGTATCCCTGCCCCGGTTAAGTGCTGCGGCCGCGCGTTTTTACTGCCGGAAAAAAGGCGGCGTTAATAACTGTCCCTGGCCTCTCTTGCCAGCCTGTTCTCGTATGCCTCCAGCGTGGCTCTGACCTTCTTGTAGGTCAGAAGCTTGTCGAGGCCCTTGTTGTAGTGTTCGAAGCACGGGGAGCGGGTCAGGTGGACCAGGTCCATGATCTCGTTCCAGGGCTTGCAGTCGATGTGCCGGTATTCGAGGATGTCCCGCTCCGTGCTTTCGGCGGGCAGGAACTCCAGCACGTCCATGATGTCCGTGACGCTGCGGGCCTGGACCTCGATCTGGCGCTGGATGCGGTCCTCGATGTCACCGACCTTGAAGATCAGGGAGGCGGCTCCGCTGCTGGTCCTGCTGCTCTTGGTGCGGGTTCCGTCGAGAGGCGGGGTATTGACGCCGGGGTTTTTCAGTTCAGCCTGCAGCTCCGCCAGCCGCTGGCGGAGAGCTTTCTGTTTCTCCTTGGCTCGGTAGTATTGCGAGAGATAGCGCCTCAAAAGGCGGCGGCTCTCATTCGTGTTCGTGAAGTCCATGTTCTTTTCCCTCCGGGGTCTTTTTGGTGGCCATGCAGTAGGCCGTACTTGTGAAAATCTTGAAGCCGTGGACCTCCCGGTCCCTGTCCTCGAAGTCTACGATTGCCACGCCTCTTTTCCGAAGTATGGCAAGGAGGCCGTTCACGGTCTGGACGATGGCCTTGGCGGGCATCGCCTCCGCCAGCTGCAGCAGGGTGGCGGCCCTTTTATTCGTCCCATTCATTCTCGCGGTTCTCCCTTCTGGCGTTGGTCATGGCGTCAGACCACCACGCTATGATGAAGCCCTGCATTCCTGCCGTGGCCTCCGCTTTGTCCGCCCCGGCTCCGATCATGGCCGTATAGAAAACGTGGGCGCTTTCCGCGAGTACACCGAGGCAGTCGATTATGCCTTGCGCTGGGTTCTTTTTGGGGTCGTTCATCTGCTGCACCTCTTTTCTGCGATCCTGGCCTTGCGGCGCAGGGCGTTTCTCCACTTCTTCCGCACCTTGGGGCTGCCGTAGTTCATCAGGTGCCATTGTCTGTCGGTTGCCACGGCTCGAAGCTCCACGGTTTCCTTGATGGCGGCTGCTATGCCGTCGAAGGAGGCCGCCAGCTGTCGGGCCGTGATGCTGGCCGCCTCCGCCACCTTTGCAAAGGCGGCGCAGATTTCCTCCACGGCCACCGTGGCGTGGTGGGCCGCCTCCGATATGGCCTGGGCGGCTGCGTCCGAAATTACGAACCTGGGGCTGCTGTTCTCTTCCATTGGTCGATTACCTCCTTCGCTTGCTCTCGAAAACTTATCACGGCGGCGGTGCCACCGGCTGCCTTGATCTGCCGGAGCGTCTGTTCCTGCAGCTTGGTGGGGGTGCCTATGTAAGGGCGCTTGATCTCAAATCCGAAGAAGTGACCGTCTATTACGGCGCAAACGTCCGGGATTCCCTGGCGGCTATACGGCCCAGCAGCTGCTTTCCAAACGAAAGCGCCGGGGACTGTCTTTATGTAGTCCATGACCTCCGTCTGGTAGACCTGTTCCAGCGGCAGCAGGTCGAACATGATCTTGTTGAACTCTGCTGCGGTGATCCGCTTGCCGGTGGCGCTGCGGAGCCAGAGGGTCATTTCTCGGCGGTCCAGCTTTCGGCTGAGGCGCAGGACCTCCGCTTTATTCAGCGTCATAGGCCGGTGCCTCCTGGAACTCCGCAGCGTCTGCCTCTTCCTCTGCCTGTGTGTTCTCCGTTGCCTCGAACAGGGCGGCGTTGCTGGCCTCCGCCTCCATGAAGTAGGTGGCGGCCACGTCGGCGGTGTGCAGCGCCCACAGGAGCGGGTATTGCCGGAGAGCTGCGGCCAGCGTCTGGGTGTCGGCGGTGTCCGAGAAGCCCATGTGCCACCAGATGGCGTACATTTCGGCGCTGGTCAGTTCGATGTACTGCTTCACGATCATGGCGCTCTTGGGGCCGTGGCCGAGCGGCATCTTGTCCGTCACGGTGTAGTAAGGGGCTTTCTCCCACTTGCCGGTCTGTTCGTTCTTCACGTTCCGGGTGCTGACGCTGTAAAAGTAGGTCTTGCAAACGTCATGCAGCAGGGCGACCAGGATCAGCGTTTCCTCCGGGAAGGTGCAGACGAATTTCCCGGCCACGGTGTAGTGGTAAACGATCCGGGGGCTGCCGTCCTCGTTCTGCCCGTCATTTTCGTGGGTCAGCATTTCCCGCAGTGCGTCCAGCACGTTCAGGCTGTGCTGCAGGAGGCCGCCCTCGCAGGAGAGGTGGTACTTGGTGGAGGCCGGGGCGGTGTAGAAGTCGGAGCGGCGGATATAGTTCATCAGCTTGTCAATGCCGGGGCGCTGGACCTTGCTCATTTCCGCTTCAAAGCGGGCGATGTTCGCTTCTCTGTTCATGATCTTTTCTCCTTCTTGAAATCTTTATATTTGGGGCAGCTTGCCCAATGTGGCCGGTATCCGATGCCGGTTGCTTCCTGCGGGTCGCCCTCGAAAACGCAGGAGAGCACCATGCCGTTTGGCGTCACGATCTTTCCGGGCGCTTTTGGCTTCTCCCAATACGGGAGCGGCTCCGCGTCGCAGGGCATTGATTTTCCGCCTGGGGTGGGTATCCAAACGAGCGGCGCTCCGCAGCCCTTACACTTTCCGGCTCTCATGCCCTGCCCTCCGTTTCTTCGTCCGGGAGGTGAGGTATCGGCATCCACCAGTCTATGATGGGGCCGTTCTCTTGGAGGGTGTGTTGCCAGTGCGGCTCCGGCTCCGCCGTGAGGTAGTAGTCCAGGACGCCGTAGAAGTGGATCACGGGCGGGCTGCCGAAGTGGTAACAGGCCAGGTATTGGCCACCATGCTTTGGGGCTTCGTCCCCAGGGTGCCACCCTGCCGGTCCAAAGTTTTTCAGGTACTTGATGGCGTCCATTATGGCGGCGGCGTGGGCCGGGGTATTCACTCCCCGCGTCATCTGCTCCAGCGCCTCAGTCAGTCGTGCGATCAGGTTCATTTTTTCCTCCTATTTCCGGGAGGGCCTTTTGCGGCTCCGGCATATCCTCCGGGAGCAGTTGAAAGGCCAGCAGTCCCTTTTTCGTTTTTCCTATGAGGCGAAATCCCGCCTTTTCGTATGTGAGGCCCCACGTTTCCCGTCCGTGCCGCATCGTGGGCCGGACCTTCGTGGTGTCGATGAAGGTTATCATCCCGAGCGGCGGCGGGTCCCCGAAAAAGGCCCTTGTGGCCGCTACGGCGTCCCGGATCATGTCCGAGGCAATCCCTGCGCCCTCGTTCCTGAAAGCGGAGCACATCCAGGCTCCGGCCCATTCGTGCTTCACGTACTTTGCGAAGGGGTAGATTGTGACCCAGAACGCTTTCCCGCTCTCGTTCTCCGCGTAGAAGACGCAGCACCGGCCTGGGGGTACAAATTGCGGGGTGCCTGGTTTCTGCCGGTTGTAATGGCGGTCAGCGATTTCCCTTGCCTTTGGGTCCGCTCGGTTGCTTTGATGCCAGATCAATCCGTCCCGCCTCCCTCCGGGTCCGCCCCGATCTTGGGCGGGTAGTTCATGCGCTTATACTGCCGATTAATGTCGATCCAGTAACCGCCCTCCGAGTATTCGGGCTTCGGCAGCCAGTAGGCGTCGAAGAGGGCGTTATAAATCCAGCGGTTGCCGGGGCTGCCGATCCAGCGGTTGTAACGCTGCTGGTAGGGGTCCCACGCCTCCTTCTCCATCCTGTCGTAGAGCCGCCAGACGTTCATCCTGAACTCTTCCTCGTCGAGGTCCTCGATCAAGCTGTCCCTGATCCGCTGGTACAGGCCGCCCGGTTTCCGCTCTTCCTCTTTGATGGCCGCCAGCTTTTTGTGGAGCCACTCGTTTCCGGCTGTGTCCTCCGGGTTCTCTTTGAGGGCGAGGCAGTTGATATATTCCTGGGTAAACCAGGCGGCGTACTTCTCCAGCCAGCCCACCAGGGCGTTGTATGCTTTGGCGTATTTGGTGGTCAGCTGATCCAGGGGTATCTTTTCGCGGTTTGCTTTGAGCTTGGCAAAGTTGACCTTTGCCTCTTCCATGTATGCTCCAATGTCCACGGGCTTCTCCTTCCTGTTGAAAACTTCCGGCATTACACCTATTTCGGCAGGTCAGGTGTAATGTGGCTTTCCTTTGTGCTGCTGGGCTTTTCGGGGGGTTCCGGGTGCCTTACACCTAATTTGTGAAATCAATGCTCTTTTTTTGAAATTCTGCACATCTTGCAGAAAAACGTGTAAAATGTAGCGTTTGCAGAAAGCTATATGTTTTAGGTGTAAGAGGTGTAATGTGGTGTAAGAGGTATCTATAAAAGCCTTGCTGCTGCTGGGTTTTTCGGCCTTACACCTGACCTTACACCTAACCTTACACCTATTTTTTAGGTGTAAGGCGCAGGGGCCTTAAAACGGGAGGTCCTCTTCTCCGTCCGTGAGCTCCGAGAAGCCCTCCATGAAGCTGTACTGCTGATTTTCCTCTCCGGGCCTCTCGTGGCCGTCGCCCTCTTCGTCCATATCGTCGATGGGGTCCTTTGTTCCGGCGATCTTCCCGATGAAGAACTCCACGAAGCGGCAGCTTCGGTCCCCGAACCACTTGATTACCGAGTAAACCTTTTTCCCGCTCTTGTCGGTGCTGGAGGTTATCAGGCCCCGCTCCGCCATGTATTTCATGGTCTTGCGGGGGCTGTATCCGGCTTTCGTCAGGGCCTGGTTCAACATGGAGGGGAATATGTATGCAATGTTCCCTTGCTCCGACACCATGCCGAGGCAGGTCCCCACGGCGTTTGTGCCGAAATATGCCTTGTTGCTGAGGATCCAATCCACCACGAACTGAACGGCGTTTTCGTTCACGTCGGTGGCGTTGCTCTCCACCTGTTCCACGAGTATCCGCTCCGCCATGCGTTTGGCTGCGATCCAGCTTTGCCAGGTGATCCCCAGGGCCTCCAGGAAGTCCGGGGGGTTCGGTGGCGGCGTGGCGGGGCTGTCAGCGCTGCCTCCGAAGAACCAGCTGTCGATCATGGCGTCCGCCAGGGCCACGGCTGATATGCCGGATATGTGGGAGCCGTTCTTCCCGTCGCTGATTGCCCGGATGTATGTCTGCATATCTTCGTAGGCGTCGCAGATGGTCCGTTCATCCAGGCCGATGATCCGCTTGATAAAGGCGGGGCCGCTCCAGCCGCAGTCTGCTGCTGCCTGTTGGTGCATCAGTCCGGCGTCTTGCTCATTGTCGAAGGGTCCGCCGTAGAGCTCCAGCACGCGGGTGCTGACGCCGGTCTGGGTGGTATCCGTGGAGAGCGGCTCTTCTCCCGTGGCCAGCGCCACGGTCCGCCACTGCTGGACGGTCTGGAGGCCGCCGCCTTTGGCTCCCCTGATCTTGCCGGTGCCGCTTGCGATCATGTAGACGATTTTCTCCAGCGCCCCCTGGTTATTCCCGGCCAGCTGCCTTTCGTCTATACCGAGGGGGAGGTCGCAGTAGAAGGCCGCCGTGCGCTCCAGGCCGACCTGGGTGGCGTTGAAGTTTACCATGAGGCGCTCCGGGTCCCCCCAGGCGGACAGGGCCGCTTTGAGAGCTGCGGTCTTGCCGCCCTTGCTCCCGCCCCAATTGTAAACGAAGAAAATCCGTTGCTTCACGATCCGCAGGAGGGGGGCGGCAAAGCTGGCGGCGAGTATAAACCTGAACTTGTCCCGCTGCCGGTGTGGGGCCATGTGGGCGATCCACTTCTCCATGGTGCCGTTCTGGCAGTAGGCGGCGGCCATTCCCTTTTGCGAGGGGTCTATATCCAGGGCCAGCCCCTGATCGTGGCCGGGGAGAAACCGCTTCCCCGGCTGCCAGCCGAAGGTGGAGGTTGCGTCCGCTTTCGGGATCACGTCGATGTTCTCCGCCTCCAAGGCCCCGAGAAACCGCACCACCTGTTTGGCGTTCTCGCTGGTTATGGTGCAGCCCAGGTCTGCGAGAGCCGTAATGCTCCGGCTGGAGAAAATCGTAGAGCGGGGGTATATGGCGGTGTGCCACTTTTCGTCCCGCTTGAATGCGATCTCCATTTTTTCGTCGCCGGTTTCGATGCTTTTCAGGCGCTGCGTCAGAATGATCGGGGTCCGGCAGACGCTTGTGGGGGTGTACTTCTTTTCGTCTATAACGCTGATGCCCTTCTCCGAGTAGAGCCAGCCCTCAGGCTGCCGAAGGTTCAGCGGTGCGCCGGTGATGGCCTCCGGGATTTGCTCTTGGTCCAGGTCAATCTCTTCCGCCCCTTTGAGGGCGTCCCGGATCATCTTGGCCGCCTTTTCCTGCCCGTGCTGGATGTAGAGGTCGGAGGGGTCCTTTACGCCGAGGCGCTCACAGCTCCAGCGGTAAACCTTGCCTATGAAGCCGCCCTCCCGCAGACCGGCGCAGAGCTTTTGCACGAAGGTGTCCCCGCCGCCGTCCGGCTCATGGTGGAGGTAGAGCTTGAGGTCCTGCAGCGTGTTCGCCTGGTAGGGCTTGAACATGGAGGCCCCGGCCACGCCGAGGGCCGGTATCCCCATGAACCACAGGCTCTGGGTGTCGCTCTCTCCCTCGACCAGCACGGCATATCCGGCGTTCCGTATTTCCGGGAGCCGCCATTCTCCGTAGAGGCAAATCTTGCCGCTGCTGCCGTACTTCCAGCGGAACTCTTTATGTGCAAACCGTTTCCTGAACGTGGATTCCGTCCCATCCTCCAGGAGGTATGGCATTTTGAGGTATGTGGTGCCGTTTCGCTCTTTGCCGGTTTCCGCCCTGCAAACATCCCGAAGGAAGTCTACGGGGAGCCGCTTCTCGAAGCTGTATTGCTCCAGGCTGTACGGCTCCGGGCCGCTCCGCTGCTGCGGCTGCGGTTTCGGGTCCTCCAGGGCGTGGTATTTCTCCAGGATTTGCTTGTATGCCTCTTTCGTGTCCACGCCGTGGTATTTGGCCCAGAAGCTGACGAAGTTTCCTCCCTCATCCTCGGAGAAGCAGTGCCACTTCCCGGTCACCAGGTCCACGCTGAAGCTGTCCTTCCTGTCTTGGTGGAAGGGGCAGAGGCCGATCAGGCCCTTGCTGCCGTCCGTGAACTTGTACTTTTCGATTACTGCGGTATATTCCGCCTTATAGTCAACGAGCCGGTCCAGATCGACCTGATCGTGTGCCGCCGTCACGCTCCATCACCACCGTTCTCTCTTGTATGTGCATTTCTTCACCCGCTTTGCGGGGGGGGTGCCGCTTTGGGCACCTCCCCCATGTTGGTTCTTACTTGAACGGAAGCTCTTCCTCTTCGGTGGCGGGGCCGACCTCGGTAAATCCTTCCTGATCCGCCGCAGCGGGAGCCGGTGCCGCCTCCACCGGGGCGGTGATGTAATCGTCGAGCGTCACGGCCAGGTTCTGGTACTGCTCTTTTACCTGGCGGCGCAGTTCCTTGGCCTGGGCCGAAACTGCCGGGGGCAGGAGGCCCTTCTTCTCGATCAGCACCTTGCTGTAGGCCACGCCGTTGCCGTTGGTTGCTTTCTCCAGGCGGAGGCTTACGATCAGGCCGGTGTAGGGAATGCCCTTGCTGCCCATGATCTTCACGAGCTGCCGGTTGACCTCCTTGATCGAGGTGGGCGGTACGGAGAGCAGGTAGACGTTGGGGTCGCCGTCGAGCATCAGGTAGAGCCGCCGCATATTCTTGCAGGCCTTGCCTTTGCCCTGGCCGCCCTTATCGTCCGTGACGCTGCCGAACTGGTTCAGGGGGCAGTTCTCGCAGCTGCGGACCTCGCCGCTGTCCCTCCAGAGGCCGGTCTTGCCGTCCATGCTGGAGCAGAGCGGGATTTTGTCCTCGCCGCTGTCGCCAGCGCCGAACTTACCGGGCCAGAAGCCGTTCATGCGGTGGGTGAAGATGATTACCCCGGTGATCTCCTTCATGTACTCCACTTCGTCATCTTCGTCGCCCTGGACCTCGTAGGCGAGGCCGCCGCCAGCGGGGATCTTGATCTGTCTGCAAGCGATCCCGTTCTCAGCGTCCAGGTCGCCCAGCTCATCCTGGAGCTCCGCCAGCAGTTCCGGGTCCATGCCCTCGTAGCGGTTCGCAATGGTGAAGGTGTCGATGGGGGCCAGCTCGGTGGTGGTGTTCTTTTTGGTTGCCATGGTCTTTTCCTCCTGTTTTTTTAGATTTCCGCCTCTTCGGCGTCGGTGGATTCTGCCTCTTCAAAGTCGCCGGTGCCGTCCACGTAATCCTCCAGCGGGGTCCGGGTGGGCTTGTTTTCGGCACTGTAAAGGCTTTCGAGGGTCCGCTTCATTTCAGCGGCGGCAACGAGCAGGGCTGCCGCCGTCTTGGCGGTGCTGTTTGCGATGGAGGACGTGGCCTCCACGGCGGGGTAATTCGGATCGGGCAGGGTTCCGAGCAGGGTCGCCACATCGTCCTTGATGGTCTTGACGCAGCCGGTCACCTTCGCCAGGTGTTCGGCGGCGATCCCATACGCCTCGTGCCGGTTGCGGACGGCGGTGGGGGCCTCTCCGCAGTTCCCGATCATCTTCTGGACGGTCCCGATGGTTTCGGCGGTCAGATCCTCCACGGCATTGGTGAGTTCCTTCCGGGTGTCCAGTTCCATCTGTTCATACTCTTCGCGCATTACTTTCCTCCAATCTTCCGCGTTTCCCTGCGGCGGGTGATGTCGTTGTAGTCGTAGACCTTGATTACTGCCTCCAGGCCCTCCGAAAGTTCGCCGTTTTCGTCAACGTATGCTTTCATCGCGGACTGGAGGGTGCGGGCGTTGACCGTTTCCACGATCAGGTCACCGAGGCCTTCCTCCCGGAGCGTTCCGAAGAAGTCAGCGCCGGTGGCGGCCAGTTCTTCCTCGGATTTCTTGCTGTAGGAGGTTTTCGGGGTCAGGCTGAAACTGTAGCCGCCGCAGGAAATCCGGGGGCAGTCATCGTCCACCATCTGCTGGGCGATCTCAGCCTTTGCCGCTTCGATGGCGGCGTTGTTTTCCTTCGTGAGGTCGGACAGGCGGTCCTTCTCAGTCAGGAGGTCCTGGTACTTTCGCACCATGTCGAGCAGGGTCATTTTGGGTTTGCTCCTTTCTGTTGTTTTATTCTGATCCCCTCGCGGGGTTGTCAGCGGGTGTGGGTGAGTCCCAGGTCCAGAGGCCCTGTTTCCCTTTGGCCGGTATGGGCTTGTCAAACCGGGCCACGTCGTAGAGGGGCCAAGCGTAGCGGCCAGGGGTGAAATCTCCGAGGGCTTTCTCCCTGGGCGTCGCCGCCCGCAGCGTGGTGGGCAGCGCCTTGCCGAGGGTGGCCGTTCCGAGGACCGCTCCGAAGCTCTCAGCCGGGACGCCGTGTTCGAGGTAGTAAAGCCAGCTCCCCCGGTATCCCTCCGGGGTGATCCCGATGGCCGCTGCTATCTCTGCATAGACCTCATGGGGCAGTTGCCGGTATTTGGCAGCGTGTATCGCAATCGGGCCGGTGTAGGTGGTGGCCCAGGAGCGGGTTTCGTTGAGCTTGTACCCCAGCACGATCAATTCCGCCCAGGGCTGCCAGATCGTTATGGCTTTCACGGCTTGCCTCCCTCCAGCCGCTTGCAGCGGCCTCCGGGTATCCAGGCCATGCAGCGGTCCCCGGCACATTCCTCGAAGCGTTCATGCAGTTCGCGTCTGCCGGTGTAGCTGTTGTTTTCGGAGCTTACTGCCTTTTTGAAGGGGCAGTAGCGGGGTTCCTTGTGTTCGTCATTCTTCCTTGCCATTGAAGAACTGCCTCCAATCGTCCACTACGGTTTTCGCCAGGTCCTCTTTTTTTGAGAGGCTGGTCAGTATTTGGCTGTCCACGCTCTTCTCCACTACGAGGTGGATGTAGGTGCAGGGGTGGTGCTGCCCGATGCGGTGTATCCGGCTCAGGCTTTGGCTATAGGTCGCATAGTTGAAGTTGACGGAGTAGTAAACGCAGGTGTCCGCCGCCGTCAGGGTGATCCCGGTCCCGGCTGTGTCGATCTGTCCGATGAAGACCATCGTGGCCGGGTCCGTCTGGAACTGCTGCACTATGTCGCCCCGGTCCTCTTTCTTGATCTCTCCGTATATCGCCACGGCTTTCATGCCGTTTGGCCGGAGTATCTTTTCGGTGAGGCGCTCGATCTCGTGGACCTCCGGGAGGAACCGGGCGAAAACCACCAGCTTCTTCTTCCCCTCCACGACGTAGTCTTTCAGTATGTCGGAGAGGGCGTCGAGCTTGCCGGTGCTTACGAGCTGCGGCCTGGTGGCGTCATCCTCCACCAGGAAGCCCCCGGTGAACTGTTGGAGGCGCAGGAGCTTGGTCAGCACCGTGGTGGCCGTGATCGTGCCGCCGTCCGCCAGCTCTGCGAAGCTGTCACGCCGGAGCCGGTCGTAGATGTTCCGCTCTTTCTGGTTCATCGTGATATAGCGGTTCTCGAAGGTCTGCTCCGGGAGGTCGAGGGCTTCGTCCTTCGTCACCCGGTATGCGATACTGTGTTCTTTCTGGATCAGCTGGTCCAGGTCCCGGTATGCCACGATCTGCTTACGGTTGAAGCCGCCCATCACGGCGTAGCGGTTGCGGAAGGTATAGAAGTTCTGACCGAAGACCGTACTATCCAGGAAGCGGTATTGGCTGAAAATGTCCACGGCTTCGTTCTGGACCGGCGTTCCGCTGAGGATCATCTTGTATCGGGCCTTGTCGCCCAGCCGGTGCATTGCCTTGCTCTGTTCGCTGTCGTGGGTCTTGATCCGCTGGCTTTCGTCGCAAATTATCAGGTCGGCGTCGAAGTCCTCCAGGGCCTCGAATATCCCGTCCCGCCAGGTGCTTTCGTAGTTTATGACCGCCACCTTCAGGTGCTTGAAGGGGAAGTTTACCAGGTCGGCCAGCTCTTTCAGGCGCTTGTTCTTATCGCCCAGCATGGTCTTTATGGTGTAAGGAAATGCTGCATAGTCGCTGAACTCTTTCGGCCAGACGGCGCAGACGCTTGTGGGGGCCACTATGAGCACCCGGTTTACCTTCCCCATCTGGTAGGCCGCCCCGGTGATTGCGATTGCTGTCAGGGTCTTGCCGCAGCCCATCTCGAAGAGTAGGCCGAAGCCTTTACTTGTCTGCTGCATTGTGTCACCTCCTTCCCGCTCACGAGGCACAGCATTCCGGGAGGTTTGCCCTTACCAAGGCAGCAGGAACGGGCGGCGTGACCGCGTTTCCGCATCTGGCCACCTGTTTCGATTTCGGGTAGGGCCGCCCCTCCGCGTCCGTGTCTATGATGTAATCCGAGGGGAAACCTTGGGCGTTGAACAGTTCCCTCGGCTGGAGCATTCGCATTCGAATGTCCGTGATGATGTACTCTTCGCCGTGGATCGTCACCACCGCAAAGCGATCTTTTGCGGTTATGGTGTCCAGGGGTTCGTCTATCGGTTTCGCCGTCCCGGTGGAGAAGTACTTTATCAGGAAGGCCTGGACCTCTGCGAAGTGGAGGCCGCTTGCGGTGATCGTCTGCAGGGGCTGGTCTGCCGGGTGACCGATGTTTTTCCCCTTCATTTTCATGATGTGGGCGGTCACCACGGCGTTGTGGTCCTTTGCTGTGACGGTACCGAGCGGGGCCTCTGCGCTGCTGCCGGGGCCGGAGTACCCTCCGGCGTAGTTCTTCATTATGTGGGCGCAGGAGAGGGCGTAGCGGTTTGAGGCGTCCTGCGTCATCAGCGGCTCGTTCAGTTCCTGGCCTCGGACCTCGGCGTTCCCTTGTTCGCTGTGGTACTGAATCAGGGTCGGAGCTATGAGCAGGTGTTCCGCCTTGCTGCAGATCGTGGAGAGTGGTTCGTCTGCGCTCCGGGACCTGTCAGGCGTCCCGGTCTGCCCGATGGCTGTCAGCGTGGGAGCCACAAGGAAGTTGCGGTTGCCGGTTGTTACCGTAGGGAGTGGGGAATCCACGCTTGCCCCGACGTTGTTCATGTTGTTGCACATGATGGTCGGCGTCACTACGCCGTAGCCGTGTTTTGCTGTGACGGTCTGGAGAGGTTCGTCTATCCCCTGGCCTCTGAAACCGTCGCCGGAGTGGTTTACCGTTATGATGAACGGCTCCGGGTTGTCTATCACGAATTTCTGAATACCCTTTGCGATCCGGCGCAGGGTGTTCTCTGCAAGGGGCTTGCTCCGCTCGAATATGCTCTGTGCCGGTATGCTCCAGTCGATGCACTCGGCGGCGGTGTGGTATGGCTTCTTTTTGCCGGCGAGAACGTCCCGGCTGTTTTTCGGGGCGTGTGTCGCCTCCGGCCAGACTATCCTTGCCCCGTCCTTCCGGGCGATCAGGTAAAAGCGGGTCCTGGAGGTCGGCGCTCCGAAGTCGCAGGATTTCAGGGTCTGGTATTCGACCTTGTATCCGAGACCAGCCGTCAGGCTCTTCGCCATCTTCGAGCGGGTGCTGATCCCGAGCGCAGCGCACATTTCCTTGAAGGCCGGGTGGCTGCTCGGAATGCCTGTTGTGAGGGCCAGGATGAAGCCATCGAAGGTTTCCCCGGCTCTCTCCTTGATGGGCTTGTTATCGGCGCCGAGCGGTCCCCAGGTCTGTATCTCTGGGACGTTCTCCAGCATCATGCACCTGGGAGCTACGAGGTATCCCCACTTTACGGCGACCCAGGCGAGGCCCCGGATATTCTTGTCAACCGGCTTTCCGCCCTTCGCTCTGGAGAAGTGCTTGCAGTCCGGGCTGAACCAGGCCAGCGCCACCGGGTTTCCGTGACAGGCCTCCACGGGGTCCACTTGCCACACGTCCTCGCAGTAGTGCTTTGTCTGCGGGTGGTTCGCCTTGTGCATGGCGATTGCGTCCGGGTCGTGGTTTATGGCTATATCCACGCTGTGGCCGATTGCCATCTCGATCCCGGTGCTGGCACCTCCGCCTCCAGCGAAGTTATCCACGAAGAGCTCCTTCATCGTTGGCCGCCCCCTCTGATTCCGAAGTCTCGGTGCATGGCCTCCGTGTCCCTGATGGTCCGCAGCCCTTCCAGCCAGATCCGGGCGATGCTCTTCATCCGCTCCGCCAGCCGGAGGCTTGTACTGCAAACCAGGACCGTGATAATGACCGCCGTCCAGTTGAGGCTTTTCAAAAAGTCCAGCATCTTTACCACCCTCCCAGCTTCTTCCCGCACCAGTGGCAGTGGGTATGTTTCGGGGCCACACGGTGGCCGCATTCCGGGCAAAGCCAGAACTCCGCCCGCTTGACCGCCTTGGCCGGGACCTCAAACTTGCGGTGAAGCTCTTTCTGCTGCTTCGAGGCCAGGTTGTAGTCGAAGAGGAGGTCTTTCAGGGCCTCCGCGTCCTCTATGCCCTCATCCTGGAGGGCGGCGATCATGCTGACCCATGCTTCGAGGGCCGTTACTGTTTCCGGGTCCGTGGCGGCGTCTTTGAGGCTGGAAAGCTGCGCCAGTATCCTGTCGGCGCTCATGGCCTGGGCGGCAAGGCTGCCGCTGTTCTCTCGCTCGTTCATTTCTTTGCGCTCCTTATTCTGTTGATTATGGAGGCGGCCTTTTGGTCCTTCTCCCAGACTTCCCGCGTGTGGAACTTTCCGCCGCAGTCGAGGCAGAGGTACTTCCGCACCCGGCTGCCTCTGTCCAGTCTGGAATCCTTCACGGTGGTGTTTATGCTGCCGCAAATCGGGCACTTCATCGGCGGCCTCCTTTGGGGTTCCTGATCCAGAGCCGCAGTATCAGGAGGGCTTGCTCCGCCGCCGTGAGGGGCCGGTATCCGAGCTGCTTCATCCTCCGCTCCCTGCGCCTCTGCTCTCGCTTACTCATGCGGCACGTCCTGGGGCTGGATCAGCCCGAAGGTCAGGAGGGCCATGTTTGCGCCTCTGGTCTGGTGCCGGTAAAGGGGCAGCTTCACCGGGTACTTGTAAAGGGGTTTCGGGTCAGGGTCGATCCGCTCCCGGTCCACGGCTTCCTGGATGCGGTGCAGTTCCGCCCGGTGGGCCTCTATGGCCGGGGGCAGCCGCACGATGCTGGAGAGCTTGTCCAGGAGTTCCAGGTCTGCGATCCCCTCCAGCTGCTGGAGCTTTTTGTTCCACTTCATCTTGTTCCAGCTCTTTATCACCGTGAACTGCACGTTGTCGGCCTCGATGATCTTCAGGGTGTTACCCTGCAGCGCCATCTTCATTCCCAGCCCTCCATCTCCGCGAGGTAGGTGGCCGCCAGGTCCAGGACCTTCCGGCTGTAATTCGTGCTGTACCTCCCGGCGCTCCAGCTTTCGTTGGCTCCCTGCCAGCCCTGGTTATATGCCATCAGGAGGGCGTGGGTGCCGTAGGCGTCAGCCGGGTTTTCGGGGTTGAGCCGTTCCGCGATCCAGTCTATGTAGTCCACAGCTACGAGGGCGCACTGTACGGGGTCCAGGAGGTCCGTTACTCCGAGACGGTCCATGCGCTCTTGGTGCCAGCGGGGTTGTACCTGGAGCCAGCCGAGGCTCCGTCCGCTGTCGCCAACGGCGGCGGTGTCGTGGGCGCTCTCGTAATAGCCCATCGCCATCACCATGCTGTAAAGGGTGGGGTTCTCTTTGCAGACCGTCCAGATTGCGTCTTGCGTTTCGGGGTCCATGTTCACGGCCCCCAGGTAGCGCAGCGCCGGGAGTTCCGGCTCCGGCTCCGGCTCCGGCTCCGGGGCGGGCGTCTGTACGACCGGGGCCTCCGCTCTGATCTGCGGAGCTGCCGGTTCGATGTAACCTCTTTCCTCATTCGGCAGCCAGGAGGCCGCCGCCACGGTGAAAACTGCGGGCGGGTCCGGCTGCTTGACCTGGGCCGGTTCTCTCTGCGGCCCTCTGAAAGCGAAGCCGGAAAGTAGGGCGAGGCCTGTAATCATACCGACCTGTATTACTTTCCGGGTTCCTTGCGGTATTCGGTTCATTGCGTCACTTCCTTTCTCTCACGCTGTTGCTCTCTCTCGCCGCTCTTCCTTCCACCTCTGGAAGTCCGCCTGGACCTCCGGGTCCGAGTATTCCCTGTGCAGGGCCTCGAAGAGCGTCTGTGCCAGGTTCACGGCAACGTGGGCAGGAACGTCGCCGGTCCTGATCTTTACGGGGGTGCCGGAGGCCACCGGCACCGTGGCCAGCCGTTTCATGGCCTCTTCTCTCCTTTCTCTCAGCTCTGGGTGGGGGCCGGTGCGGCCAGCCGTTTCTCGGCAAGCTCGGCCCCGATCAGCATCGCTTCCACCATCAAAGTGAACGTGGGGCGCTTTTCCTCCGGGACGCTCACCAGCGCCTGGGCCAGCTTTTTCGCGTCCTCCATCTGGTCGTTGGTGTAGGTCTTTTCTGTCACTCTGTTCACCTCCTTTGTGTTTCTGTTGCAATTATAGGCCACAAAATCACAATAGTCAAGCCCGTTTTGTGAGTATGTTGCATTTTTATCTTGACCTCTGCGGGAACAGGTGTTATAATGCCTTTACCATGAAAGGGGTGGCCGTTGTGGATGAACGCATCAAATACCTGCGGAAGTGCTTAAATCTCACACAGGAGGAATTTGCGGCGAAGCTCGGCGTGAAACGCGGGGCTATTGCAAACTATGAGATTGGCCGGAATGTTCCCGTCGATTCTGTTGTGGCGCTCATCTGCAAGGTTTTCAATGTGAATGAGGTATGGCTGCGGACCGGCGAGGGTGATCCATTTGCCCCAGCCCCTCGCTCCAGGCTTGACGATCTGGCCGAGGCGCACGGCCTGACGGACGCGCAGTATATCCTGCTGCAGAAGTTCATCAGCTTGAAGCCGGAAATCCGCCAGGGAATCCTGGACTATATCTCCGACGTTGCCGCCGCTGTCGCTGCGGCCCCGTCGCCCGCTCCGCCTCTTGCCTCTTCGGAGGAATCGGCGGAGGCGCTCCATGCGGAGCTTGACCGCCAGATAGCTATGGAAAAAGAGGCGGAGGAAAAGTCCGAAGTATCTTGATTTATCGGCTGCGGCACAAATTGAAGATTTGGTATGGCGGAGGGTTCCCCCTGTGAAGCCGAGGAATGAAAAAAAGCGGGGAGCCCGTCCGAAGGTGGACAGGCTCCCCGCCGTTTTAGGAGGTAAATATGGATTGCTTTGAAAAATGGGACGTTTCTATACATTCGGAGCCGGATCAAGTGAAGAGGCGGCTCAATGGTGAAAAGATCAAGCCGGAGGCCATCACGCTGGACGCTGCGTCCAGGTCCGCCGTGATTGTCGGCTCTGATCCTGAGCCGTATCACGTGACGCTCTCTGGGTGCAGCTGCTTTGATTTCTCCAGCCGGGGGCTGCCGTGTAAGCACATGTATCGGCTGGCAGATGATCTTGGGCTTTCTGATCCGTGGCCGAAGGTCAGCCGGAAAGGTCAGGCCGCTGCGCTCGACGCTGCCCCGGCAGAGGTTGAGCGGTGGCGGGGTGAATTCCTGGCCGGGAATATCTCAGCGAAGAAGTTCACGAAAATCGCTGATGCTCTGCTGTCAAAATGAAGGACGTGGAGCTTGTCGATTGCGTGGCTTATGCCCGGTATAGCTCCCACAACCAGAAGGACACGTCTATCGAGGACCAGGTCCGGGATATAGAGGCGTACTGCCGCCAGAACGGCCTCCGGGTGGTGAAGGTCTACGCCGACCGGCATCTTACCGGCACCAGCGACAAGCGTCCCCAGTTCCAGCAAATGATGAAGGACGCCGCCCATGGCCGTTGGTCCTTCGTGGTAGTCTGGAAGACGGACCGCTTCGCCCGGAACCGCTACGACAGCGCCACCTATAAATACCGGCTGAAACGCTACGGGGTCCGGGTGCTGTCGGCAAAGGAGAGCATCCCGGAAGGGCCGGAGGGCATTCTGCTGGAGAGCGTCCTGGAGGGGTCCGCCGAGTATTACTCCGCCAACCTGGCCCAGAATATCAAGCGGGGGATGCACGCCAACGCTCTGAATTGCATGGTGAATAGCGGCTCCATTCCCTTTGGATACTGCAAGGGGCCGGACGGGCGCTTTGCCATCGTGGAGGCCGAGGCGGAGGTTGTCCGGGAGATATTCCGAAGGGTGGCTCAGGGCGTCCCCTTCGTGGAAATCGCCAATGAACTGAACGGGCGGAGTATCCGCACGAAAACGGGCGGCCTCTGGGGGAAGAACTCTTTTCACCGTATGCTTACGAATGACGCATATATCGGGGTGTATCGGTATTCCGATGTGTGCATAGAGGGCGGCGTTCCTGCTATCGTAGACAAGGCCCTCTTCCTGGAGGTGGGCCAGAGGTTGAAAACGAAGAAAAATCCCCAGGGCCGTCACCGGGAAAACGGGGAGTATATGCTGACGGGTAAGCTGTTCTGCGGCCTCTGCGGCTCCCCGATGGTGGGCATCGCTGGCACCGGGCGGCATGGCGATCTGCATCATTATTACTCTTGCCAGAAGCGCCGGTCCCGGCAGGGCTGCCCGAAGGAGAACGTGGTCCGGGACTGGATCGAGCAAACCGTGGTGGATATGACCCTGGAGGCGGTTCTGCAGCCGGACGTGATCGAGTGGGTAGCGGACCAGGTTATGGCATACCAGGAGCGGGAGGGCAATTCGGCCCAGCTGCTGGCCCTCCGGGAAGAGCTGGCCGCAAATCAGGCAGCCATTGAAAACGTGATGAAGGCCATCGAGGCCGGTATTATCACGCCGACCACAAAGCGGCGGCTCCAGGAGCTGGAGGCCGAGGCGTCCCGGCTGGAGCGGGCCATCGTCGTGGAAGAGGCGGCGATCACGCATATCGAGCGGGACTTCATCGTCTATTGGCTGGAGAGGTTCCGGGGCGGTGATCGGAACGACAAGGCGTTCCGCCGAAAGGTCATTGATACCTTCGTGGCGGCTGTGTACCTCTGGGATGATCGTATCCGCATAGCGTTCAACTATTCCGGCACCCGGAATACTGTTGAGCGGGAAATCGTCACCGAAGCCGAGGCCGTGGCCGGTGTGGAGGGTTCGTATAAGCTCCCCGCCGCTCCACCACAGGGGGGCCAGGCGAACCCGGCAGCCATCTATTTCGTTGGTGCCGTGTTCGTGTTGGCCATGCCGCTCCCTGCAAAGCGGCGATAATACCAGGCACCCGCCTTTTTCGGCGGGTGCCTTTTATCATTTTCGTGGCGTCACGAAAATGGTCAGCCCGGAGGTTTACGCCTCCGGGCTTTTGCTTTCCTCCGGCTCGATCAGGTCCTCTATGTGGCAGCCCAGCGCTTGGGCCACCTTCTGCAGCTGGTACACGTCCCGAGGGAGCCGGGTCCTTTTGCCCCAGGCCTCCAGCGTCTTGATCGGAACGCCGCTGCGCCGGGACAGTTCCCTCCGGCTGATCCCGGCCTCGATGCACTTTCTGTCGATCCGGGTCATGTTGTCCGTGAGCTCCATTCTTCGCATGGGTCACACCTCCGTTTCCTGCCGACTATTATACTGCGCGTGTGTGGTATTTGCAAGCAGTCAAAGATACCATACACGCGCATCGTATTTTGTTGAAGATTACATATTGATTACCCTGCGCGTGTATGGTATAACACAGACAACCTAAGGAACGGAGGACATGAAAATGAAGATGGTTAAGACGGAATTCAATCACAAGGTCAACGAGGGCAGCAGTTGGATCGTTTACATCACCCGGACGCTGGAAGAAGCCCACAACCTCCACGTGTTCGCCCTTACTCAGAAGGACCTGCTGACGGGCGCTTCCTGCGAGTGGTATTACACGGTCAGCACTGTGGAAGTCATCAACGACTGCAGGGTCCCGGCGTTCTTCCACAATCGCGGGTACTACGCCACGATTATCGAGCACAACAACGGCTCCTGGGACGCTGCTCCGAAGTACGAGCTTTATATCGCAGAGTGACGGGGCTGCGGCCCCGGTAATGCGGGAGGCCGGTCACAACCCCGGCCAGGAAGGAGCGCAGGAATGAAGAAGTACGAGTTCAGCAATTGGGAATACGAGAAGGCCCACGGCAAGGCTCCGCGTGGAACTGGCCACTGGGCGTTCCTGCTGAAAAACGCCGCCGTCGAGGGCATCGCTCCGGAAACCTTCATCGACCAGGTTTCCACCTATCGGAAGGACACGATCTTCTGGGTCCCCGGCGTCTGGACGCTGTCCGAAGCGAAGAAGCGGGCGGCGGTCATGCTCGAAGCAAACGCGGTCCCCTTCGGGACCACCGTATATGTGGCATCGTGAAAGGAGGCCCTGGGAATGTTCAAGAAGTTCTTCGATGAAATGCTGGCGGCTAAGACGGAAGAGGAAATCACCAGCATCCTTTACCGGGCGGACGGCGTCGATCTCTCCTTCCAGCGGGAGAAGTTGTCCTGGCAGGACCACGAGCGGCTCTTCAACCTGGCGGGCCGCCTGTGCATCGCTCTTCGGAAGGAGACCGCCTGATGGTCTGGCACCTTTGGGGCGAGGCGGCAGCGGACCGGCTGGAAGAGCTGCAGGAGTACCTGGCAAACTTCCCGCACGGCTCCGTCGCTGCCGCCGCCCGGAATGAGATCAAATATCTTGAATACCTGCGGGACCACGGCGCTGCGCCGGGTGGCAGGGTCGAAACGAAGGAGGTTTAATTCATGGAACGTCATCTGAAATACCTGGGCCGCGATTCCTGGAGCCGCTATGTGTACGAGGACCAGGACGGGAAGCTCTGGAAGCTGACCGATTGCTGCTCTCCCCGTGAATGCTGCGAGGAACGCGGGGACACCTTTTATTCCTCTTGCGGGAATGGCTTTGACGGGGAGCCGGATTGCCCGATGCCGAAGGGCGACACGGTAGTTCTGGAGCCCTCCACGGAGCCGTGGCTGGTGTTCTCCCACAAAGGGGTGGAACTGCTGTCCTACACCCTGCGGGGGACCTTCGTGGGAGAGCGGGAAGAAACGATCTTCCAGCTCTCGCGGGACCGCGGTATCCCGGAGGGCGAAATCGAAACCGAGATTGTGGAGCGGGAGGTGCGCTGAATGAGCTTTCTGTTCTGCGAGAGCCGGACGGAGGCCCTGGAGCTGGAGGCCCTGGCAAACGCCAGGGTCCCGGCGATCCTCGAAGAGCTGAGGCATTACGTCCGGGCCTCCGGGGAAATCGGCATCACGGTCCAGCCGGTATGGCACGGGATGTTCTGGAGCGTGGAGGCGGACCTACTGTTCGACGGTGAAGTGGTCCGGCATTATGAGGCTTTCGATCTGCTGGAATTGGAATTGAACGAGTTGGAGCTGGCCGTGCTGGTCCGCTCTCGGAAAGGAGTATGACGATGAAAATGGTAAACGAAAAGGGCGAGGCCGTGTACTTCAATCCCGTATTCAAAAACGGGAAGGACTGCTGGATCATCCAGGGCATCGGCTCCACGCTGGTTATCGGGCGGGACCGCCAGAAACGCAAATCCCGCACCTTTACGCAGGAGCGGCAAGCGGAGGCATACCTGAATAGGCACGGTTTTCGGTGCGTGTGATTTTTCCTTTGGAAAAAAGAACGCACGGACGGGGCGGCGGGTATTCTTCCCCCTCTCACAAGAAACGTGGCACCACGGGCAGCACACGGGCCGTAGGGCGCAAAGAAGGACGGACGCACGGAGCGCCCGTCCTTTTCGTTTTGTGGGGTCACTTCTTCTCGGTATAGCCGAGGTAAATCCACCCGGCCCCGGATTTGAGCTTGCCCCAGCCGTTCTCTTCGCCCACGATGGTGTAGACCTCGCCCCGCCTGATCTGGGTGGTGATGGCGTAGGTGGTGCCGGGTCCCCTGCGGACGTTGAGGATGGAGGCAATGATCCGCACCAGGTACGGGGTGAAGGTGGCCGGTGCCTGGCCCGGTGCCTGGGTTTGGGTGGCGCTGCTGCCGGGGGCCGCTGCCGCCGTGGCCGCCGCCTGGGCGTCCTCCACGCTGATCCAGCCGGTGACCTGGCCGCTGACGCCGACGTTGGCGGTCTTGTTCGTGATCCGAATACGGCCCTTGATGGTGTCCTTCGACCAGATGTAGAAGGTGCCGGTCCGGGTGCCGCTCTCCGTGGCCACGGCGGAGGACTTGTAGAGCTTCACGCCGTTCAGGGTGAGCTTGGTCCCGGCCTCCAGGGCGGGCGCTGCGGTCTGCGGGTTCTCCGCTGCGCTGCTGCCGGTGCCGCCGAGGCGCTTGTTTACCTCCGCAGCGATTGCCGTGTGGCGGTCAAAGAGCCAGTTACCGGGGCAGGCTTTGGCCGCAAACCAGCGGTGAACGGTGAGGATCATTTCGTCGGCGGCGGGCTGGTAGGCCAGCGCCTTGGCCTTGTCTGCGATCCATACGACCTTCCGCTTGCCGTTGCGGCGGCAGATGTCCGTTACCAGGTCCAGCAGGGCGGCATACGCCTTATCGGAGCAGGGCCACGGGTCGCTTGCGGAGGTGTTCGCCACTTCGATGGTGACGGCCCTCTGGTCGTTTGCTCTGCTGGAGGTACACCAGGAGCGGTTGGCTTCGTCCACATAGAGGGCGATTCTGCCGTCGCTGCCGATGCCGTATTGGCTGGAGGCCTCCCTGGCTTTCTGGGCGAACATATAACCGCAGCTCTCCACGCTCAGGTTTCCGGCCATGCAATGGATTGAAACGGTGTCGATGGCGTGGGTCCTCTTGCCGGAGTGGTTCGGGCTGAGGATGGTGCAGGATATGAGGCTGCTGTTGCTCATGCTCAATCCTCCCCCTTCCCGTCGCCCTCGCAAAAGCCGGCGAGGGTTTCCCGGTCCACCACGTCCCCCTCTTCGTCGTAAATGAGGCCGGTCTTTTCGTCGAGGTTCAGGACGCCGACATAGGGGAGATCATCGTCGATCTCCCCGTTGTAGTAGCGCATATTCAGCGCCGGGGTTTTCTTCGGTTCGTTCATGGGGTCCTCCTTTCAGGGTGGCCGCTGTCTGCGGTCACTTCTGCTGTGCCTTGTTATACTGCGCCGTACTGATGCCGAGCAGCGCCCCGAGAAAGGTGTCCACGACGGCAATGGTGCCGACCACTTCCTCCCCGTAGGGCAGCCCCCAGATGGAGGACAGGCCGAAGTAGAGAGCGCCGAGCGCCGGGAGGACGATCTGGGCGATCCACTTCAAAATGTCATATACCTTGTTGGAAAGCATGACGGTTTCTCCTTTCTTATCGTTCAATGAGATATTCCTGCAGTTCCTTCTTCGCTGCCTTCATGGCGTCGATGTCGTTGCCGTCGATGCCATGGGACAGCAGGGCCAGGATGGCCCTCTGGGTGACGCGGCTCCCTTCCTCGATGGCGTCCAGCCGGTCCTTGTCCTTTTTGAAGAAGACCATATATTCTTCCTGCTGCTTCTCCAAAGCGGTCAAGCGTTCCTCGACCTTCTTGGCGGGAGCCTTTGCAGCCTGGACGCCTTTCACCACCCAGCCGATTGCGGCGGCTATGGTGGAAATGCCGACGCAAATTCCGAGGATGGAGGCCAGCAGCTGCGCCGGGGTGAAGCTGATTACTTGGTCCATGTCGTTCACCTCCCCTCCGGGCCGCCAAGCACAGCGGCATATTCTTGCTCCCGCTGTTTCAGCTCCGCCTCGTATTCCTCCACCGCTTGGTGCTGTGCGAGTTGGTCGATCAGCTGCCGGATCATTTGGCTCTGGGCGTCGATGATGTCACAGAGGCCCTGGGCGATTTGTGGGGTCATTTCAGTTGTCCTCTTTGTATAAGATGGGGTGCGATTTGGCCTCTCGGAGGTCGCCGTGGGTCAGCACGAAGTTGGCCCAGAGCTTTTCTTCGTATCGGTCCATGTCCACGTGTTTCAGCATGGCCCTGTAGGAATTTACCGTCTGGCGGGCGCTCTCCAGCGTCAGCAGACCGGCGTTGTATTCCTCTTCGACCTCTGCGAGGCGGCGCTTCATGCGGAGAGTGGTGCTTTTCCGAAGCCGGATGTGATCGTCGTAAATGACGCAGCCCACGAACTCCACACCGAGGCGGGCGGGCCGGAGGGCGGTCTTTCGGTTGAACTCCAGCCGGAGCTTTTCGTTCAGAAAGTCCTCCATCCTTTTGCCGTATTCCCGCAGCCGCTCCTTGCTGTTGTCGATCAGGATAATATCGTCCATATACCGGGCATATCTCCGCACCCTCAGTTCCCGCTTCACGTATTGGTCCAGCGGGTCCAGGTAGAGGTTGCCGAGGGTGTGGCTCAATCCGCCGCCGATGGGTATTCCCACGGAATAGAGGGCATCCGGCTCCGTGGGGTCCTGCTGGTTATCGGTGAGGGCGAGGCCGAAGGGCATCCCGGTGTTGCAGATGTAATACTCCAGGAGGTCCGTCATCTGCCGGTCTGCTATCTTGTGCCACAGCATGGCCAGCAGTATTTCGTGGTCGATCCTGTAAAAGAATTTCGCCACGTCGAACTTGTAGACGTGCCACTCTCCGGGGTTCAGCCTGGTATTCTCCATCCACTCCTTCACCCGGAGCATGGCTGCAAGCTGCCCCTTGCCTGGGATACAGGCGTAGGTGTCCGAAATGAAGCCGCTGTTCAGGCGTGGGTTGATGGTGTTGTAGACGGCCCTTTGGATGATCTTGTTCGGATAGTCGATATAGATCACCTTGCGGGTCTTTGGGACGTACACATAGAAGCTGTTGTATTTGACTTTCGGCACCAGGCCTCTCCGAAGGTCCGAGCTCATGGCGTGGAGGTTGTCCTCCAGGTCCCGCTCGAAGAGCAGCACGTCCCGCTTCTCTCCCTTCCCGGCTGTCACGTCATGCTCCGCCTGGAGCAGGGATGTGAAGGAGGTCGTTTCCTTGTAGACGTTCCGTATTGCCATATTTATTTTTCCGAAGGTCGCGGCGGCTCAGGGGTCAATTACTTACTGCCGGACTTGCGGGGCCAGGTGGTTTTCGCCTCCCAGCCCACCGCCGCCGTTTTACTTTTTTGCCTTTCGGCAAGGGGGACAGATCCTTTGCCTCTTGGAATGGACCGCCTCGCAGCGGTCCGCTGTGCCGGTGTCCGTAGGCACCGGCCATCTTGCCCTTTTTTAGAGGCAGAGCGGCGCGGAAGCCGATGTTCGTGTTCGTGTTGGAGCGGGTGTTGTTGTTGCCGTTGCTGTAGAACACTCCGGCATTGGAGGTGTTGTTGTAGTTGCCCCCGCCGTTGACCAGGCGCTGTATCCATCTCCCTGATGAAGCGGTCAGCGGCCCCGCTGGTTCATTTGGGCCTCCACGAGCCTGCCGTGGATGATCCTGCCGATCTCCGCCGTCATGGCGGTCCAGCGTTTGTAATGCCTTGGGGCCATAAACCGCAAACGGAAGGAGAGCCGGATGTACTTTTTGAGCTTTTTGTTGGCAATGTCCAGCTTCTCCAGGGCGGTCTTTCGACGGTGATTGTCCGCGTCGATGGTCAACTCCACCATGCTGTCCATGATCCGCTTTATATCGGCGGTCATTGCATACCTTTCGGCCTTGGGAAAGTTTTGGAGGATGGGATAGGTGTCCTCGATCATCTTGCAGATTTTCTTTTGCAGGATGCTGTCGGTCGGCTCCCATTCGTCCGGGATATTGCTCAGGTACTCATTGGGGACTTCCTGCATGGCTCTCCCTCCTTTCATCCGTTGTAGGTTGCTCCCTGGGCGAGGGGGCCGCTCACGCGGCCCCTGTCAGGCAGCAGTTACGCAGTCGGCAAATCGGCGTAAGCGGCGCGGAAGCCGATGTACGTGCCCGTGCTGGAGCGGGTGTTGAGGCCGCCGCCGTAGAACACCCCGGCACTAGAGGTGCTGTTGACGTTGCCCCCGCCGTTGCCCAGGCGCTCCGCTGCGGTATTGTTGAAGTACAGCTGATCGCCATCGCCGTAGTCCGCAGCCACAGCCCCGGCCTCCGGCAGAAGGGCGTATGCTCGGAGGACCTTCTTCGCTGCGTCGCTGATATCGTCGCTGCAGGTGATCTCGTGAATGCCGCCGTTGAAGCTGTCACCGGTCTGGCCTTCGGCAATCGAAATCACATACTTCGGCTTGCTGGACACCTTCGCCACCTTCACGGTGTTCGTGGTCGTGCCGGAGCCATTCGGCGTGACAAACTCGCCGGTGCTGGCGTCGAGGGCTTTCCACTGGTCCGAAGAGGCCGCCTGGGAATGGCTCTTATCAGCGCCGTTGTTATTCACCAGGAACTGAAGCTCTCCGTAGACGGTGCGGAATGCGCCCTCCCACTCCGAGACGTTGCCGTTCAGGTCCATAATGCCTTTCATGGTGCCGTCGTGGCTCCAGGTCAGGGGGCCGGTGCCGGTCAGCGTGTGCAGAATGTTGCCGCTGCCGTCATAGGTGGCCGGGATCGCCACGCGGGTGCTTTCGGCGGTATCCTTGCCATAGTTGTTGTTGCCCTTCGGGAAGATGCCGTGGGCCTTGCACCAGAGGGCGATCATGCCCCATTCGGCCTTGGTCATCATGTGCCAACCGGCACCCTTCGCCTCGCAGTAGCCACGGGCGGTGTCCCAGGTCATGTTGTTGGCCGGGTCCCTGCCAGGGAGGCTGTAGGCCCTGCCGTTCTCCACGACGTTCTGGTACTTGGAGATATAGATGCCATCCACGACGGAGCCGTTGATGATGAAGGCGGGGTGGTAGGCGTCAGCGCCTCCCGTGATTACCTCGCTCAGCTTGAACTTGGGGATGAAGACCATGACGGAGGGGAGGCCCTTATCGTCATAGAGCAGCTTGTTTCCGGGGGCCACGGCCTGCAGGGCCAGGTCCGCAACATCAAAGTTTGCCATTTCGGTTGTTCCTCCTTATTCGTTGTCGAGCGCCTCGGTGAGATCGTCGAGGCTCCAAAGGGTGAGGGTCACGGTGTCCATGTCGAGGGGCT
>Ga0310690_10001105_pt1 | contig 50225 bp, 38 predicted proteins | sample AusTroGonzalo_MG_2_FD_207661 | JGI IMG/M metagenome (GOLD analysis project Ga0310690, IMG submission 207661) | Bovine rumen microbial communities from tropical cattle in Woodstock, Queensland, Australia - Gonzalo_04 (v2) (version 2) | ecosystem: Host-associated > Mammals > Digestive system >... | reverse complement strand
TCTCCGCGAAAGAAAGAAGACGATGGTTGCATCGTCTTTTTTTTCGGGGTATGGCGCAGTCCGGCTAGCGCACCTGCTTTGGGAGCAGGGGGTCGAAGGTTCGAATCCTTTTGCCCCGACGGTTGAACGAAAAAAGGAGTCGATGACTCCTTTTTTCGTTTTCTTGTTCATCTCTCCCTTCTCTCAATAACGTCCTTCAGTTTATATCGGTCGCCCGTCGACTTCCCGATGGCGTCGATGAACTGCTGGTCGTAGCCAGGCGTCTCATAGCCCCAGCGGGTGAACTTGCCGTCCTCTCCTACCCTTTTCACGACCTGGTCGTTGTACTTCACGATGAGGTATTTGGCCAGCTGGTCCCAACGCTGCATCATCTTTTCAGTATAAGCGATGCTTTTCTTGTTGAGATAGCTCTGCCGCTCTGCAGGCATCATGTCCTTGATAGCCATCAGCACGCTGTCCTGGTCGGCGAAGTAATAGTCTTCCAGCTCGTTTTGCGCCTGGCGCAGGTCGCCGACCATCATGGAATATCGCGGATAGACCATATTGGCCACCCAGTTGTTCATCCAGAAGGCCGACTTGTCACTGAACTCATTTCTCGGGTTGTTCTCGGGACGGAAGGCATCGGGCACCTGTGTGATGCAGCAGTAGAGCGGCACGTAGGCCACCATGTTGGCGTCGTCGCAGTTGAACCAGGTGACGCCACCCACGTCGTTAGGCAGCCACGAACGCATCTGGCAGGTCATGGTGAAACCCGACTGCTGCGTGGCGATGGGTCGCTCACGGTAGTAGTTGACGCTGTCGCTGTCGCGGAAGTGCATGGGCAGCGGACGGATGGGCATACCCCAAGGGCCAGCGGTCATATCGGCGGTCATGTCTAAAGGTGTGCCCTCGAAATGGTCGCGCATGTCGTTTTGCAAGTCGCGCAACGACAAGGGCTTGTCGGGCTTGATCCACAGCGGCAGGTGGTCGCATTGGTCGAAGTCGCCGTTGATATATGGCAGGTATTTGTCCATCTCCTCGTGGCTGTAATGATGGCGGAAGAAACTCCACACGCGGGCGTCGGCATAACGCACGTTCTCGAAATCGATGGGACAATAGGCATCACGGAACGAGAAGTCCTCGTCCTTGCCATCGAAGAAGCCCCACTCCTTCGCGAAGCTGATGACGTCGGCGGCATAGACGCACTCCACCTCGGGGCGGTTGATGTGCTTGAGGTTCTTGCTGCTGATGCTATTGTATTTCCCTTTCTTCTCCAACGGGAACTGCCTGATTCTGCTCAGGTTGGCATGAGCGCAGATGCAGTCGTCGGGGATGCGCAAGGCCACCCACACCGCGCCTTTGTTGCCGGGGCCCTTGCCGATGATTTCCATGATCCACGCCTCGTTGGGGTCGCAGATGGTGAGCGTCTCGCCACTGCTGTTATAGCCGTATTCCTCCACCAGTTCTGCCATGCATCTGATGGCTTCGCGAGCCGTGGCCGTGCGTTGCAGCGCCAGGTGCATGAGGCTGAAATAGTCGAGCAGCCCTTCTCGGTTGACCAAAACCAAACGGCCATCGAAGGTGGTCTCCACTATGGTCACCTGCTTCTCGTTCATGAGGCCGACGACGTTATAGGTATATTCCACCTGCTTCACATATTGCCCTTCATGAGGCGGTCCCCAGCCATGGATCTCAATGAGTTCGCCCGCCTCATGCCGTCCCGAGGGGCTATAGAACAGCGAGCCAGCGAAGCCGAAGCCGTCGCAATTGTAGGAACACATCACGCTACCGTCGGCTGAGGCTTTCTTGCCGACGATGAAGTTGGTGCAGGGCCATGCCGAGTTGACGCATAAGGCCACAAACAAAGTTAGGAGAAGGAGTTTTTTCATAGTGTTGGTATTATAAAAACAAAGGAACGGCGGAAGGCCGTTCCTTTCGATGACTTAGCCACGGCTAATTATTTCCCTTCCGTCATGTCGACGATAGGAGCCTCCGGGGCGTTCTTTTGCACCGAGGCGATGCCGTTCTTCATGTTCACCTCGTTGGCATACATCTGGCTCGAGCCGATAATCTGGCCGTTGCCAGCCATCAGGTTGAAGTAAGGTTTGCCGTTGGAGGCGACTTTAATGTCGAAACGTTTCTCTTCTTTGCAGTTCTTTTTCACGGATTCCACGCCATTGAGGCACGAGGCCTTGGTCTTGTAGCCTTCGCTGGTGAGGATGACTTGGCCATTCGTGGCCTTCAAATTGAACTGGAACTCGCCGTTCTTTCTGGTAGTGATGACAAATTTACCCATAATTATCTGTTTTTAAGGTTGGTTTACGATGCAAATATACATTTTTTCATTCGCATAACAAAATTTGCAACATTTTTTCACTGCAAGCGTGACAAAAGCACGTCGCGATAGCTGGCGCCCACCGGCACCTTGTTACCCGCCACGGTGACGTCAGACTTGTCTAGGTCCTGAATGTGCTTGAACGAGACGATGTAAGACTTATGGACACGCACGAAACGGTCCTTAGGCAGCATCTCCTCCAAGTCCTTCAACGCAAACAAGGCCGTGATACGACGTTGTGTGGTGTGGAAGGTGACGTATTCGTGCTGACCTTCGATGTAAAGCAAGTCGTCGTAGTTGATTTTATACAGCTTGTAGTCCGCCTTCACCGTAATGAAATCATTCGACTTGCTGATGTCGGCGGCCCGTTTCGGGGTCTCTTCGGCCTTCGGCTGCACGTTGCCGATGGCCTTACGAATGGCCTGGAAGAAACGCGGGAAGTCGAAAGGCTTGAGGAGGTAGTCGACGACGGCCAAGTTGAAAGCATCGACGGCATACTCAGAATAGGCCGTGGTGAAAATGACGGCAGGCTTCTTCTCGAGGCTCTTCACCAGCTCCAGTCCCGTCAGATCGGGCATCTGGATGTCCAGCAGCATGATGTCGACCGTATTGTTTGTCAGGGCTTCCATCGCCTCGAAGGCATTGGAGCAGGTGGCTACCAACTGCAAGGACTCCACCTTGGAGACATAGTCCTGCAAGAGCTTACGGGCCAGATACTCGTCGTCAACGATGATCACATTGTATTTCTCGTTCATAGTTCTATCTTGACTTTATATATTCCTTTATCTTGTTCAATATCAAAAACATAATCCTCTCCATAGTGCAACATCAAACGCTGCTGTACGTTGACTTGTCCGATGCCCGATTTCTTAGGCTCGGTGATCGGGACCAGCGTCTTCGCGTTCTCGGCCACCGTATTCTCCGCCTCGAAACGAAACTTGTTGCCAGACTGCTGCACCTTGACGTGCACATAACCTTCGGGGTGCGTCTCCAAACGGCTGTATTTAAAGCAGTTCTCGATGATGGGCTGCAATAGCATGGGCGCAATCATGAAGTCTTCCTTTTCCACCTCTTGCTCCATCACCACGTCGCGCGGACCGGCCATACGCATCATCTGGAAGTCGATGAAGTTCTCGACATATTTGATCTCCTTGCTCAACGGTATCATCTCAGCCTGGCAGTCGACGAGCACATAACGCAGCATCTCGGAGAGCTTCAGCACGCCATCGGCGGCATTGTCATCGCGCGTATAGACCATTGAGTAGATGTTGTTTAAGGCATTAAATAGGAAGTGCGGGTTGATTTGCGACTTCAGGTAACGCAGCTCCATGTCCAGTTTCTCGCTTTTCAGCTTGTCAGAGATGGCCTTCTCCTCGTTTTCTTTCCTTTGGAAATAGAAAATCACCGTCAAGGCATACGTGGCAATGAACCATATCAGGCGCACAAGGAAACCCATCACGACTAACGGGAAAAACTCCATATCCTCAAAAGGCCGCCCGGCTATCCAATGCAGCAGACAGGCATCGATGGCAGTATTGGCAGCCGCCCAAACCACGATGGAAAGAATGGAGAGCAAGACAAACCATACCACCCGTCCTCTTTCCAAAAGGCCTTTGATGAGCACTTCATTGGTAAACGTGACCAACAAGGCCACCATGCCCACAAAACACAGCGAACTGAACAGGCGAAACAGGTAGTCGTCATTGGAATGCGCCGTGAAGTAAACCACAAACAGCACAACCCAAATCACGCCATGTTTATAAAGGCGTTCCAACAAGGTCGGATTGGTCGTTGACAAAGCCTGAGGGGTTCTATTCTTCATTTCCAAAATTTTGATTGCAAAGATAAGACGAATCAAAGGATTTGCACCTACTTTTCAATAAAAATCCTCAAGTCTTCAATTTTTTCGTTGAGCCGATGAATATATTCGTTGAAATGTAAGGCAACACAACACAATTATTCCTACCTTTGCACCTTATTTAATTAGAAGGCCATTGCCAAGAGAAAGTATTTATGAAAAAACTGGTTTTCAACATCATAACCATTGCAGCTTTATTTGCTGCCCCAATATTAGGAATCGCACAAGACAGCATTCCCGAGTTTCAGCCTACCGACAGCATCATCGTTCAAGAACCGCAGCCTTTGCTACTTACGCTTGACCAGGCACTCGAGATCGCCCTTTCGGAGAACAACACCGTCAAGATTGCCGACATGACTGTGGAGAAGACGGGTTACGCGAAGAAAGGCAGCTATGCCTCGCTTTATCCAAATGTCAATATCAGCGGTTCCTACCAACGCACCTTGCAGAAACAGGTGATGGTGATGGACATGGGCGGTGAAACAATGGAAATCAAGGTAGGTCGCGACAACAACATCAGCACTTCGGCCTCGGCGAGCATGCCCTTGGTGAACGCCTCGCTGTGGGAGAGCCTCAAACTGTCGGGCATGGATGTGGAGATGGCCGTGGAGCAGGCACGTTCCTCGAAAATCGCCATGGTGAAGCAGGTGAAACAAGCCTTCTACGCCGTGCTGCTGGCACAAGAGTCTTACGAGGTCATGAGCCAAGTCTACGATAACGCACAGAAAAACTACGAGAAGACCGAGCAACGCTTCAACGTGGGCAAGGCCTCGGAGGTGGAACGCCTTCGCGCCCAAGTGACGATGCTGACCGCCGAGCCTAATGTGTCGAGCGCCGAAAACGCCGTCCTCTTGGCCAAATGGCAGCTGAAAGCCGTCATGGGCATCGACCTCGGCACCGAGATTGAAGTGCTCGGCAAACTGAGCGACTACACGGACCAGATGCTCGCTCCCTACGCCTCGGAAGACGACCTCAGCGGCAACAGTTCCCTCTTGCAACTCGACATCCAGGACCGCATGCTAGAGTCGACCATCCGAATGCAGAAGAAACAATACTTCCCCACGCTGGCGGCGAGTATCAACTACAACTATAGCGCCATGGGCGACAAAGATCTGAGTTGGTTCCCCTCGTCAACGGCGGCGGTGAGCCTCAGCATCCCCGTCTTCGATGGACTCCAGAAGCACTACGCCATCAAGCAGACCAAGGTGACGCGCAACATGCTTGCCTTGCAACGCGAGGACACCGAGCGCAACCTGCGCATCGCTATCCGTAACTATAACGACCAGATGGCACTCTGCGTCAAGAACTACGAAGCCGCCAACGCCACGGTAGGCATTGCCCAGAAGAGCTACGACATCTCAGAGAAGATGTTCGAAGTCGGCAAGGCCACGCAGGTCGAGCTGAACGACGCGCAGGTCTCGCTGATGCAGGCACAACTCACGCAGGCACAGGCCGTGTATAACTTCATGGTCACCAAGGCCTCGTTGGATGAATTATTAGGAAAAGAAGAATAAAACTATACACTCATGAAATACCTCAAACTTAGTATCATCGCCATTGCCGCCTTGTTGATGACGGCATGCGGACAAAAAGACTCATCGACCGCCACGACGGGACAAAATGCGCCTAAGGCCGATCCCGTAGTCAGCGTCATCACGGCGCAGGCCGAAGACGTCGACATCACCAACACCTTCACCTCCAACGTCGAGCCTTACGCCACGAACAACATCGTCTCGCAGACGGCGGGCCGCATAGTGAGCATCAAAGCCGAGGTGGGCGACAAGGTGCGCAAAGGCCAGCTGCTGGCCACCATGGACGACGTTAACCTCGCCAAGACCCGCATGCAATATGTCAACGACTCGACGGAACTGGCTCGTCTCACCCAACTGTATGAAATCGGCGCCGTCTCGCAAGCCGACTACGACATGGTCAAGCTGTCGCTGAACGTGACGAAAAAGACCTACCAGAACTTGGCAGAGAACACCTACCTCCGCAGCCCCCTCAACGGCGTGGTGACCGCCCGTAACTACGACAAGGGCGACATGTACAGCATGGCCCAGCCCATCTTCGTCGTCGAGCAGATCCAGCCCGTCAAGATGCTGGTCAACGTGTCGGAGAGCCTGTTCACGCAGGTGCACGAAGGCATGGAATTCGACATCACCGTCGACGCCTACCCCAGCGAGGTCTTCAAGGGCAAGGTGAACCTGCTCTACCCCACCGTGAGCGCCGCCACCCACACCTTCACCGTCGAGGTCATCAGCGAGAACAAAGACGAGCGCCTGCGTCCAGGCATGTTCGCCCGCGTGACTGCCAACTTTGGCACCAACCATAATGTGGTCGTTCCCGATGTCGCCGTCGTCAAGCAACAAGGATCGGGCGAGCATTTCGTCTATGTGCTGCAACCCGACAACACCGTGAAATACACCCTCGTGGAACTCGGCAGACGCCTCGGCAACCGCTATGAGATCGTCAGCGGCATCAAGGAAGGCGATAAGGTTGTCACTGAAGGACAGGTGAGACTTAAAGACGGGGTGAGTGTTACCGTAAAATGAATGCTGAATTATGAATGCTGAATGCAGAATGTCGCAATGCGACGCTGGGCTTCGCCCCGTATTGACTACGTCGAATCTTCGATTTCAGCATTCAGCATTCCACATTCAGCATTAACTAATCAACTGAATAACTGAACAACTGAAATGAGTTTACAGAGAACAGCAGTCAATAATCCGGTGACGACGGCCTTGGTGTTTGTCGCCATCGCCATTTTCGGCATCTTCTCCTTGATGAACCTCTCCATCAACCAGTTACCCAACATGGAGACCAACTTCATCATGGTGATGACCTCCTATCCCGGAGCCAGTGCCGCCGATATCGAGACCAACATTACAAAGACTTTGGAGAACACGCTGAACGCCGTCCCCGACCTGAAGCACCTCTCCTCCACCTCACGTGAGAACACCTCGGTGCTTTCACTGGAGTTTGAGAGCGGCATCGACATCGAGACGGCCACCAACAACGTGCGCGACAAAATCGACATGGTGCGAAACTACCTACCCGATGGGGCGACCAACCCCGTCCTGTTCAAGTTCAACGCGGAAGACATGCCTATCATGCTCATCAGCGCGACGGCCGAAGAGAGTCTACCCGCCTTGGACAAGATCATCGAAGACCGCGTCACGACACCTCTGGCGCGTGTGAGCGGTGTGGGTACCGTGTCGGCCAACGGTGCACCTAAGCGTGAAATCCAGGTCTACGTCGACCCGAACAAATTGGAGGCCTACAACCTGACTTTGGAAAGCATCTCCAACACCTTGGCCACCGAAAACCGCAACGTCCCCGCTGGTTACATCGACATCGGCTCCAACAGTTACAGCCTGCGTATCCAGAAGGAGTTCACCTCCGCCAAGGAGATGGAAAGCGTCATCGTAGGCTCACGCGGCAATGCGCCCATCTACCTGCGCGACGTGGCACAAGTCATCGACGGCTCTGAGGAACGCATTCAAGAGTCGTACAGCAACGGCCGCCAGGGTGCCACCATCATGATTCAGAAGCAGACCGATGCCAATGCCGTCAACGTCATCAAAGGCGTCAAGAAGCAGCTGAAGGCCATCGAACCCACGCTGCCCTCCGATGTCAAGCTTAACATCATCGTCGACGGATCCATCTCAATCCAAAACACCATCAACAACCTGCGTGACACCATCTTCATCACTTTCTTGTTGGTTATGCTTGTGGTGTTCGTGTTCCTCGGTCGTTGGCGCGCCACCTTCATTATCGTGCTCGCCATCCCGATTTCGTTGCTGGCCTCGTTGATTTACCTATATGCCACAGGCAACACACTGAATATCATCTCCATGTCGTCACTGACCATCGCCATCGGCATGGTCGTGGACGACGCCATCGTGGTATTGGAGAACATCACCACGCACATCGAACGCGGCTCCAAACCTAAAGAAGCGGCCGTACATGCCACCCAAGAGGTGCAACTATCCGTTATCGCCTCCACCTTGACCATGTTGGCCGTGTTCCTGCCTCTGACGATGATTAAGGGCACCGCGGGCGTGATGTTCAAGCAATTGGGTTGGATTGTGTCCATCATCATGGTCGTGTCCACCACCGGTGCCTTGACCTTGGTGCCGATGATGTGCTCCAAGATGCTGGTGATGAACCCCCATCAGAGCAAGCTGCACAAGGCAATCTTCCGCCCCATCAACAAAGGCCTGGATGCCATCAGCAACGGCTATGCCAAACTCATCAATTGGTGCATCAACCATCGTAAGGTGGTCATCTTCGGCATGTTGATTTTGTTTGCCCTTTCCATCGGCCTACTTGCCCCGACCTTGAAGACCGAGATGATGCCCAAGATGGACGAAGGCCGTCTGAGTATCAGCATTGAGTTGCCGACAGGCACAGGACAAGACGTCACTGGCGCCTTTGCCAAGAGCCTCGCCGAAGATTTCATGGCCATCCCCGAGGTGAAGATCTGTAACTACAGCTTCGGCCAGGCCGACTCCGACAACGCTTTTGCCTCCATGCGTAACAACGGTACGCATATCATGTCGTTCAACCTGCGACTGGGCACCAAGACCGAACGTCGCAAGGCAGGTCTTCGTTCATCAGGAGAAGTGGCCGACGAGATTCGTGCCAAGCTCAACGCCATGCCCGAAATCAAGAAAGCCAACGTCAGTGAAGGCATGGGCGGCATGGGTGGCATGAGCACGGTGCAGGTCGAGGTCTATGGCTACGACTTCGGCACCACCGACAACGTGGCCAACGAAATCGCCCAGAAACTCCGTGACCGCGGCATCCTGCAAGTCATCGTCAGCCGCGACGAATACACGCCTGAATACCAAGTCGACTTCGACCGCGAGAAGCTGGCCCTGAACGGCTTGAACAGCACCACGGCGGCTACCTACGTCAAGAACCGCATCAACGGCTCGGTGGGTTCCTACTATCGTGAAGATGGTGAAGAATACGACATCCGCGTGCGTTACGCCCCCGAGTTCCGCAAGAGCGTCGAGGACATCGAAGACATCAAGATCTACAACAGCTACGGACAGCCCGTCCGCGTGGGCGACCTCGGCGTGGTGGTCGAATCCATGACCCCGCCTCAGATCCAGCGCAAGGACCGTGAGCGTTTGGTCAGCGTCACCGCCGTCGTCGGCAAGGGCATGGTGTTGAGTGACGTGGTCAAGATCTGCGAAGAGGTCATTGCCGACACCGACATCCCGTCAGAGATCATGACCAAAATCGCCGGTGACTACGAGACACAGCAGGAGATGTTTGGCGACCTGCTTACCCTGCTCATCCTCATCATCATCTTGGTGTATATCGTCATGGCCTCGCAGTTCGAGAACCTCATGAAGCCTTTCGTCATCATGTTTTCCGTGCCCTTCACCTTCACCGGAGTATTGCTCGGCTTGTGGGCCACTAACACGGCCTTGGGTGCCATGGCTTTCGTCGGCGTATTGATCCTGATGGGTATCGTCGTGAAGAACGGTATTGTGCTCATCGACTACACCACCCTCTTGGAGGAACGCGGCGCCGATGTGATGGAAGCCACCGTGAAGGCCGCCCGTTCGCGTCTGCGTCCTATCCTGATGACCACACTGACGACGGTATTGGGTATGATCCCCTTGGCCATCGGTCGCGGCGAAGGCGCCGAGATGTGGAACGCCTTAGGCGTCACTGTCGCGTGGGGTCTTACCGTTTCGACGTTGATCACATTGTTGCTGATTCCAGCGCTATACTGTTCACTTGAAACCAGAGCCGTTAGAAGGAAGAAACGCAAAGCAGAGGAAGCACTTACAAAAACCGAAAACATCAGATAACCATGAAAGCGATACTCATTACATATAATCAAGCATATTACGACGAGATTGCCGCCACACTCAACAATAACGGTGTCAAAGGCTTCACGGAGTGGAACGAGATTAAAGGACACGGTAGCGACACTGGAGTCCCGCACTACGGAACGCATGCCTGGCCGACCTTGAACAACGCAATCATTAGTATCGTCGACGACGACAAGGTGGACGGCATCCTCAACCAGCTGCATGAAAAAGACCTCAAGACCCCGGAATTGGGGCTGAGGGCGTTCAGTTGGGGGATTGAGAAGATGATTTGATACAATTTTTCTTTTAACCCTATCGTTCGTTCGCATAAGGTACGAGGAACAGGGAAAACAGTTTATTTCTTCTGGTATCTCTTCAGCGGCTTGCGCTACGATGAGCGGATACTCAACACTGTCAGTTTGTGAGCGTTAAAGCGAAAGATAATTGTAAATCCTCAAGCGAGCCATTGGGCAAACATGGTTTTGAATTCATCCATTTGCGCAGTCTCGCCTCGGTCCACAGCCGCTATCTCCTTCTCGATGTCGGGTGTCACCTGAAGAATGCCTTCTACGACGCTGGCATAGTCCATATCGTCGGGCAGGGCAAGTGTTTCCAGCTCTGCTAAGGCCGCTTTGCTGGCAATAAAGCTGTTGTTGGCCTATTTTTCTGAAGTAGGCGATTGGGAATCATTATTCATTTGTAGTTTGCTATTAGATTTCATATAGTACAACAATTAGTTTGTAGTAAACCTACACCTTGGAAAATTTGAGCAGCCGTAAAACTGACCGTATTTACCATTACGTTGCACCAGTGTTCCACCGCATCGAGGACAAATACCTGAAGCTATTTTATCGTTGTAGTTCTGCTTAGCAGCATAGACGTTGTTTACATGGGTATTGTCATCCACTTGCTCCCTGATATTTTTCTTGGAAAGAATGCTGATGACATTCCCCAGCTCGACATCAGAGATGCAGGGATTGTTGTAGCTTTGGATGGTTCCCAATAATTGACTGTCGTAAATAACATGATGCATTGAGGACACATCATCTATAATTGCGCTTCCTGTAAACACCACTACAGGCACCACTTTCAGAGTTGGCCATTCCTTCAAGATTCTATTTAAAGCACGAGTGTGAGACAAAGACTGTTTTACAGGATTATAGAAATGGCTCTTTTTGACATAAGTATATGTCTTATACCATTTCTTCATATACCTAACATCTGTCGTGATAATTTGAGTCCACTCTTGCCGGTCATCATCACCGTAAATCTCACCACGATAGTTTTTAGTTTCAATGGCAAACACACCATATTTGGACACAACCACATGATCAATCTGTGTTGTGCCATTTGTTGTTTGCAAAACTACATCGTCAAAAACGGTGTATTCCTCTGAAAGCTGAGTAAGGATTTTGTGGATCTGCTTTTCGCCTGCCCTACCTTTGCTTTCAGGGGTGTTTCTCAGAGATAGAAAAGCTACAAAAGCAACGATTATCAATATTAAAAATACGACAAGTATCACTTTCCCCCTGGTGCTTTCTTTTGTTTATTCATAGTATCATATGCTATTGCATCATATCAATTCAGCAAGTTTCTTCAAATAAACATCAAAAGCCTGTTCCAATTCTTTCGATTTAATTTGTATGCTTTCCTTTTCTTGTTCAGAAGGAAAAGCAACCCGAATCTTTTTTAACCATTCCAGCTTCAAATCAGCTCGAGCTCCTCCAAGACAATAATCATTTATAATAACTCTATACTCATTGGACTTTAATTGCTTTAATAGATAATAAGCAGGAAGATTTTCGTTAGTTATTGAAAAAACTGGATATATATTTGAAACATACATGTTTTTATGCAGGTTGGGAACAATTCCCACGCTACCTACATTTATTCTATGGGGATTATATGTAAAATCTCCTGGATATACTCTTTTGTATTTTTGATTTAGGCCATCTATTTCGTTCGCACTATATCTATCACTAATATAAATCCCATTTTGTGTAACCGATAGGATTGCGCATTCCTCATCCTTATTTGTGAATTGCTCAATATCAAACTTTTCATTCCTTTCCACAATGTTTCCTGATAGTGGGTAGGGCGCCTCACTCTGCACAGGTTTATGTTCCATAAAAGAAAATGGGAAAAGTGTATAGTTTTTGTTTTTTATATCATCATAACTAACATTTATTGAGTTTGGAACATCCGTAATTCTTAACTCATCGTCTTCATTATACGACATAAAAAACTTTGTGCAATCTGAACGACCAGACAAAGGCCTTCTTCTAGCACCTAATTCAAAGCCATCGTTTCTAACAATAAAAAAGAATGCGTTGTTAAAATGGTTTTCAGAATTTTTCTGTTTTTGTGCATATAAAATACTCGTTTTAGTTGGTGTATAAGGATTAAAAACTCCTCTAGGTAGTGAAATTATTACTAATTGCGAGCTTTCTTTTATTATTTTTTCACGTATTTCGCTAACGTCATTATTATACAAAAAAGTATCAGGGACAACAATCGCAATTCGACCGCCTTTTTTGACGGCCTTCCATATATGCTGCATAAATATACTATCCCCATTTTTGGATGGGAACTGATATTTAGCACCATTTTCGACTTCCTGAGAATATGGAATATTTGAAACAACAATTTTGAATTTCTCTTCAATAACATCAGACAAACAATCCATTTGTTTTATGTTTGTATGACCATCACCAAACAATATCATATTCATTTTAGCGATTCTTGCAGTTGATGTTATTTCACGTCCAAAAATGCTTTTTTCACGTATAAAAGCTCTTTTTTTCTTTTTCTCTTCTATTTCCGCATCTGTATCTGAAGCAGTTTCTTTTATGTCTGTATGCTGTCTGAGGTACTTAAAACACTCCAACAAAAAACCACCTGTTCCACTGCAAGGGTCATAAATAGTCTCACCATAACTGGGATTAATCAATCGAACCATCATTTTTACAATATGTCTTGGAGTATAGTACTCACCGAGATCTTTATTGCCATTGGTTACTTTTCTTAGGAAAAACTCAAATGCATCGCCTTTTACATCGCTATCGATACTAGTGAAATCAATGGTGTCAATTTCTTCGATTAACTCGATTAGAATTGATTCATCTTCAATATTTAAGGAAGATTCAAATACATCACCATAGGCTTTTTTTAACCTTGGTTTTATTGTATCATTAAGATACGATTTAACTTCAGAGTTTTCAATGTTAAAACTTTCACCAAGTCGTGAAGGGGTTTTACTCATCAATTTTTCCCAACTACAAGTTTTATCTAACTCTGACGAATCTCCTTCTATCTCTCCGATTTCGCTAAAGTTATTCTTCAGCTTAAGAAACATTAAATCAGCAAAAACAGAAAAACGCTCATATCCATCTCTAAGTCCTGCTTTTCTTAACAGCTTATTTGCTTTCTTAAATTTGGCAAGCAAATCAGCTCGACTTAATGTAAAGCCTTCAGGAACTGTTTCTATTTCAAAATTTGAATTGATGAGTTTCTTCAGTGTACATTCATCTACAAAATCATTGATTTCAATGTTATCAATTTTAATTGGTTTGCGTTCTTTAGTACATGCGTAAAACGATGAGGAATTAAATACAAAGACAACAGGTATACCTAATGGAATCGCATAATCCTTAATAGCCTGATCAATTGCTTTTTCTAATGAAATTGATGGTCGTTTAGCCTCGATTACAGCTAGTATTTTTGTTGTTCCTTTCTCATATATTAGAAAATCAGGATTTTTCCCTTTTAATAATCTATCTTGGTAACGAGTCTTTGCTCTTTCCCTATAAACATTGCAAGTATTTGGGTCAGATTCGTCCATGCCATAACCCAATAATGACAATCTGTTTTCAATAACTTGTCTAGTATAAGGTTCTAAAGGTAACGTTAATTCTGATGTATTCATTTGAATTAGTATTTAATTTGAAGGTATCCTGAGATTTATCGATAATTCAATTATTCATCTACTTAAATAAGGGGGCTATTTTTAGCTTTTTGAATTGATTTGAAGAAACTAATGCATATAAAGCAACATTATAATGCTTTGTAAACTATTGAGAACCTGATGTCTATTTGATCGTAAATTCATTCCTTGATGCTTTGAACATTAGTGTCTTGCCCTCCAATCATTACAAAAAAAAAGAATCCGTGAACTTCTGTCTATTGCTGAGGTTCTGGACAACCTTCACTACGAACAGAAAGCTCACGGAATTTCCATGAACATTTCTGCTTTCTTGCGTAGTGAAGTTGAAATTGTCCAGATTTCAGCAATACTTGAAAAGCAAAAACGCTATACTATTTATATGTTATTCAATCAGTTATATTCTATGTCTTTTATTAGATTCTTGTCTCGCTTTAACGTTGTTGTTAATGCGATGTGTTACAAAGGGCAAATATATAGAAAATAATTGATAAGAAAGGTAAAGTGTATAGAAAATCATCCTCACCCCACCATCCCCAAAATCACCTCAGGCGCAGTGGCCATTTCGGTGACAGCACAAAGGCCAGCGCCAATGTCTTTTAGGCTGGCACCCAACAGATAGACCTTGTCGTCAATAATCAGGAAACGATCATGGTTGCGGTGTGGCAATTGGATGAACTCTATCCTGGGATATTGTGTGTTGTGTTTCTTTAAGTCGGTGATGAATTGTTCGTTGTAGCGGGTGTGAACGGTCGCTGAAACGCCGTCAGAACGTTTTGTGAGAATGGAGAGAACTCGGTCGTCAACATAGTTGTCAATTAGGACGATTCTTTGTCGAGCACTCCGAACGAGGTCAGAGATGTAGGTCCATGCGTCCCAGACGCAACCAGTGGGGAAAACTTGCTCTGGGAGGAGTTGGGGATGATGCTCTTCTATCTTGTCGAGAATCAAATCGATTTTTTCGTCTGTTTCGATTTGGTGCCTTTCCAGATGGGCTATCCGCATCAAAACGGCTGCATTTTGAATCATAAACCGCCGCATGGCGACGAAGGCATTCATAATCTTGATGCTAGTTTCTATGGCTTTTTTGCTATGCAAAACGGTTGACAATTGTCCTATTCCTTGTTCAGTGAAAGCGTATGGCAGAGTAGGTCTATATTTCAGTGAAGCAAGGTGGTTGCAATTTGCAACTACCTCATCCCGCTCTTCTACTGTCAATACAAACCGGAAACTGCTCGGAAACCTATCCGAATTACGATTAGCCTGCTGGTTTAAACGTTTAGTTGTTACACAATATAACCTTGCAACATCTTGATCAATAATAACTTGCTCGCCTCTTAACGTGATGATAAGTTTTTCTATTTCAGTTTGGGTGATAATTGATTCCGTGTTCTCAAGGTTATCGCATTTTGCGACATCCTTTTCGAACTGGTCGCACTTTGCGACCGGTTCCTGTGCGTTTTCTTTTGTCATTTTCTTTGCCATATCTATTCCTTTTTAAATGATACCGCAAAGAAACTACCTTTGTCAAGAAAAAGCCGTTGAACAAACGTTTGTTGTCGACAGTAGTCGTTAGTTGTCGTTTGCTGTCGGATATATTGTTGTAAATGAATATATTATTATAATACGGTCGGCCCTTCGACAGGCTCAGGGACCTTGGCTTTTACTTCGTCGTAAAATTACTCTGATACTTGAACAGGATAAACTGGTCCGCGTTCATGTCGTAATCGATGGTATGGACACAGAAGCGGCAGTATTCATAGGTGCCGTCGTCCAGGAGCAGTCGACCCACATAGCCGTCCTGCAGGTTGATGTGTTCGATGGTCGCCGTCCAACCGTCTTTCGGGATTTTGTTGACCATACTCAGACGGTACACCAAATCCTTCACAAAGGCAAACTCCACCTGACTGGAACCTGTGTTCTTTATATTGAAGTCAATATCGGCCACGATGTTCACGTCGCCTTGCGAGAAGAAGTTGACTCCCTCGGTACGGCCAGGATATATCCTTCCGACCTTGTAACTCGTTTCCCCTGGAACGCAAGCCCCTAAGCCCAAAAGCAAACAAAAAACAATTATTATCTTTCTATTTTTCATATTTTATCCTCCTATTTCATCCAATTCGAGCCACCGCAGTTCCTTCTCATCCAGCAAGTCCTTAATTTCCTGCAAGCGGTTACCCATATCATGTAGTTTCTGGTAGTCGGTCTCGCTGTTCAAGGCCTCGGTGAGGGTTTGTTTTTCCGCTTCGAGGGCTTCCATCTCTTGAGTAAGGGTCTCGTATTCACGCTGTTCCTTGAAGGAGCGCTTCACCTTTTCGCGCTGCTTCACAGGCCTCGGTTCTTCTTTCTTCTGTGCCGACTTCTCCTTACGCTCCTCGCGTTGTTTGGCGTCTAGATAGTCCTTGTACTGGCTGTAGTTGCCCATGAAGCCCTTCACCATGCCGTCGCCTTGGAAGACGAAGAGCTGGTCTACGACCTGGTCCATGAAGAAACGGTCGTGCGAGACCACCAAGAGGCAGCCTTTATAGCCTTGCAGAAAGTCCTCCAGCTTCTGTAACGTCAACAGGTCCAAGTCGTTGGTGGGCTCGTCGAGGATGAGGAAGTTGGGATTCTGCACAAGGATGGTCAGCAGATAGAGACGCCGTTTCTCGCCGCCGCTGAGCAGGGCCACGGGCTGGCGGTGCATCTTGTAAGGGAACATGAAATGCGCCAACAGTTGGTCGGCCGTGTAGACCTTGTCCTTGCCGTAGGTCATCACCTCGGCGATGTCGCGCACGGTGCTGATCACCGTCTTGCTCTCGTCGAACTGTATGCCTTCCTGACGGTAATAGCCGTAAGTCACGGTTTCGCCGGTCTTCACCCTCCCTTTGTCGGGCTGCATTACTCCGGTGATAAGGTTCAGGAAGGTCGACTTCCCTACTCCATTCTTGCCGATTAAGCCAATACGTTCGCCGCGCTTGAAGACATAGTCGAAGTCCCTGAGCACCGTGAAGTCGCCGAACGACTTCGACACATTGCTGAGTTCCAGTATCTTGCCGCCCAAGCGCTGCATCTGCAAACCAAACTCAAGACGTTCGTCTTGCTCCTGGTATCTGCTTCGTTCCTTCAAGTCATAAAATGCATCGATGCGGCTCTTCGACTTGCTCGTGCGGGCCTGGGGCGTGCTGCGCATCCATTCCAACTCGTATTTCAGCAGCTGGCTGTTGCGTTCCGCCGTGGCACGTTTCACCTCCTCACGCTCGCGACTCTTCTGCACATAATAGTCGAAGTTGCCGTTGTGGGTGTACATCACGCCTTGATAAAGCTCAAAGATCTTATTACATACCCTGTCAAGGAAATAACGGTCGTGCGTCACCATGAGCAGCGTCATGTTCGACTGGGTGAGGAACTTCTCCAGCCACTCCACCATCTCCACATCGAGGTGGTTGGTAGGCTCGTCAAGAATCAGGAAATCAGGCTCATGCAGCAGCACCAAAGCCAAAGCCAGACGTTTTACCTGTCCGCCCGAGAGCTCGTCGACCGACTGTTCCAGGTTAGTGATGGCGAAGCGGGTCAGGTACTGCCTCGCCTTGAGGTGTTGTTCATCGTTGAGGTCGGCCAACAGATCCGAGATGTGCGTTCCTGCAGGATACACGGGCAGTTGCTCCAGGTAGCCGATTTTGATGTCGTTGGCGTAGGTGATGGTGCCTGAATCGGGCGACTCCTGCCCCACCAGAATCTTCAGCATCGTCGACTTGCCCGAGCCATTAGTGGCAATCAGCGCGGTTTTGTCGCCTTTCTCAATGCCAAAGGTAACGTCCTCGAACAGCGTCTTGATGCCGTGCGACTTGGATATCGCGTTGACCGACAGATAGTTCATTTCGCAAAACGCTTAACGTACTCGATAGGATACTGCGACTTCTCCGACACCTGCTCTACCGTCATGCCCGATTCAAACAACCGCTTGATGACGGCATCCATAGGCTCACCGACTTCGATGATATGGAAATCAGGGTCATAGAATCGAACGATGCGCTGTCCCCAAGGTGCTTCCTCGACACGATGGACATACTGAATCTCGGGAAACTCCTTCAGATATTCAAGGAACTTGTCGAAGTCTTTCTCCTCAAAATAAAGCTCGGCGTTATTCGATTTCCTGCGAACCGTGTTCGTATGAATCATCTCCTTCCATTTCTTCACCTCCTGCAGCGCGAAACCACCCTCAAATTGGACATTCTCGCCAAAGTTAAAAGCAACACGGTCGCCAATCACCTCTTCATAGAAAGTGATAGCTTTTTTCATATCGGTAACTACCAGCAATGGGCATTTGAATTTTAGCATAGCTCATGTTTTTGATACCGCAAAAATAAAAAAAGCCTCGCATCTGCATCACGAGGCTTCAACTTTTTATCTGTCAGGTGTTATTTCTTCACCTTGGGCAGCACCGCAAACTTATAGATGCAGAGCTGATGGTACTCGTCGCCGGGCTTCAGTATCGGCTTAGGTGCCAGCGTCTCGTGGTTGATGGCATCCGGGAAATACTGAGTTTCGAGGGCCAGGCCTTCACGATAGTTCAAAGGCTTGCCGCATTTGCCGATGCCCGTGCCGTCGAAGAAGTTACCGCTATAGAACTGGAGTCCCACCTGGTCGCTCCACACCTGCATCTCACGGCCGCTGACAGGCTCAGTCAAGATGGCGTTGCAAGCGTAGGCTTTCGGATCGCCCTTGTCGGCAATCCAATTGTGGTCGTAGCCCGAGGCGTTCTTCAGCTGCTCGTCGTCAGCTTCGATGTTGTCGCCGATACAATGCTTCTCACGGAAGTCGAAAGGCGTATTTGTCACGCCTGAGAACTTGCCCGTGGTCAGGATCTTGTCGTCGATGGTGGTCATGTAACGCGAGTTGATCTGCAGCTCGTGGTCAAGGATGGTGCCGTTGCCCTCGCCCTTCAGGTTGAAGAAGGAATGGTGCGAGAAGTTGCACAACGTAGCCTCGTCAGTTGTGGCGGAATAACGGATTTGGAACTGGTTGTCATGCGTCAACGTGTAACTCATCGTCACGTCGAGGTTGCCGGGGAAGCCGTCCTCGCCATTGGCAAACACGGTGTGCATCTGTATCACGCTATCGTTGGCCGAGACTACGTCCCACACGCGCTTGTCGGCTCCGATGAGACCGCCGTGAAGGGTGTTCTCACCGTCGTTTTTAGTCAGCTGGTATTCAATGCCATTCAAGGTAAAAGAGCCATTGGAGATGCGGTTGGCGCAACGGCCCACCACAGCACCGAGATAACGCTCGCCCTGGTTGTCCAGATACTTGTCGATATGGTCGTAACCCAAAACGATATCCTCAAAACTGCCACGATTGTCGGGCATCCAGAGTGCGACGACGCGACCGCCATAGTTGGTGACCTGCATCGTCATAAAACCATTGTGTAAAGTATACAAAGAAACCTGCTTCCCATCCACTTCCTTGTTGAAATTCTCGACGGGAATCAGCTTCACCTCTTTCTTGGGATTGCAACCGACTAATAATAAAGCCGCTGCAAAAATCAATAATGCTTTCTTCATTTTACTATCTTCAAAAATTGAACCGCAAAATTACAAAAACTCTTTATTGTGTGCAAATACTATTTTACTTCGACATGCTTCGACAAGCTCAGCAGCCAAGCACAGCGACCTACTTCGTCCTCACTACACCCTGATAGTCAACGGTTTTATGGCGTTTCAAGAACGCTATCAGCATTTCCTCCGAGGTCATGAACATGCTCTCGCCGTCGTCCACGCTCTCGATGTTCACCGTCGAGGCGATGTAGCTATTGAAGGCAACCTTATAGACTTTCTTCATCGAGAAATCACTTCCATTCACCCACACAGTCCTGCCGTCGTCGCTCACCTTGTAGGTCATCCCCGAGACGTACGAGGGATAGCCGCCGTTTTTCCTATAGTTGTTGAGGATGAACTTCTTCACCTGCTCGCCAGTCATTTGAAACACAACCACTTCGTTATTGAACGGGTCGATACTGTAGACATCCTTGACGGTGATAGGGCCTTTTTTCAGATGGTTGACGCGGATGCCGCCCGTGTTCTGGAAGGCAAAGTCGGCACCGCTGATCTCGCACAGGGCGTCGCAAAGCATGCTCCCGATCTCTTCAGGGTTCTCGAACTTGGTCGTCGCCACGGCTATGGCCTCGTTCAAGGCTGGCGCATCGTTGAATTCGTCCAGCATCGCCTTGATTTCAGGCTTCTCCTCTCGTCCCGCATTGACATTCAACACGACGGCTTCCTTGCCGACCACCTTATGGTCTTTCACCTTTATTTTCAGTAGTGTGGCATACTTAAGATGCGAGCCCGACTGGGTAATCAGAACGCCGTTGGTCTCTGATGGGTGATCCACCAAGGTGTGGGAATGACCGCCGATGATGGCATCGAGCCAGGGATTGGCTTGGGCCAACTCCATGTCGTCCTCAAAGCCGCAATGCGAAAGTAAGAGCACCACATCGCATTCATTCCTAAGGTATTTATAATCAGGAAGTACCACCTCTGGGCGCTTAAAGCTCACCTGTTTCAAGTTATCAGGATGCGCGCCCGGGATGTCGCCATGACGCACTTCGATCATGCCAACCACGCCCATCTTCACGCCTTGTTGCTCAAAATGCATCATCGGCAAGATATCAAGGTTGACATCCTGGGGGATGAAGACATTGGCGCAGATGAAGGGGAAATCGGCCCTTTCGATGTCGTTCTGAAGGTTCACGATGTTGCCGTCCCATTCATGGTTGCCCACCGCCGACAGGTTGAAGCCCACCGTGTTCATCAGCGTGATCATGGGATAGTTGACGGGATTGTACTGGTCGTTGACGGGGTTGCCTGTGCGGTTGTCGCCTGCCGAAAACAGCAGCATATCGGGATAAATCGCCCTCAGGCTGTCGACCAAAGTGGCAAACTTGGGGAACAAATCGATGTTGGAGTGCATGTCGTTGACCGAAAGGATGACGATTTCGGCATCACCTCCAGACTTAGCTTCAGTAGTTTGGTTTTCAGCTTGCTTGGTTTGTCCCTCAGGTTGGTTGCGAAGTGTGAGAAACAGGACAACGGCCAGCAGAGCGAAAACCAAAAGCATCTTCTTTTTATTCATAGCTCATAGTTTAGAATATGCTGCAAATTTAGGAAAAAGTTTTACCTTTGCGGCACGATGTCGAAAAAAAGCCATAAGGATTATCCCAGCGGGAGCCGGACGAGTTGGAAGGTGGTGGTCACCTACCTGTTCGTCCTGACCCTTTGTGCGGCATTGTTCTACTATATCTTCAACCTGCGCAACAGCATCGAGAACCAGCGCTCCAACATCGACGCACAACACGATGCCCTGAATTGGGTCAACCAGTTCACTAAAAACGTGCACGCCGCACAAAACGCAGCCAACCTGTATGCCTTCACCGAACAGGCCAAATACAAACGCGAGTTCAACACCTACCGCGACGCCATCAAGGCTCAAACCGACTCGCTGATGACATTTGATATGAGTGAAGACAACAAATTGATGGTAAGTAAGATAGATGGGCTCATTAGAAGTAAAGGTAGAATCAGCAACGAGTTGTCGAAACAGTTCCACGACTTCAATCCTTTGGCCGAATTCGACCGCACCATCGACGACTACAGGCCTCCGAAAATGGAAGACGAAATCGTAGTCACCACCGTGTCGAAAGATACCGTCATCCACGTGCCGAAGAAGGCCGAAAAACAAGGTTTCTGGCAACGCGTCGGCAAGGTGTTCAAACCCGAGGAAGAAACGGCCGACAGCCTTGTCCACATCTCGATTGAGCGCACCGACACCGTCCATATCCAGCGGCAAGTCCCTGATTCCGTGAATATTCTAGCCGACCTGCGTGTCCTTTCTGAGCGGGCCAAGAAAGAATATTGGGACAAAATCAAGGAGTATGAGAAGAAGACGCAGGAGCTGGTGAAGGCTGACAACCAACTCTCCGAACAGATCTCCAGCCTCTTAATCCGCCTCAACCAGGAAATCCTCGACTCCACCATAAGCGAAATCGAGAAGAGCGAGGCCATCATCAATGAGAACACGCACACGTCTATCCTTATAGGAGCGGCGACATTGGCGTTGATTATCATCTTCATCATACTGATTATCAGTGATGTGAACAAAGGCTACCGTGCCCGTCGTGCAGCCGAGGAAGCCAAGAGACGGACCGAGGAGATTATGGATAGCCGCCATAAGTTGCTGCTTTCGGTCTCCCACGACATTAAGACGCCGTTGAGTTCCATCCTTGGCTACGTGGAAGTGCTCGACAAAACGGGTAACGAAAAGGAAATCAACTCGATACAGCAGTCTGCCGACCACATCCTCAACCTGCTGAACAACCTCTTGGAGTTCTCAAGCCTCGAACAAGGCAAGCTGCAAGTCAGCAACGAAGCCTTCAACTTCCGTCAACTCTGCGACGAAACGGCGGAGATGTTCGAGTCCATCGCCCGCCACAAGAACCTGCAATTCAATTACGAGCCTTCCATCCCAGAGGGTTGCACCATCTTCACTGACCGACTGAAAATCAAGCAGATACTCAGCAACCTGATTTCCAATGGTATCAAATACACTTTGGAAGGCAGCGTCACCTTTAAACCACGCATGGGACGTGGCCTGGTGGTGTTCGACATCATTGACACAGGTGTGGGCATCCCGCAAGACAAGCTGGAAGAGGTGTTCAAGCCCTTCGTCCGCATCGAGACCTATAACCAGTTTGCCGAAGGCAGCGGCTATGGCATGTCGGTCGTCAAAGGCCTCGTCGACCTGCTGGGCGGCGAGATCCACATCGACTCGGAGGTGGGCAAAGGCACCCATTTCGAGGTCAGAATACCTGTCGGCGAGGTGAATTCGCAACTTGAAGCAAAGAATGAGGTAACGGATGATAAAACAAAAAGCCTCAATATCTTAGTATTCGACGATGACAACACTTTACTCTCCGTCATCGACACCATGCTGCACCGCTTGGGGCACCAGGCCATACCCTGCCGTTCGATGAGCGATATGGACAACGCCTTGCAACAAATCCAAGACTACGACTACATCCTCACCGACCGTGAGATGGGCGCCGTCACCGGCAACGACATTCTCCACCTTATTAAAAAAGCCGACCCCACAAAGCCCGTCATCCTGATGACCGCCAGAATGGAATACACCAACGAGATGGCCAAGAAAGAAGGCTTCGATGGGTTCTTACAGAAGCCTTTCAATTTAAAGCAGTTAGAAAACCTCTTCGGAAGCGTTACTTTAAGTGAAAGCGAGGCCGAAATCGCCTTCCCCGACTTCCCTGCTTTCAGCGAAATGATGGGCAACGACAAGGAAGCCATGACCGAAATCCTCCGCGTCTTCGTGCAGTCGACGGCCGATGATTTAGTTTCAATGAATACTTTAATTGAAAAGTCGGATTTCGTTGAAATGCAAAGTCTTTGCCACAAGATGCTTCCCATGTTCAAGCAGCTGGAACGCGACACCACCTTCCTCTCCAAGATGAACGACATGCGCGGTTCGGGAAAGAAAGAGAAACACTACAAGAAATGGAAGGACGACGCCATCGCCTTTATGATGCAAGCCGATGAATTGATGGATTTGTTGGCAGATAAGTACGGAATTGTATAACCCTACAATTCTATCCCGTAAAGATGCATCTTATTATATAAGGTCTTGCGGTCGATTTGCAGGAGCTTGGCCGCCACGGTCTTGTTGCCCCTCGCTTTCTGCAAGGCGGCCTCGATCTGTTCCTTCTCGTGCTCGGGACGCAAAGCCCAGTCGTCCTCGACGGTGGCGATGATGGTTTTCTTGTTGGGCGGGCTGAACACCGGTAGGTCGTCCATTTCGATGTTCTCTCCCTCAGCAAACAACACGCAGCGGCGCAACACGTTACGCAGCTCGCGCAGATTGCCGTTCCAACGCTGTTCCTTCATCCGCTGCAAGGCATCGGGCGAGATGCCCTTCACGTTCTTGCCTAATTCTTCGTTAGCCTGATGGATGAAGAAAGCCGTCAGCTCGTCAAAGTCCTCCAATCGATCGCGCAATGGCGGCACCTCGATGGCGAACTCGTTGATTCTGTGGAACAAATCCTGACGGAAGCGTCCCTCTTCGATAGCATGCTCCAGGTTCTCGTTGGTGGCAGCGAGGATACGTACGTCCACGTGGATGTCGGTAGCGGAACCCACGGGCCTCACCTTCTGTTCCTGCAAGGCGCGGAGCAACTGCATCTGCACCTCGTAAGGCAGATTACCCACCTCGTCTAGGAACACCGTGCCGCCCTTGGCCTGCTCGAAGACGCCCTTCTTATCGGCGATAGCAGAGGTAAAAGAGCCTTTCAGGTGACCAAATAACTCGCTGGGCGCCAGCTCCTTGGAGAGGCTTCCACAATCGACGGGGATGAAAGGCCCGTCTTTGACCAGACTCTTGTCGTGAATCATGCGGGCGATGTATTCCTTGCCCGTGCCGCTCTCGCCGAGGATGAGCACGGAGAACTTGGTGGGCGCCACCAGTTCCACATGTTTGTAAAGCCGTTGCATGGCAGGGCTCTCGCCTCTCACCCATTGTTTGTTGGCGGGAATAAATGACTCCTCGACCTCTTCGTCGGTGGACGCCAAAGCCGCGGCGATCTTCTCTTCCAGCACGCTCGGGTTAATGGGCTTCTTGAGGTAGTCGAAGGCGCCGAGCTTCATGGCCGATACGGCGGTCTGCACCTCGGCATAGCCCGTCATCACGATGATGGGCACCTTGCTCTTCAGCTTCTCGCGCACCCAGGTCATCAGGATGATACCGTCGCCGTCGGGCAGACGCAAATCCGTGAGAATCAAGCCGAAATCGCCGTTCGAGATCTCGACTTTAGCCTGTTCGTACCGCGATGCAAGCACTGTCTCATAGCCGTTCTTCTTCAGCCAGGTCTGAATCATCATGCCGAAGGAGGCATCGTCTTCCACAACTAGAATTCTACATTTCATGCCGCAAAGGTAACAAAAATCCGTAGATTCCACAAAAATACACACAAAAAAAGCCTCACATTGGGGAAATGTGAGGCAATTTAAAAAAAATTGAAAACGAGCAGTTCCGTAAAAACGGAATTTTTATTTGATGGATACTACCAAATAATTCGACATACTCCAGAAGGCGTCCTTGTCGCGGATTTCTAGAACCTTGTTGCCGTCCTCGGCCACCGTGATTTCGTAGCTGCTTTCCGGGTGGTTGGTCATGATTTTAGGCTTCTTGGTGTTCAACGGAATGACATCCAAGTCACGCTTATTGCCTTGCGTGAACTGGCTTTTGTCAAAGCCCTGCTTTGAGATTTCCTTTTGGAGGCCGCCTTTGCTGATAATGCCCTTCTCCACCAAAACTTTTTGTTTGGCGATGCAAATCCAAACGGTATTCAGCATGGCATCCTGAGTTTCGATGGTGGCCTGCTGTGCCGCATTCTGCACCGTCATCACATCAATGTTGGTATTTAGTTCATTGATGTTCTGGTTCAAATTGGTGACCTGTTTGTTCAACTCGACAATCTGCTGTTGGCTTTGCTGCAGCTCCTCCTTCAAATTGTTGATATACACGTCCTTCTCTTCCAGTTGCTTCTTCAAGCGGCTCACAGTCTGCTTCAGCGCCTTCGACGAGGCACCTTGCTCAGCAAGTTGTTTCTCAAGGTCGTTGATCTTATTACGGTTTTCCTGAAGGGTCTGTTGGATGGCGTTGATTTCTGAGACGGCCTTATTGGTGTTGCCTTCTTGGTTGTCCATCATGATGATGTTCTCCTGGGCGCGCACAGACTCAAGGGCGTTCTCAATCTCATTGATGGTGTTCAAGGCCTGGTCGAAACTGCCTTTGGCCGCCATGGCTTCAGTATAGAGGGAGTCGCGTTCAGCCAAAAGGGCTTGATACTTATCCGAGCGTTCCACATTGCAAGAGACGGCCATCAAGCCGACAAACAGCAATGAAACCCATGTCAATTTGTGTTGCATCATAATTCGGTTCTAATATACCTTGTTAATTTATAGCACAATTTATGCCACAAATCAATTTTTGTTACAACAAACTATTTATCAATAACTTACAAAAAAATTTCTAAAGTACACATATTGTGGAAAATTGTGGAAATCACAAAAAAGTTGTGCAATATGTGGAAATATGGGGATTCTACAGATACACAAATCCAGTGCTTTTGTGGCGTGGCAAGGGGAAGATGGTGGTGTTCACGTCGGGATGGACATGCCTCCTGCGGAACTGCTGGTAGAGGCATTGCAAGGCACGCTCAGGACTGTTGTTGTTCTCGCTCAGATGGCACAGCATGATGTTTTTCATGCTGGGATGATAGATTTCTGCCACAAACCTCGCCGACTCGTCGTTGCTCAGATGGCCAAAAGGTCCTGCGATGCGTTGTTTCAGGATATAAGGATAGGATCCTTTCTCCAGCATCTCCACGTCGTAGTTCGCCTCGATGACGAGGTTGTCGGCACGACGGATCTGCTCCTTCACCACCTTATCGAGCATCCCGATGTCGGTGGCGATGGTCAAGGTACGGCCCTCATAATTAAAATGATAGCCCACTGCCCCTCTCCCATCGTGCATCACGGGAAAAGCCTCAATGGTGATGCCACAAAGCTCGAAAGGCTGCGCAGTCTCCACCTCGTGAAACAAGGCCGAATCCACTCTTTTCGTGGCGCTGCCTTCCGCGAGACCCTCCAGGCAGTCGGCATGGGCATAAATCGGCACGGGGTGGTTTTTCATCAGCACCTCCAAACCCTTCACATGGTCGATATGGTCGTGGGTAATAAGGATGGCTTTGATGTTGGCCATCGACAAGTCGTTCTGTGTCAAGCTCTTCAGGATCTGTTGGGCGGTGATGCCCACATCCACCAGGACGCCTTCGTCCTGCTTGCCCACAAAATAGCAGTTGCCGCTGCTACCCGAGGCAAAGCTGCAGAAGACAAAAGGCGAAAGACAGGAGAAGAGATCCATTCTGAGTCAAATTTGCCGCAAAAGTAAACATTAAATTGTTTTTTCCCTATTTTTGTCCATCAAAATCATCAACCATGGACAACACTTTTGACCCCAATGCCGCCGCTGTGGCCGATTCCGGCATCTACGGCCTGCCTTGCACCGCCGAGGAAGCGCAAATCATCATCATCCCCGTCGAATGGGAACTCACCACGAGCTACAACCGTGGCACCGTCGACGGCCCCGCCACCATCATGGAGGCCTCCTTGCAGGTCGACCTCTGCCATCACGACTACCCAGACCTCTGGCAAAAAGGCATCTGGATGGATGAATTCCCCGCGGAACTCAGGGAGCTGCACGACAAGATGGCGCCCCTCAGCGACGATATCATCAACGCGCTGTATGAAGGCACTATCGACAACGACCCGAAGGCTTATGCGATGATGTATGAGATGATCGAAGACGCCACCGAGAAGAAAAACGCCTGGCTGCGCGAGCGCATTGCCTACTGGAGGGCACAAGGAAAGGTGGTCGGCCTCTTGGGTGGCGACCACAGCTGTCCCCTCGCCTACCACCAATACCTTAATAGTATAGGCGTGGAATACGGCATCCTGCACGCCGACGCCCACTGCGACCTGCGCGAGGCCTTCGAAGGCTTCAAATACTCGCACGCCTCCATCTTCTACAACACGCTGCAATTCAGCAACGTGAAGAAGCTCGTGCAAGTCGGCATCCGCGACTACTGCCATCAGGAAAAGGCCTTAGTCGAGAGCCAGCCCAACCGCATCAAGGTGTTCTTCGACCGTGACTGCCGTCGCCGCATGTACGAAGGTGCGACATGGAAAGCCATCGTCGACGAGATGATTGCCGCCTTGCCCGACAAGGTCTATCTCTCCATCGACATCGACGCCCTCGACCCGAAGCTCTGTCCCAACACGGGCACGCCTGTTCCGGGTGGCCTGGAATACGAGGAGCTGATGTACCTGCTCAACCGCATCCGCGAGGCAGGCAAGGACATCATCGGCTTCGACCTCTGCGAGGTGTCGCCCTCATCCGAAAGCGGAGAGTGGGACGGCAATGTCGGGGCACGAGTGCTGTTCCATCTTTGCGGGGTGGCGGCAAGACCTTAATCTTTTCAGCAATATGGTCGACATTGAACAAATAAAACAATGGGCAGTAAGCCGCTGGATCTTAGGAGAACTGCATGGCGTCTCCCATTGGGAGCGAGTGGAGCGCAACGGCCTGCTGTTGGCCACGCCCGAATGCGATGTCACCGTCATCCGGCTCTTCGCCTATCTCCACGACAGTTGCAGAGAAAACGACGGCTACGACGAGGAGCACGGCCCTCGCGCAGCCAAGATGATGGAAAGTTTGAGGGGAACCCTATTGAAAGACCTGACGGATGAGCAATTCAAATTGCTTCAGGAAGCCTGCCGTCTCCACACCAGCACCCATCGCACCGGCAACCCCACCATAGATGCCTGTTTCGATGCCGACCGCTTGGATTTGGGCCGCGTGGACATCACGCCCGCCCCTGAGAAGATGGCGACGGAAAAAGGAAAGCAATTAGCGACCCACAATCTCCGCAAGAAAGGTTTCTAATATTGTTCTATCCATTGCACCTTTGAAATTTTATCATTTTTCAAGTGCAAGGATAAAAAAAAGACAAGTTTAAAACTCACTTCTGGAGCTCTCTAATTACTTCGTCAACGATGTACAAGTCTCCGAAGGTATAAAGTAGCGTAGAGGGGTCGTGAAGCCGCTCATTGGTTTTCGAGGAATAGAAAATGTCTAGGGCACGCTCGCCAGAGATGTCGAGGCGTTCCGCCAGCAGAGTGACGATACGACCAATCTTATTCCACATTAGCATATCGCTCAACATATCATTTTCCTTTCATTTTAACCGCTTTCTCGAATTTTAAGCAGGTGTCGATTATCTTTTGGTTTAGGATGCAAATCTGATTGTTGGGTCGATGTTGGGCCAACAATCCCAAGGCTTTCTCCTCGTCAATCAGACCTGCCATGAAGCTTTCGACAGTATCAATCACACTATCGTTGGCCACACCGCCTTCAATGAAATCAAAGTCTTTCCATACCGTCTTTCCACTACGGCAGTCCACGATGAAATGCAGCCATTCGGCATCGTAGTATTCAAACTTCTTATAGCGGAATCCAGCAACAGCTTTGTCGAAATCAAAGAGATAATGGTTGATAACGCCAACAGCATCCATGTAGTATCTGCTCTTCGTCGTTGCCCAGGTCTTGGCCTGGCTTAAAACATCGGTAACGTAGAAACCTTTGCCAAAATCAAGATTGTCACGGCCGATATGGACCAAAGGTTGTTCAATCGTTTCAATGCTGCCATGGAACACCTTTCTCATGCACGTACTCCTTTCTTGGCTTCCCAGATAGCAAGTGCGCCCAATACGTCTTCGGTTACATGTTGTCGGCTTTGGGTGTGAAGGCCTTCGTAACACTTAATGATGAAGCCCTCAATCAAGCCCACTCGCTTCATTCTTCTATACATGTCGGATGACGACACATTTTCAGCTCGTGCGGCAGATTCCACACAAGAAGCCACAAATATCATCAGTTGCTCAGTCTTTCTCTTGGTCATACTCTTTAGCATACTGTTTCTGTTTCTCAGCGCAAAAGTAATAAAAAAAACAAGAACAAGCACCAAAAACAAAGAAAACCCGCTTTATTGGGCATCACGCCCGACCCGAAGAAGATGGCGACGGAGAGAGGAAAGGAGATGGCGAGAGCAAGAAGATAGTTATTAACGGATTTAGTAGATATACTTCATGTAAATCACGAATCCTATCACAAACAATACGAAAAACACCAATTGCCACCAATCCAGCAACCAATCTCCCAAGCTCTTCTTTTTCGCTTCATAGGGTATGATATCTTTGTTTCTTCTACTGTCTTTAATGTGCAAGTTTTTCACCCCCAGCTTAGCGCATAATTCATCGGCTGTAAGATTCGCAAGTGTATCAGGCATAGGCTCGCCAACTCTCTCATAGAAAGGGGCATACTTGGCTTTTCGCTTCACTAAGATGGTCTCCAATGAATAATTTCGGTCGGATTGATGCTGGCAATCATCAACGACCTCATCCATGAAGCAGGTGTTCAGGTACTCTAATGCTGCTGCTTTGTCGTCTTTCAGAAGGAATTTCGCCACCGCCTCCGACAGCACTTCTTCCTTCATCTGATGTGCCGACCGTCTTAGATAGTCTAATCGAGTCCTGCGCATATCGGTAACCACGCTTCCCATTGCCGCTCTTCCAGCAAGATATCCTTTCAATCCGTCATCCATATTCCGCTATTTTGAAATGTTTTCAATCTGCAAAGTTATGCAAAGTATCCTCTCTCCTCACTTTTTCCCCAATCTTTTTCAATGCAATACATTTTTCATTATCTTTGCCCCAAATTAAAAAACCATTACCCAATGGGACTGAATAACCTTTTCACTAGAGGAAGCAGTCGCGAGAAGCACTTCTTCCCCACCTACGCCAAACAGGCGGAGACGGCACAGATTGCCGCCAAATACCTCAAGGAGCTGGTCAAGAGCGACGACCCAGAAGAACGCAAGCTCCTCACCCGTATGATCAAGAAACAGGAGACCACCGGCGACGAGCTGCTGCGCGAGTTCTACATCGAGCTCAACGGCGCCTTCGTCACGCCCTTCGACCGCGAGGACATGAACGCCCTGGCCATGAAACTCGACATGTTCCTCGACTTCATCAACCACTCGGCCAAGACCATCCTGATGTATAACCCCAAGAAAATCGACAAGCAGATCAAAGAGATCGTGGACAACATCCACGAAGACGCCACCACCATCATGGAGGTGTTCAGCATGCTCGACGACCTCGGCAAGAACCATCAGCAAATCAGCGACTTGTGCCAGAAAGTCACCCTCATCGAACATGCCGTCGACGACATCTACGGCGACTACATCTCCTACCTCTTCGAGAACGAGAAGGACGAGATCGAGTTGCTGAAATACAAAGAGATAGCACAAGTCGTGGAAGACACCACCGACCGCGCCAAAGAGGTGACCAGCACCGTCAAAAGTTTGATCATAAAAGAATCGTGATGAACCTCCTGACCATAGCCATCATCCTCTCCATCGTCCTTGCCTTCGTCTTCACCTTCCTGAACGGCATGAACGACGCGGCCAACTCCATCTCGACCATCATCGCCACCAAGGTGATGACGCCGCTGCAGGCCATCCTCTGGGCTTCGTTCTGGGAGTTCGCCGCCTTTATCATCATCCGACTGGTGCTCGACAAGACCTTCGCCGTGGGTAACACCATGGCCAACTTCGCCGACCAGAACGTCATCGACCCCTACCTCATCCTGTCGGCCCTCGTCGGCGCCGCCATCTGGGTGTGGGTCTGCACCAAGAACGGCATGCCCATCTCCACCTCGCACGCCCTCATCGGCGGCATCATCGGTGCGGCATGGTTCGTCAACGGCAGCGCAGTGCTCCACATGACACCCATCCTCATCACCCTGGCCTTCATCGTGTTGTCGCCGCTCATCGGCCTGTTCTTAGGTTTCTTTCTCGAATGCATCTTTTTGAGGATCTTCAAGAACAGTCCCCGCAAGAAAGTCGACAAAATCTTCAAGGTGTTGCAGCACTTCTCGACGGCGGCCTTCTGCGTGGGCCACGGCTCCAACGACGCGCCCAAGACCATGGGTATCATCGCTGTACTGATGGCCAGCGTGTTCACCACACAAGGTGTCAGCCCCGAGATGCGTCAATTCATCAGCAACTTCTACGACAGCAGCCAGGCCTTCCATATCCCTGACACGCTTGCCGTCGTGTGCTATATCATCATGTCGTTGGGCATCTTGATTGGCGGCAAGAACGTCATCAAGACCATGGGCGGCGGCTTGGCCAAGATCACGCCCGTGCGCGGCTTCTCCGCTGAGTTTGCCGGCGCCACCACCCTCATCGCCACTTCGTTCCTCGGCATCCCCGTCAGCACGACGCACACCATCACCGGCGGCGTCATCGGCGTGGGCCTCACCGACGGCATGAAGTCGGTGAAATGGGTCACCGCCAAGCGTATCGTCCTGTCATGGATCCTCACCATCCCCGTGCCGCTCGTCATCGCCGGCCTGCTTAACCTGTTGTTCCACCTCTTACCCATCTGAATGCCATGAGCCTTAATAGTTTCTTCCAGTTTTTCGTCCCCAAGGAAAAGAAGTTCTACCCGCTCTACCAGAAGCAGGCTGCCTACATCGACAAGGCTGCCACACTTTTGAGGCAGATGCTCTTGGAAACCAATCTTGAACAGCTCGAAGCCTTGAGAAAAGACATCAAGGACTGTGAGACCAAAGGCGACGACGTGCTCCGCGAATTCTACAGCCAGCTCTTCAACACCGTGCTCACCCCCTTCGACCGCGACGACGTGCACGAGCTTGCCGAGATGATGGACACCTTCCTCGACCACATCGACGACTCGGCCAACATCGTCCTCACCCGCCGTTTCCTGGCCGTGGATGAAGACCTCAACACCATGGCGGAGAACATCATGTTTGCCGCCGAAAACCTCAACAACATCATCAGCGGCCTGCCCGTGATGTACGACAAGCAAAAGGAGATCGTCCGTCTCTGCCACGGCATCAAGACCTTGGAGAACGAGAACGACGTGCTTTATGGCAAATACATCAGCAAGCTGTTCCAGCAAGACTACAGCCTCACCGAGATCATCAAACGCAAGGACTTGGTGCAGGTGCTGGAGAATACTACTAATTCAGTCAAATACATATCAGATAAAGTTAGGAGTATTGTAAGTAAATTGTAATATGGCTATTAGCCGTTAGCTGTTAGCTATTAGCGCGGCTTGCAGCCAAGAGAAAGTAAAGTGTTCTGTATGAGATTTATAATTGTTAGGAGTGTTATTCAGTTATAGTAAATTGGCTATTAGCCGTTAGCTGTTAGCTATTAGCGCGGCTTACAGCCAAGAGAAAGTAAAGTATTCTATATGAGAGATTTTCATAATTATAAGGTATGGGAAAAAGCGCATCAATTTGCTCTTGATATCTATAGGAAAACAGAGAAATTTCCAAAGGAAGAGATATTTGGAATCACTTCGCAAATTAGACGAGCTGCAACTTCCATCCCATTTAATATTGCCGAAGGCTGTGGTAGAAGAAGCGATGCTGAATTTGCCAATTTCCTAAATATTGCTGCAGGTTCAACATCTGAAGTTGAAGAAGAGCTTTTGCTTGCCTACGATTTGGAGTTTATGGACAAAGCCTCATACCAAAAACTCAACGAAGAAGTCAATGACATAAAAGCCATGTTAAACAAACTAATTGAAACCTTACATTAACAATAATTGCTATTAGCTTTTAGTCGACACTATTAGCCTGGTAGCCAATAAGCTAACAGCTAATTGCTAAAAGCTAATAGCTCCAAAAACAACCACCATGAGACAGATCATCACCAGCCTGTTAGACAACGACCTCTACACCTTCAGCGTGTGCTACGCCTACCTTCAGAAGTTCCCGCGCGCCATGGGACAATACACCTTCGTCGACCGCAACAACACGGTCTATCCCCAAGGCTTCGCCGAGAAGCTGCGCGAGCAGTTCGACCTATATGGCAGCATCAAAATCACCGACGAGGAAGTGCGTTTCATGAAAAGGAAATGCTACTACTTCCCGTTATGGTTCTTCACCTTCCTGAAAGGCTTCCACATGCGTCCCTCCGAGGTCGAGGTGAGCCAAGACGAGGAAGGTCATCTGCATATCACCGTCACGGGCCTGCTATGGCGCACCGTCTTCTGGGAGATGCCTATCCTGGCCACCGTCTCCGAGCTGATGCATGAATTGAAAGGCGAGTTTGAGCACTACGACGCCGAGAAGGAATACAAGAAGTCGTACGACAAGGGCATCCGCCTCATCGGCAACGGCGTGAAGTTCAGCGACTTCGGCACACGTCGTCGTTTCTCGTTCGAGCACCAGGATTTGGTCATCCGCAGTTTCATCGAGGCGCAGAAGCAGTTCACAAAGACCTGTTTCGTGGGTACGTCCAACGTGTTGCTGGCCATGAAATACGACCTCACCCCCATCGGCACCATGAGCCATCAGTTCATCGAGACCTGCTCACTCTACGGCTACAACGAGGCCAACTACCTCGCCATGGACTACTGGCAGGAGGTATATGCCGGCAGCCTGGGTGTGTTCCTCTACGACACATACACGCGCAAGGCCTTCTTCCAGAACTTCACCACGCTGCACGCCAAACTGTTTGATGGCTTACGCGTCGACAGCGGCGACAACATCGAAGCCTTGGAGGAGATCATCGCCAAATACAAGGAACTGGGCATTGATCCGGCGCAGAAGTCCATCATCTTCAGCAACGGCTTGAACGTGGACGAGGCCATCGCCATCCATAAGGCCGTGGCGGGCAGGATGCAAGACTCGTTCGGCATCGGCACCCACCTCACCTGCGACGTCGACAATGTGAAGGCCATGAACATCGTGGTGAAGCTCACTGCGGCCAAGATCACCGAAAAACGTACCTGGAAGAAGGTGGTCAAACTCTCGGACGACTTCGGCAAGTACACCGGCGATCCGGAAGAGATTGAGATTTGTAAGAAAACGCTGGAGATTAGTTGAGAGTTTAGTGTTTAGAGTTGGAGGTTATATAGCCTCTGCCATTATATCTCTTCTGCCGATAAGGCTGAAGATGGTGATTTCGTTGTCTTCGTTGAGGATGCGAAGTGTCCTCAAGATTTCGTTTAGGGTTGAGCCGCTGGTGGTTACATCATCGATAATCAGCACATTCTGCTGACAGATGGAGGCACAAAGTCTTTCGTCGGCTTCATTAGCAAATTTCAGGAAATCCTTCATATAAGGGCGGAAACGACTTTTCTTTACATCCTTGGCGATGGTGAAATAGTCTTTCTGATGGATAAGGTCAAGCATCTTATTAATGGACTTTTTGGCCTCTTCCTTTTGTGCCTCAGTATAACGTGGACGTCCGTCTTCCAACACATCGTCGAGATATTGCTCCTGATAAGCGTCCATATCGAAGGAGATGCTCGACGGCAAAGCCTTTACCAGTTCCATCTTCCTCAATGTCGGTTGTGCGAAACGATAAATATAACGAAGCATGTACCGATTCACCTCGCTTGAAGACTCCGGCATCACCACTAGGTTGTAATCATAAAGATTAATCTTCTTGTCAAGATTGTCCACTGCCTTTTTGATGAACTGCGTCAAATCAGGATTGTCCTGCAAGGCATCGTTAAACTTCACAAACTTAATGAACGCACTACGCACATTGCTATCCACCTGATCGGAGAATTCATAGCCATAATAAAAGCATTTCCCAAATGCCTCCACCTGGTAGCCGTCACCCGTCAGCTTGACGATGTCTTCTTTCCCATCATGCTCGAAGTCGAACACGAACATCTGCTTCTCGTTGTCGTATGTTACGCCCATATCGTTTGTTATTACAACTGCAAAAATACTAATTTCTATGAAATACGGTATTACAACTTAAAGAATTGCGCATGTATGTCAAAACACCTTCCGCCAAGTGCAGCCGTTCCGCCATTCGGAGCAGCCATAGGCGGTCTTGCCTTTGATGACATGGCCCTTGCCGCATAGCGGACAAGGCTGGCCGATGATTGCATCAGGATTGGACTCCACGATAGGCGCAGCCTTAGGTTTCTTCGGCTTAGGTGACGAGGCTTTCTTCGCCGCTGTTTTCTTCGGCTTCTCCTCCACCACTGCCGCTGCCACGCGACGGTTGCTATTGTCCAGCATCACCGTGGTGACGATTTCCGTCACCATTTGTTTCAACTCGTCCAAGAATTGTCGGGCTTCGTATTTGTGTTGTTCTATCTCACGGAGCTTCTTCTCCCAGATACCCGTCAGCTCGGCACTCTTGAGCAGGTCTTCATGGATGAGACCGATGAGCTCTATGCCCGTGGGCGTGGGTTCTAGGCTCTTGCGTACCTTTTTGATATAGTTGCGCTTAAACAGCGTCTCGATGATGGCGGCGCGTGTGGAAGGACGTCCGATGCCGTTCTCTTTCATCACCTCGCGCAATGACTCGTCGTCGACAAGTTTACCCGCCGTTTCCATGGCACGCAGCAAAGTAGCCTCTGTGTAAGGCTTCGGCGGCGTGGTCCACTTCTCAGCCAATTGTGGCTTGTGAGGCCCGTGCTCGCCCTTCTCAAAGATAGGCAAAGTCCTCTCTTCGTCCTCCTGCCCTTCTTTGGCCCCTGAGCTTGTCGAAGGGTTCTCCTCTTCCTGCTTCACCGGCTTGATAACTTCGCGCCAACCAGGAACGAGGATCTGCTTGCCCGAGGTCTTGAACTCCACATCCTCCACCTTGCCCAAGACCGTCGTCGTGGCAAACTGGCAGTCGGGATAGAACACGGCAATGAAATGGCGGCAGACCTCGTCGTAGACCTTTTCCTCGGCAAACGAAAGGCCTTGCGGCACCACGCCCGTCGGGATGATGGCATGGTGGTCGGTGACCTTGCTGTTGTCGAACACCTTCTTGCTCTTGGGCAGTTTCTTGCCCGCCAACGACGCAGTGTATTCTGCATAGTTGGTCAGCTTTGCAAGGATGTCGGGGCACTTCGGGTAGATGTCGTCGCTCAGATATGTGGTGTCGACACGTGGATAGGTGGTGTATTTCTTCTCGTAGAGGCTCTGTATGGTCTGCAAGGTCTGGTCAGCCGACATGTTGTATTTCCTGTTGCATTCCACCTGTAAAGATGTCAAGTCGAACAACCTCGGCGGAGCTTCTGTGCCTTTCTTAGTGGTGATGTCGGTCACAGTGAACTCTTTGCCTTCAACGCTCCGCAGGTCCTTCTGGCCGTCTTCAACCGAGCCGTATTTGCCTTTGGTAGCCGTAAAAGTCGTGTCACGATACACCGTCGACAGCACCCAGTAAGCCTCTGGCTTGAAGTTGACGATCTCATGGTAGCGATTGACAATCAATGCCAAGGTGGGTGTCTGCACACGGCCTATGGACAAAACCTGACGGTTTTGGCCATATTTCAAGGTGTAAAGCCGTGTGGCGTTCATACCCAAGAGCCAGTCGCCGATGGCACGGGAGAGGCCTGCCTCGTAAAGCGACTGATAGTCGGCTTGGTCCTTCAAGTTCTTGAAGCCTTCTCGGATGGATTCTTCAGTCAGTGACGAGATCCAAAGGCGTTTCACGGGACAATGCACGGCGGCCTTCTGCATCACCCAGCGTTGGATGAGCTCGCCCTCCTGTCCGGCATCGCCGCAGTTCACGATTTCGTCGGCTTTCTGGAATAAGGACTCTATGGTTTTAAACTGCTTCTCCACACCCTTATCGGCGATAAGCTTGATGCCGAAACGCGGCGGTATCATCGGCAGGCGGCTCAAGGCCCATGACTTCCATTGGTCGGTGTAGTCATGCGGCTCCTTCAAGGTGCAGAGATGGCCAAAAGTCCATGTCACCTGATAGCCATTGCCTTCCATGTAGCCTTCATGGGAAGTGTTGGCTCCCAGCACTTTGGCGATGTCGCGGGCGACGCTTGGCTTTTCGGCGATACAGACGATCATTTCAGTTGGCAGTTATTCAGTTTGCAGTTGGCAGTTGTTCAGTTATTCAGTTGTAGGGCTGTCACAGTGTGGCAGCCGTACATATCAGTTTTGGAATTCTGTTTTTAAATCGGCGGCCTTCACGTTCATTAGGAACTCGGCCTTTTCTTTTTGGGCCACAAACCACACCAAATCGGCGGGTTGGAAGGTGATGCGCGCCGAGGGGTTCAGGATGAAATGCCCTTCACGCTCGATGGCAATCACCATAGCGTCGTATTTGTCGGCCAAGCCGGAATCCATCAAGGAAACGCCGATGATGGGGCTGTCGGGCTCGACTTCCACCTTATACAGATCCACCTCGCTCTCCTCGTGTTCTTGAATCAGCCGCTCGTCAAACAGCTCCACCCTCGGCAAGAGCAGCCGCAGATGGTCCTCGTGGCCCACGAAGGTAATCTTGTCGTACGGGAACAGCTGGAAATCAGACTTGGGCAGTTCAAAGAGTTCCTTACCGCGCTCCACGCTGACCACACTCACGTTGTAGTTGTCGCGGAAGTCCGTCTCCTTGATATATTGTCCGGAATACGGGCTGTCGGGACTCAGCGTCATCTTCTGCAAGTGGCAGTTTTCCTGTAAGATCTCAGGAATCTCAAATACCTGCACCTTTTGCCGCTTGTTGAGGTTGTCCAGGAAACGGTCTTCTATGTGTTTGTAGAACTTCATCGCCGGACTCAAGGCGCGCAGCATGATGGTATAACCCAAAGCCATGGCGATATTGAGCAGGCGGTAATAGGGTGCCCTGATGCCCAGATGCAGCCAGAAGGCCTCGTTGAAGAAGTGTCGCAACACCGAAGTGGCCACCACCCACACAAGGATGAAACGGAACACGAAAACCAAGAGTATCACAGTCTTGTTGAAACGGCTCTGTTCCATCAGCTTATGCGTGGTTCCAATCAAGGTGTGCCTGAATCCGATGGCCCAAAGGAATGGCGATACCAGCACCAACGTGATGGCGGCGGCGATGGCGTTACCCCACAAGCCTGGCACATAGATCATGATAAAGCTCCCCGCCCAAAAACAGATGAAAATCAGCGCGATGACGATGGCGATATAGATGATGATATACTTGAACTGCCTCGCGATGAAGCTGGCCATACTCACTTTCTTGCCGCTCTTCACCTTGATGCCTCGATCGCTGTTTTCCCAATGGTTCAGCCACTTCTCCGACATGTGCGTGCTCACCCACTGATACGTCGGATTAGCCGCCTTGATAAAGTAAGGCGTAAGGAAGGTCGTGATGATGGACACCGACACGATGATGGGATACAGGAACTCGTCAATGACGCCATAACTGAGGCCCAACGTGGCGATGATGAAGGAAAACTCACCGATTTGACAGAAACAGAATCCGCCTTGTATGGACTGCTTCAGTCCCAAGCCTGCCAATAGGCGGCCTGCAACATTGCTCACCGGTTTGAAGACGATCAACACCGTGGTCACGACCAAAATCTGCCACCAGTAGTTCACCAAGACCTGCGGGTCGACCATCATACCCACTGAGACAAAGAAAACAGCGCCAAACAAGTTCTTGATCGGCGTAGTGACTTTGTGTATCATCTCTGCCTCAAGGGTCTCGGCCAAGATGGAGCCCATGATGAAAGCACCCAAAGCGGAAGAGAATCCAGCAAGATTGGCCAACACCACCATCATGAAGCATAAGCCCACCGAAAATACCGTCAGCGTCTCCTCCGTCATGAACTTACGCGCCCAACGCAACACGGTCGGCACGATGAAGATGCCGCCGATGAACCATATCAGCAGGAAGAATCCCAGTTTTAGCATACTGGTTACCAGCTGCATGCCATCGAAGGTCTTGCTCACCGCAAGTGTAGAGAGGATGACCATGAGCAGAACGGCCTCCAGGTCTTCCACCACCAGCTCGCCAATGACGTTGCCGCTGAACTTCTCGCGGTTCAACTTCATGTCGTCGAAGGCTTTGGCGATAATCGTCGTGGATGAGATGGAGAGCATGGCGCCGAGGAAGATGCTGTCCATCTGCGACCAACCCAGCAGTTTGCCGAGGGAGAATCCCACGACGCACATCGTCACCAACTCGGTCAAGGCGGTGATGCCCACCGTCCCTCCTACTTTCTTCAACTTCTTGAAGCTGAACTCCAGCCCGATGCCGAACAGCATGAACACCATACCGATTTCGCTCCAAGTCTCTACGCTCGTGTGATCGTTGACGACAGGGAACCATTCAAAGTTGGGGCCGATAAGGAAGCCCGCAATGATATAGCCGAGCACAACAGGCTGCTTCAACCACTTGAAAATCACCGTGGTGATGCCTGCCGTAACCAAAATCAGGGCAAGGTCGGAAAATAGAGCGGGTAAGGATTCCATTACTGATTTCTTTGTGGGGCAAAGATACAAAAAAAGCGGCTCCCTCGGAAGCCGCTTTTGATTTATTCCGCAAACATCCCGTCAATCAAGTCTTTGAAGTGCTCGGCGACAATCTTGCGGCGCAGTTTGAGGCTCGGCGTGATCTCGCCTTCTTCGATGGTCCACTCACGGTCAATCAGCTCGAAGCGCTTGATCTTTTCATAGTCGCCGAAGAACTTGTTGTAGTTCTCCACCTCCTTGCGGAAACGGTCGTTGACGGCCTTCGCCTTGATCATCTCCGTATTGGTGGTATATGGGATGTGGTTTTCCTCGCACCAGGTCTTGAGGTTCTCGAAATTAGGCACGATCAAGGCAGCGGCAAACTTCTGGTTTTCGCCCACCACCATCATCATGCTGATGAGCGGCGACTCGGTGAACTTGCCCTCGATCAACGCTGGCGAGATATATTTGCCCATCGAGTCCTTGAATATCTCCTTCATGCGGCCCGTGATTTTCAAGAGGCCGTCCTTATCGAACTCGCCGATGTCGCCCGTGTGGAAATAGCCTTCCTCGTCGAAGGCATCACGGGTGGCTTCCTCGTTCTTGTAATAGCCCTTCATCACCGCCGAGCCTTTCACAAGAATCTCGCCTGACTCCGGAGCGATCTTGAACCGCACACTACCGCAAGGCACACCCACGGTGCCCGCTTTGGTGATGCCCAAGGCGAGGCTGTTGGTGGCAATCACAGGCGAGGTCTCGGTCAATCCGTAGCCCTCGATGATGGGGATGTTCATGGCGGCAAAGAGTCGCACCAAGCGCGGCTGCAGGCTGGCGCCACCCGACACGATGAACTCTAGATGACCACCGAAAGCCTTTCTCACATCCTTGAAAACCAATCTATTGGCGATATACAACTTGAAGCGGTAGGTACGACCGTTCTTCACGCCCGTCTCGTCGTAACGCTCTGCCAATTGGAAAGCCCAGCGGAAAATGCGTTTCTTACTCCCTTTCAGCTTTTCGCCCTTGCGGACAAAGCCGTTATACACCTTCTCGATGACGCGAGGCACGGTGACGAAATGCTCGGGTTTCACATCGGCAATGTCGCGCATGATGGTGCCAAAGTTCTCCACGTAATAGGTCGAGTTGCCGAGATAGATATGGAAATACATTATAGAGCGTTCATAGATATGCGACAACGGCAGGAAACTCACCACCTTATGCGTCGGCGGCAGAGGATAATGCGGGCCGTAATAGGAGATGCAGCTCATGATGTTGTAATGCGTCAGCATCACGCCCTTGGGAGTGCCGAGGGTGCCTGAGGTGTAGATGATGGTCGCCACGTCTTCGGGCAGAACGTCATCCTTACGGGCTTGCAGGGCGGCGAGGCTCTTCTTGTCGATTTTCACCGACACCATCAAGCCGCGCAGGGTCATCTGGCCATCCACGGGATTGAAAACAAACACTTTAGGCTTTTCGGTCTTCTTGTCAATGACACCTTTGACCTTCTTCAGCAGCAGGGAGCCTTCAACAAAGATAATTTTAGGATCGGCATGGTTGATGATGTATTCATAGTCGCTTTGACGCACCGTGGGGTAAATGGGCACCAGGATGGCGCCGATTTGCTGCACGGCGAAGTCGACCATGTTCCACTGCGGGCAGTTGTTGGAGATCACGGCCACGCGGTCGCCTTTGGCCACGCCCAGACCCATCAGTCCTTGGCTGATGACATCGGTCATCTTCACGAAGTCACGGCCGCGGTATTTCTTCCACTCGCCATCCACCTTGCCGGCAAACAAAGTCTTTTTTTTGCCGTACTTCTCCACAAACCTCGGAAGGAGGTCGAAAGTACGCGGCGGCACGTCAGTATGCGGCGGAAGGATTTTCACTTTTTTGTCGTTCTTTCCCATAAGCCTAGAAATTGAGGCGAAATTAAAAACTATTTGTCTTTAATATTCTGATTATCCAAACGAAGCGGCATTTTGCGAACAAAAGCATTGATTTTTTCAACGAAATATATTTTGCCTAAATTCAACAAGAATGACTATTTTTGCACCACTTTGTTGTCATGATTACCATTTTCGACGATATGAGCCAAGTCACCGAAGCCGAGGTGCAACGCATGCTGCCCTTGGTCGACGAACAGCGTCGCAACGAAGCCTTGCGCTACAAGTTTTTGTTCGGGCAGTTCGCCTGCCTGAAGTCATGGCTCATGTTGAAAGACCTGCTGAAACCATTGGACATCACCGATTTGGAGATGGAACGCAACAAGCACGGCAAGCCTTTCCTTGTCCATCATCCCGAGGTACATTTCAACCTTAGCCACTGTAAAAACGGCATCGCCGTGGTGGTCGACTCCTCCCCAGTCGGCATCGACATCGAGAGTTTCCGCAAGGACAACATCGCCCTCGTCAACAAGACGATGAACCCTGCCGAGGCGGGATGGATTCGTGCCTCCTCCGACCCTGTGGAGGTCTTCACCCAATTTTGGACGAAAAAAGAAGCCGTGGTGAAGCTGCGCGGCACGGGCATCATCGATGACTTGCACCATGTGTTGGATGGCGAAGGCTATCGTTTGGAGACCCACATTAACAAAGAAAAACGCTACGCGTTCAGCATAGCGTTTTCCCAAATCCAATAAAACTTATTGTTTAAGCGATGATTCTCGTCCCGCAGGTCGGGTCGCCGAGACGCGTGGCCTCGGTGATGATGGCCTCGTGACCCGTGGCTTCCACGAACAGGATGGCGGCACGCACCTTGGGAGCCATGCTGCCCTCGGTGAACTGACCGTCGGCAAGGTGTTTCTTGGCCTCTGCCACCGTGATGGTGTCGAGAGCCTGCTCGTTGTCCTTACGGAAGTTGATGTAGACCTTCGGCACGTCGGTGAGGATGTAGAACTCATCGGCACCGATGTTGATGGCGGTCATGGCAGAGGCGAGGTCCTTGTCGATGACGGCTTCAACACCGCCCAGGCTACCGTCGGCCTTCTCGATGACTGGGATACCGCCACCGCCCACGGTGATGACGACATTGCCCTGCTCGGCCAGCTGTTTCACCAGTTCCACGTTCTGGATGGCAATAGGTTTCGGCGAGGCCACCACCTTACGCCAGCCGCGACCCTTGGGGTCTTCCTTGTAGATAGCGCCGGTCTCAGCGGCATACTTTTCTGCTTCTTCCTTGCTGTAGTATGGGCCGACAGGCTTGGTGGGGTTCTGGAACATAGGGTCGTTCTTGTCGACGACGACTTGCGTCACCAGCGTGACCACGTTGCGTTTCAGGCCTTCTTTGGCGAAGGTCTTGCCTAGGCCCATCTCAATCATGAAACCGATCAGGCCTTGGGTCTCGGCCACACAAAAGTCGATAGGCATGCCCGGCACACCAAACTGATGGTGACCGGCCTCATGCTGCAGCATGACGTTGCCCACTTGAGGGCCGTTGCCGTGGCCGATGACCAGATTATAATCGTTTTTCAAGAAGGGAAGCAACGAATGGCACGTCTCGGTGACGTTTTCCATCTGTTCCTTGTAAGTTCCTTTTTGACCGCCTCTCAAAAGTGCGTTTCCACCAAAGGCGATGACTGCTAATTTCTTCATAAAAGTTGATTTGTATGATTCTATATTTATTGTTTTCTCACATAAGTGACGGAATAGCCATCCTGGCCAATCACCAGATGCTCTTTGTCGAGGGAGATGATGTTGTTGGTGTCGATGAACTTCTCATTGGAGTAGCCCGTGGTGACGCCGGTGAGAATCAGCAAGTCGCCTTTTCTCTCCCAGGTCTTGTACTCTCTGAAGCCGGTGTTGATGTTCACCACTTCGCCGTTATCAAGCAAGGTGAAACCCACTTCTCCCAGCGAGCTTTCAGCAGGTTCAACCCATGTTCCAACGATAGACGGACGGGAGCACGAAGCAAAAGCGAGTCCCATCATTCCGCATAAAGCGATAATAATCAAGCGTTTATTCATTTCTTTCTCTTCTTTGATTTGGAGCGGCAAAGGTATGGATTATTTCCATAAAGAAAACATTTCCAAAGAATTATTTTTCACCATCATTCCATAATGACAATTTTCTGCACACGGACCGTTGAGCCATCATAGAGTCGAATGAAGTATAATCCAGCCTTTAACTCAGCGACTGATAGCGCATCTCCTATATACTCCATTGACTTCACCGTACGCCCCAACACATCGATAACGCTTAACTTCATGTGATTGCTTTCCGTACTGACATACAGCATCTTATCTTTAACAAAACAGAAAGGCTCCGAAGAGTTTTCTTCTATGTCATCCGTAGCTGTGCCAAAAAGAACCTGGTTTTTCGCTCTCAAAGGATAGCCATAATAAGTAGTAACAATATACACATTGTAGTTTATGTCATCACTGACTATCCAAAGCGATTGGAAATCATCCGTAGGAAATGCTCGGCATGACATGCCCCTTGAGTAGCTACCCGTATTGTCGTCAATAGCCAAAACCAGATTGCTCGTTCCATCGTATAAGAAGGTCCTTTGGAATTGGATCGTAGTCCATGTGGCGGCAGTCATGGTCACCGTGCCTTCAAAATACTTATTCATAGGCGTCACAGGCACCCAGTCCGTATTGCTGTGGAACGCGGATTGGTCTGTTTGCTTCAGATAAATCGAGAAATTACGGGATTTGGTTTCACCATTATTGAAAAATGAAATACTGGTCAGTTCTCGTGGTCCGCCCAACTCCTCTGGAGTATAGATTTGCTCACTGAATCCGTATTTGTAATAGGAATGGCTGGGAAGATTCGTATAAGATTTGGTGGCATGTCCTATCTGGAAAACGCAGCTCATTGGCTCAAAAACAGCCAAATAATGCTCATTTGCGGAAACGGCAAACGCGGGGTCGGTATAAGAAACCTCTGCTCCCTCTTTCTCCCAACGAATGAAAGCATAGTTGTCGTTTGTGTTGGTGGCAAGGGCTACCGCAGTACCACTGCCGTAAGTACCGGTTCCGCTTATCGTCCCAGCTGCGTCCATATTGCTTTCAGCGGTGATGGAATAGAGGTTGAAATTGAATTGGTAGGTGTCGCCATCCGCATCCTCTAGGCTCAGCGAGACAGGCATCGGGAAGGCGCTCGTGGCATTTTCGGCCAGGGTGACACTGAAATCGGCATAGGCTTTCCCGAAAGCGGCCACGTCGCCGATGGATGCCGTGCCATTGATGGTGAGATATTCGGAGGTCGAAGAGAGTGTACCCGTTACCATTGGCGCCAACAAATTGCCATCGTTTTCAATGATGACACGCAAGTCCGCGGTCTCACCAGGCTCAAGCAAGCCGTTGCCGTCGTTTACTATGGTAGCGCCCAGGTATTCCATGACTTTGCCGAAGACCGAGACAGAGAAGCGCAAGTATCCGATGGATTCGCCGTCAACCATGATTTGCCCGACAAAGTCAATCTTGGTCTTTGCGGGAGTGTTGCCATCCAAAACGTAGGCAAAGCCTCCTACAGTATGGGTCTCTCCTGCGGCAAAATCAGGCAAATCAAGGCTTCCGTTGGTGATGTCGACATAACTTGACGCGGTAGAAATCTCCAATGTGGCGCCGTTGATGGCCTCCGACCCACAACGCAGGCCCAAATCCATCGTAATCGATTCGCCCGGATTGGCTTGTTGGTCATTATTGCCTTGTTCATCATGAATGGCTTGGGATTCAACCGATAACACGGGATCAGAGACGGCATTGACGGCAGCCAAGGCATTGACACGGCCAAAGCCATAAATGTTGCTTTTGCCATCGGCAAGCGGCACAGCGGTTTCTTCCAAGATGCGGCAGATATCGGATGGGGTGAGGTTGGGGTTTTTGCTCAACATAAGCGCCATGCATCCTGCCACACATGGGGTAGCCATGGAAGTGCCGGTCTTCACGCCATACCCAGAAGTGTCGAGGTAATCCGCCGAAATGATCTCCACACCAGGGGCGCACACATCGGGACGAATGAGGCCAAACTGAGCGTTGCTCCCTGCAGTGTAGGGATAGTCGGCAAAGCCCGTGTTCGCCCACGTGACAGGTCCCTGCGAGGTCGTTGTCCAGGCCACATCCGTGTCATCAACGTTACCTACGCACACCACGCATGAAAGGCCGCCAGGATTGGCTTGCTGAACGGGGTCCATATAAGGTGGCGGACAGCACCCGGGGATTCGGACATTGTTCGGTATCGGATAAGTATTGAGTTTGTCTCCTTCGTTTCCTGCCGCGACAGCCCCTATCACGCCTGCTTCCTTTGCCGCCACGCAGGTGTTACGGACTAAAACCAAATCTGCAGCACCCAGGCCTCGCCAGCCCAATGACATGCTGAAGATGTCGGCACCATGCTCGGTAGCAAACTGCACACCGGCACAAGCATTGGCGATTTCTCCATATCCTTCGTCGTCCAAGACTTTCAAGCACATCAAAGTGGCATCAGGAGCCATGCCGGTTTGTCGCCCGCCCGCTCCGTTGCCACAAAGTGTTCCAGAGCAATGCGTGCCATGACCATCATAATCCATAGGGTCATTGTCGTTGCAATCAAAATCCCAACCATGATGCGGAAACGCCTCGCCCCCATCCCACAGATGGTTCCTCAGGTCGAGATGGTTGTAGTTGACGCCACCATCAATGACGGCAGCCACAATGCCTTGGCCTGTAAAGCCCAGGCCCCACACTTGGTCGGCTTGCACTTGGGTGACATTGGGGGTGATGTCGCGTGAAGCCTCGACAGATCTCATGGCCTCGTCTTCGGGAATCATGCGCACCCTTTTGTTAAAACCGATGATTTCGACATCCTTGCGTTGTGCCAAAGCATATATGGCTTGCTTGTTGGCAGAGAAATAGAGCGCGTTGGCCATCCAGAGGATTCTCGGGGCGGTCACCATATCGTTCTTTTCCATTTCGGCAAGGCTTTGCCTAATGTCGTATTGCGAGGTTTGGGAGAACTGTTTCAACTCGTTCACCACAAACTCGCGCCGTTCGGTACGGGTTGCGTAACGGTCGGCACAACGGCTCAACTGCTCGTGGCCGTACTGTTGTTTCATGATGACGAACACATCGATTTTTTCATCATTGCTCCGCTGCCCCAGCTCCTTCTCCAAAGCCGTGTCGATGGACTGGGCATAACCCATGATGCAGAGCATTGCCAGTAATAAAAGGGTTAATACTCTCTTCATATTTTTCTTTTTTGTAAATAATCTCTATTTTCGTTTGAATATCAGCCGTTCCAGCTCCCCTATCCACAGAACCACCGATGTGCCTCCAATAATGATAAGCCAATCATTCAATTCCAGCGGTACAACGCTGAACATCTCGCCACCGAAAGTGACGATAAACACCTGTCCGAGGCCGATGATCATCAAAGTGGCTCCAAAACCACGCCTCACATCCTTGTCAAGCAGTCCTTTCAGCGCCGACTGTCCCGTATGATAGGCTTTGGCATTGAAGATGTTCCAGAACTGCATGAAGACGAAAATGGTGAATAGCATTGACAGCTCCTTAGGCGTGAATACACCTCCGACATGATCGAAACAGAAATAGCTGGCGAAATAATCACGGAGGGTGAAGCCCGACAACGAATCCACGCCGTAATGCATGAAGTATTGGATGAAGCCGAACAGCACTGCCACAAACAAGATACCCACACCGAAGATACGGACTATCATCTCCTTAGTGATGATAAAGGCGGTACGCGAGCGCGGTTTGTCGTTCAACACGCTGTGGTCGGGCGGCAACGATGCCAAAGCCATGGCCGCGAAGGTGTCCATAATGAGGTTAATCCACAACATCTGGGTCACGGTAAGCGGCGACGAGGTGCCCATCATAGCGCCGATGAGCACGATGAGGCATGCCGCCACGTTGATGGTCATCTGGAACAGGATGAAGCGCTGGATGTTGAGGTACAAGGAACGTCCCCACATCACGGCGCGGGCGATGCTCTTGAACGAGTTGTCGAGGATGGTGATGTCGCTGGCTTCCTTGGCCACCGAGGTGCCGTCGCCCATCGAAAGGCCGATTTGGGCTTGGTTTAAGGCCGGGGCGTCGTTGGTACCGTCGCCAGTGACGGCCACCACCTCTCCCTTTTCCTGAAGCAGGCGCACGAGGCGTTCCTTGTCGGAAGGACGTGCACGCGACATGATCTTCAAGTCTCGGACACGGTCACGCAGTTCGTCGTCAGTCAAGAGGTTGAACTCCTTGCCGGTAATCATCTGTCGCTCGGGGTCGTCGGCTTCGGTCCACAGTCCCACCTGACGGCCAATCTCACGTGCCGTACCAGGCGTGTCACCTGTGACGATCTTGATGCTAATACCAGCATTGAGGCAGTCTTTGACGGAGTCGGCCACGTCGTCACGGATGGGGTCGATGATGCCCACGATACCCAAGAAGCACATGTCTTCAACCTGTAACTTGCCGTTGGCAAACACGTTATCCACCTCGGCCTTGGAGATGCGCTTGAAGGCGAAGCCCAAGGTTCGCATGGCCTTGTTCTGGTATTCCAGCAGCTTCTCCTCCACCTCACTACGCACCCAATGGATGCCCGCCTCGCCGTCACGTTTCAGCACCGTCGCGCAACGACGTATCAGGATCTCGGGAGCGCCTTTCACATACAACATATACTCGCCTGTGAACGGGTTGTGAATCACCGTGGCCATGTACTTGTATTTCGTCGTGAATGGCAGCTGCTTGACAATCTTCATATCGTCGCGGATCTTGACGAAGTCGACGTTATTGTCGAAAAGCCAAAGCAGCAGCGCACCCTCGGTGGGGTTACCGATGACCTTCACCCTTTGTTGGTCGCTATAGTCGAGGAAAGCCGTTGAGTTAACAGAAATGCCTTCTACAATCAAGCGTGACACCTCCGTGTTGTCGAGCTGGCCATCTTTCAAGCCATAGATGAGACTACCACCCAAGCTCATGCGGTTTTTGGTAAGCGTACCTGTCTTGTCGGAACAGATCACCGTGGCGGCGCCCATGGTCTCGCAGGCGTGCATCTTACGCACCAAATTGTTGGTTTCCAACATCCTCTTCATGCTCAAGGCCAGACTCAGCGTGACGCTCATGGGCAGACCCTCGGGTACGGCCACCACAATCAAGGTGACAGCAATCATCAGCGTGTTGAGGACATAACGCGCGAAGTCCATCCATTCGAAAGGCCCAGTGGGATAGAGGAAATACATCAGCAGGCGCAGTACCACGATGAGGTCGGCGATGACATAGCTGGCGATGGTAATGCCCCTGCCGAGCTTGTCAAGTTGCTCGTTGAGCGGCGTTTTCACCTTGTTGTCGATTTGCGCACCGCGATACACCTTACCCCATTCCGTAGCATCGCCCACCTTCTCGACAACAAAAATGCCGTGGCCTTCCATCACGGAACTGCCGCGGCACACATAATCCGAGGGATAGGTGGCGTCGTCATTGAACTCCGCTTTGTCCGTCGTCTTGGAACACGAAGGCTCACCTGTCAGGTCCGACTCATTCACACGCAGCGAGATAGCCTCTCGTAGCGTGCCATCAGCAGGCACCTCGTCGCCGGTGTTCAGCACCACGGTATCACCCACCACCACGTCTTTACGTTCGATGCGATGAATCAACCCGTTGCGGAACACCGTGACCAGTTTCTCGTCCTCGGCCTGGTTTAGGATGTCGAATTTCTTGTTGGCGCTCACCTCAAAGACGAAGCCCACGGTGGTGGCCAACATCACAGCCACAAAGATACCAACTGGCTCCAACAACACCGAGAGCCCATAATCTGTGGTAAAGAATTGATACAACGAGACCGCTACCGACAGCACCAAGGCTATCAGCAAGATACGTATGATTGGGTCGGAGAATTTCTCCCAAAACTGCTTCCAAAGCGAGTCTTTCACGGGCGGGGTCAGCACGTTGTCGCCATGTTTGCTGCGACTTCTCTCCACTTCAGCATCCGTCAGCCCATTCCTATAATCTCTTGCCATTTTATAGCAATTTTACTCATTGATTAGATATAATAACTATCTTTGCATGAAAAAATTGTGGCAAAAATACAATCTCCGACAAAAAGGCAAGGAGGTTGCAAGGTTACAACCCAAAATTCGAGCTGACAACTCTATGAAATTCAAGGAACAACATAAAACGGCTCTAGCGAAAGTGCTCTCCGATCTGGTGCAATGCGACGGCATCGTCAACCAAGGCGAAATCGACTTCCTGCAACAGGTCTATGCCCTTTTCAACATTACACTGACGAGTCGAAAGAAAGCGACCAATATCAGCCTTTCGGAGGCGGTCGACATCTTGAAGGGTCTTGGCAACCAGGAAAAAATCGCCATCCTCCAGATGTTCCAAAGCCTCTCGTTGTCCGACGACACCCTCGACCCCACCGAGTCGCTGCTCATTACCTCGCTCATCCTGTCCATCGGCATCGAGCT
>Ga0310690_10001102_pt1 | contig 50267 bp, 39 predicted proteins | sample AusTroGonzalo_MG_2_FD_207661 | JGI IMG/M metagenome (GOLD analysis project Ga0310690, IMG submission 207661) | Bovine rumen microbial communities from tropical cattle in Woodstock, Queensland, Australia - Gonzalo_04 (v2) (version 2) | ecosystem: Host-associated > Mammals > Digestive system >... | reverse complement strand
GCTCTTGTGATAACTGACGAGGTCGTAATAGTAGAGTGCGTCGATGTTGATTCCAATATGCTCATGGACATCGGCAGTCAAGCCTACGCCGCCAACCAAACCGGCCGTGAGGCGCTGGTCGTCGGCATTGAACTCGCGGTCTGTATCAAAGTCCTGGTAAAAGTTGTCGGTGTTGACCAGACTAGTGAAACTTGTGCCTTTCATGTGCGCCTTCAGCCAATAGCCGCCAAAGCCACCGCAAAGCAGATGGCCGCGCAACAGCTTGCCGCCAAACGAGAAATCGGCCATCACGGGGAGCATCAGATAGTCGTTGCGATACTCGGTGTAGGCTTCGGAAACAAAATTAAGGTTGCGGTCCATGCGGTGCGAGCGTTTCATGTAGTCCAAGTCAACGCGGATGGCCAACCAGTCGTTAAAGGAATAATGGGCCTGAATACCCAAGTCAAAGCCGTTCAGTGAGGAATAGGATTCATCGATGCGGCCCAAATTAGTGCGGTCTATCGATGTTCGCGTCCAGCCGCCTTTGAGGCCTAAGGCCCATTGGGCGTTGGCTTGCGTTGCTGTCAAACAAAACAGAATGACAGCCAAGGTTATGAGTAGTTTTTTCTTTTTCATATAACAGAAATTTTAAATGTAATGCGAGTGCATTATGTTTTTCGGGCTGCAAAGGTAAGAAAATTATTTCAGCTTGTAATAAAACTCTATTTTTGCTGTCTAACATGATGAACGTTGCAACGGAAAACGCATTATGAACAACGACAAAGAACATCAGTTTGAACTTTTGGTGCGGCAGCACAAGCGGACGATTTACACGGTGTGCTACATGTTCTCGCGCAACAAGGCCGAAATCGACGACCTGTTTCAGGAAATCCTGATTCGGCTTTGGAACGGCTTCGACAATTACGAGGGACGTAGCACTGCGCAGACCTGGATTTACCGTGTCGCGCTCAACACGGCCATCAACCAGGACAAGAAGGAGCGTCGGCGCATAGAGACCGTGCCGCTGACGGTGGATATCGACCCTTATGAGGCCGACGACCCCAAGACGCAGCAAATCCGCGACCTCTACGACCGCATCTCGCGCCTCGACCTCATCGACCGGAGCCTCATCCTGCTTTGGCTCGAAGGTGTCAGCTACGACGAAATCGGGGCCATCATCGGCATCACGCCGAACAATGTGGGAGTGAGGCTGGCGCGCATCAAGGACAAACTGGTGAAAATGTCGAAAAACGAATGAAAGGAATCATCATGGAAAATCAGGAAAACAATAACTTAAGCGAACTCGACCAACTGAAAGCGCAATACGAAACGCTGAAGCAACAGTTTGACCAACAGGAAATCGTCAATGACAGGCTGATGAAGTCGTCCATCAAGCACAGCGCGGATTTCTACAGGCGATACCGCTGGCTGCAAATCGTACTCTATCCATTGGCGGCGATTATAGGTCTGCTAGTCATCAAATGGCTACTCGACAACAACCTTTCGGCAAGGCTGTTTTGGGTTACCTTCTGTGTGGTTTGCTTCGCCATCGAGTTGCTGATGACGAGAAAGCTTTATATCAAAACATTGGAAAACAACGACTTGCTGGCTCTTTCAAACCATGCCAGAAACTACAAGAAACTCTTCTCCGTCTTTACCATTCTCAACTATTCCACGGGGCTTATCCTGACTTTTGGAGTGTTGGGGAAGGAAATCCGTTTGCCGAGCATGACCTCAATCTTTGTTGTGACAGGTTTCTTGGTTTTGTTTTTTGTCTTTTTGGGAATCTCCGAAATCCGCTATAAGACAAGACCTTGCGACGAGATTATCCGTCAAATCGAGGTCTCCGAAACCCCGATGGACAAGAAAAAAACGGGCTTCGGCAAAAAGCAGAAATGGTTCTGCATGGCCATGATTGCCGTGTTTTTGGGCTTCGATATTTGGGCGTACACGATTGTCGCGCCCAACCGCACCGTGACCTACAAGCGGACCAATGCCACCATCGTGGCGGACGACCAGCTGTCGGTTTGGGAAATCTATGCCGATACGCTTGTCGCGCCCGATGATGTTGCCGCCGTGACGGAGCAGTGGCAACAAGACAGTTCTCTTGTTGTTATGCGGGAAAAAGAATCCACGGCGACGATAGCGTTGGACGAAACGTCTGTCCACGAATGGAAGGAGGACGAAGGGCCGCAAGTGAAACTCTATGCCCTGAAAATGACCTCGCCCGAAGGCCCGATTATCAGTTCGGCGCGCATTGGGGGCAAGCCCGTTCTTGAGAAAATCGTTGTCCAAGAGCCTCGCTTTGACAAAAAGAAGTGGGAAATTATTCCCGTGAATCTTTACTTAAGCCCCGAAGCATCGCAACTTTGGGAAGAATACGCCAAAACGGATAAGGAAGAACATTGGATGGATGTGGCCGTGGTCGTTGACGGAGAGGTGTACCAACAAATGCACATCGGATCCTTGCAAGGCGTTGTCACTAACAAGTTCTTCATCTGGAGGCCCTGGGAAAAGGACGAACTGAAAGAATTTTGCAATCGCCTGATTAAAAAGTGATTACAAAGTTTTTTAAAAATAATCCACTTTTTTCTTGACAGCAATGAAAAAAGCCGTACTTTTGCAGTGTGATAGTTTACTAATACACTAAAAAGAATATTTGATTATTCAAATACGAAAAGTCAATCAATTGGAGTTAATACCTAATAAATACGTTTCGCCATGAAGAAACTTGTACTTTCATTCTTTATCGCTTTATTTGCTGTTTCAACGGCTTTCGCCCAAAATAAGGTGACGGGAACCATCGTCGAGGAAGCCAACGGCAAAAGTATTCCCTTCGTTAATGTGGGTCTGTTCCGTCAGGCCGACAGCGTCTTCGTGAGTGGCGCGGCCTCCGACGACAAGGGCCGTTTCGAGCTTGTGGCCCCCAACGGTGACTATCGTCTGTCGGTATCCGCCATCGGTTTCCAAACCTTTGAGCAGTTGCTCACCGTGAAGGGCAACCAGGACCTTGGTCAACTGAAGCTCAAGGAAGGCTCCACCAAACTCGATGAGGTGGTGGTCACTGAGAAACGTCCGCTCTTCGCCGTGGAAGGGGAGAAGACCATGTATAACGTATCTGAGGACAACAGCATCCAGACAGGCACGCTGTCGGATGCCTTGCAGAACGCCCCTGGCGTGGAAGTTGATGTGGAAGGTAACATCAGCCTGCGCGGCACTTCGAGCGTGGAGGTGTGGATCAACGACAAGCCCTCGCACATGACTGCTGAGAACCTCAAGACCTACATCCAAACACTCCCTGCCAACAGCCTCGACCGCGTGGAGGTCATCACCAACCCTTCTGCACGCTATGGCTCCAAGGCCGACGGCATCATCAACATCGTGACCAACGCCAAAATCCAGAAGAACGAGTTCTTCAGCTTTGGCGTGAACGCCTCGACGAGTCCTTATGTCGGCCCGTGGGCTTCCTACGTTTGGTCGAACGAAAAACTGACGGTGAACGCTTACGTCAACGGTGGCTACTCCGTTTGGAAAGGCCGTTATTCTGTGGATCAATCCTTATTCACAGATGAAGGTGTGTTGGCTAGCCACGAGATTGACTCGTCGAAATACAAAAACCCAGGATACAATGCGGGCGGATTTTTCAGCCTCGATTATGAGATAGATACGGCCAACAGCCTGAACCTATGGCTCGGCGGATGGCCCAACTGGAGTACCCAGACCAACGACGCGTGGATGATGAGGGAAGAGTTTCTCCCCGACACTTTGTTGACCAACATACACGAAAACAGCAGTGCGCGAAGCCGCAGTTTCTTTGCCAACGGTGGCTTGTATTACCAGCATAAGTTCGATAACAAAGGCCACAATCTTTCTGTTAGCGTCAATGGCATGGGTTGGGGCTATCGCAATGCAGGTGCGATTACAAGGGAATTCACCTCACCAGTGGCCTACGAAAAGGTGATGCGGCAGGACGGTGGAGATCGTTCTATTGGCGGGGAGGGCGAAATCATCTATAACCGCCCTTATTCCGAGAACGGAGAGATTTCGGTCGGCTACACGATTGGCTACGACCCTGAAACGGAAATCCTCGTTACTGACACCGCAACCAACCCGGATTTCATCGGCCCTTTCAATTGGGAAAACGACGTTTACCGTTCCTACGAGGCTAGGTTCAGCAAACTGAACAACGAGGCTTTCATCACCGTGCAGCACAAGTTCGGTGGCTTTACAATCAAGCCTGGTGTACGTTTCGTCAGTGAGTTGGTGAGCGGCAAATATCTCTCCTCTTTCCCTAACGACACCACCAATTACGATTTCCATACGCCTTTCTTCAGCGTCAGGCCATCGCTGCACTTGTCGTATCGCACCAAGTCGATGCACAACTTTAGGTTGAGTTACACGATGCGCATTGCCGCACCCGAAGCAGCGCAATTGAGCAAGTTCCCCATGTATCACGAAGATGATTACAGTACAGGTAACCCTGACTTGGAGCGCATTTACACCCATTCCGTTGAGGCGGGCTGGACCAAATACTGGGACAAGTTCGGTTCGGTGGGCTTGTCGGCTTACTATCGAGGCAAGACCAACGATGTCAACACGATATCCTTGTCGGAATACCATTGGCTCTACAACCGAGTGGTTCAGTATTCATATCCGGTCAACGTGGGCAAGAGCCACAGCACGGGCTTGGAGGCCAACGTGATGTATCGCCCGAGTGGTTTCTTCAACTTACGCTTCTATGCCAACCTTTACGATTCCTACATTTACACCGAATATAACGGAAACCCTTACGAGTCCAACAAGTGGTCGTACAGTTTCCGTCTGAATCTCTGGGCCAAGCTGTGGAACAAACTTGAGGTGACGGCTTCGGGCTATTACAGTTCCCCGACGCAATCCCTATTCAGCGAACGCCATGCCCGCTATGGCATCAATGCCGGCCTTCGCGCCGACTTCTTCGACCGCAAGTTGTCAGTGTATGTCAACGCTAACGACATCTTTAACTGGAACAGTTGGGGCAATTCAAACTTCAGCCCGAATGTGCAGTCCACCTCCAATTCGAAGTACAACAGCCGCAGCGTCTCCGTCGGCTTGACCTTCCGTTTCGGCAAGATGGAACTGGAGCAGAGGGCTCGTCAAGGCGAGGGAGAGTCGGGCAGCGCGCCGCAAGGCGTCGGGATGTAATAGAAGATTCCCTTCGGGAATGGAATTCTTTATCGTGTAATAATGCGGCGGTTTGAGACACTTGCTTTTAGTAAGTTCCAGAAGCCGCCGCGTTATATGATGGCGTTATGACTCCATTCCCGTAGGGAATCTCATTTATTCAATCAAGATTTTCTGTGTTCTGACCCCAGCCTTGGTGACGAGACGTAACACATAAACACCTGGGGCAATCCCCATGGTAGAGACGTTGCGTGCAACGTCTGAACAAACGATGACACGCCCGGTCATATCCACCATCTGTACGGACGCATTGCATGCGTCCGTAATACCGTTAATGACAATTTCCCCATTCGCAACATACGCAAAGGCCCCTGAGCTTGTCGAAGGGCCGTCTTCTTCAACACCAAAATGCGGGTCAAACACCAGTTTGAAGCGTGACGCGTAGTCGTTGGTGGTGGCGTTAAAGGTATAGGTAGGCGTAGCCAGCAGGTCGATGTTGGCGCCGGTCATATTGTCGATGAGATGCAGGAACGACAGTTCTGCCGCTTCAACCTCGAAATGCAGGGTGAAGGTGCCGTTTTCGACGGCTATGAATTTCATGGGCAAAACATCGACACTGTCAATGCTGAGGATGGTCAGGTCTTTGTCGTCTTGCGTGAAATAGAGGAGAGGTGTCTCCTGATACAGGGCAAATTTCTCTAAATTGTCGCCTTCGTTGAAGCTGACCATGGCGTGGTCAAGGATGTTGTGCGGATTGTTGGGTAAGGTCACGGCGAAATGGAGATATCTTTGGTTGTGTGACGACGCGGGTGCTTCTCTGCTGAAGCTGACACTCTCGTTGTTGGCGTTGGCTTTGACAATCAGTCCGGCACAAGGCGGGAGAGGTGTAGCTGCACTAAACGCATAAGGGACGATGGCGTTGCATTCCTCGTCAAGCAGGTAGTAGCTTCTGTCCGCAAAGGCGTTGCAGGCGAAGGGGTTACCCACGAAGTTGCAGCCGGCAAGACCACCGTTGGCAGCATGATAGTCAAGGGCGACCTCATGCGGGACGCCGCTCCCATAGGTCAAGCCTTCGAATAGCAGCGTGGTGTCTAAAGCGTTGGCATACAGGTATCCTTGACCATTGACGATGGGAAATTCGGTGTCTTTGAAGTCAACCCATTGGTGTGTGGCTTCAACATAATAGGTCAAGGCGTAGCCCGTGGCCGGGTCGGTCAGGAAGCCGTTGTCATACGATGGCATGACGTCTTGCTGGACGGGCGAGGCGATGAGGTTCCATTGATTTCTGTTTTCATCGTATGCGGCTATCTTTTTCTGTACCGTGACTTGCACTGGGTCGTCGTAAACCAACTGGGCACGGTTCTCAAGAATGAGGTTACCCCCTTGGCTCCAGACAAGGTTGTCGTTGACAATCAGTCTCTTGGATGTTTGGATGGTCAGGTCGCAGAGGACGGCGTCGCACAACGAAAAGACGCAAGCGTCTTCATCAACGATGACATCGGCTGTGATAATCACTTGGGCACTTTCGCCTGTAGGCTTAACGTCATTCGCCCAGTTTTCGGCATTTGACCAAAGATGGTCGCCGTCGGTGTTGTTAAAACTGAAGACCTGTGCCTTGGCACTGGTTAGGGATAGAAGGAGAAAACCGACCATCAAAAAGATGCGTTTTGCGGTGGAAAAGGCGATTTTTGTATTCATTATTTGGGGTATTAAATGCGATTTTGAGCAATTTTGAGGCTCCAAAATTAGGGAAATTCGACCAATTCTTTCTCCTTTTCTCCATTTTTCGCCACAAAAAAGCCCGAATTTCGCCACAAATAGCCGAATTTCGCCACAAAACCCCTGTTTTGGTCACATTTTCCGCGAGGCATGGTGCGAAGTAGTACTTTTGCAGCGTTTTAATCAAAATTGAAAACGAGCATTTTTTAATTTAATCGCATTGAAATGAAAATAATCGGAACAGGAAGCGCATTGCCGAAGCTGACGGTGACCAACGACGACTTGGCCACTTTCTTGGACACGAACGATGCGTGGATCTCATCCCGTACGGGAATCCAAGCCCGTCACCTATTATCTACCGAATCTTTATATGACTTGGCCGTTGAGGCTGCCAACAAAGCTATCCAAGACTCGGGTTTGCGTCCCGACCAGATCGATTTCCTCCTGGTGTCGAATGTGGCCAACCAGCACATCACCCCTGGATTGAGCTGCATCATCCAAAAAAGGATTGGTGTCACCTGCGCCGGCCTCGACATCAACGTGGCTTGCGCTGGGTTCGTCAACGCCCTGATGTTGGCCGACGGCATGATGAAAGCGGGTCACGCCAAGAATATATTAATAGTATGTGCCGAAGAGCCTACCAAGTACTGCAACTGGCATGAACGTGATTGCAGCGTGCTCTTTGGCGACGGTGCCGGTGCCGTGGTGCTCACCGAAGGCAATGCCTTCAAAGATGTGAAACTCACCATGATCAGCGACCGCGATGTGCTGTATTACGAACGCGGCATGGAGACCACACCGTTTGAACAGCACTATACCAAAGGTCAGCCGCTGGTGATGAAAGGCAAGGAACTGTTCAAGACCGCTGTCACTGAATCGGCCAAAGACATCCAGAATGTGTTGGATTACAATCACCTGACCCATGAGGATATCACATGGTTCCTGTTGCATCAGGCCAACAAGCGCATCATCGAGGGCATCCGCAACATCATCGGCGGTCCCGAGGAGAAATACCCCACCGTCATTGAGAAATATGGCAACACCTCGTCAGCCAGCATCCCGATTATGCTCGATGAAATGCTGAAAGCGGGCAAAATCAAGGAAGGCGACAAGGTGATCATGAGTGCCTTTGGCGCTGGTTTCGTCTCGGCCGCCTGCCTTTGGGAATGGGAGTTTTAATTGAATGCGGAATGATGAATTATGAATGCAGAATGTCGCGATGCGACGCTGGGCTTTGCCCCATTGACTTCGTCGAATCTGCGATTTCAGCATTCAGCATTCCGAATTCCTCATTAAGAAATTGTTTACAGAGAAGAAAAAGATACAACAATATATGAACACTGATAATAAAAGAGTAGTTATAACTGGCATGGGCGCGATTTCGCCGATTGGCAACGACCTGCCGACCATTTGGGACAACCTGATGAAGGGCTATTGCGGCATCGACTTCATCAAAGCATTCGACACCACCAACCTTCCCGTGAAGATCGCGGCAGAGTTGAAGGACTTTGACCCTGAGGCTTGTGGCGTGGATAAAGCCTTCGTGAAACGTAACGACCGTTTTGCCATCTATACCCTGGCAGCTGCTTATCAGGCCATGAAAGACAATGCAGACCTTCAGATGAGTCCCGACCGCTTGGGCGTGTATGTAGGCTCTGGCATCGGTGGCTTCGATACCATCATGAACGGTGTCATCAAGTATCACGATGAAGGTGCAAAATGGGTCTCACCCCTCATGATTCCGACCATGATTGGCAACATGGCTTCGGGTAGCGTGGCTATCAAATACAATGCCCAAGGTCCCTGCGTGCCCATCGTGACGGCTTGCGCCACGGGAACCCATAGCATTGGCGAGGCCTACCGCGCCATCAAGCACGGCTATGCCGATGCCATCATCGCTGGCGGCTCCGAGGCGGGCATCAACCCCGTCTCCATCGGTGGCTTCGCCAACTGCAAGGCTCTGACGAAGTCGGAAGACCCCAAGTATGCCTCCCTGCCGTTCAACAAGAACCGCGCGGGCTTCGTCATCGCCGAAGGCTCAGGTATCGTGCTGCTTGAGGAATACGAACACGCCAAACAACGCGGCGCGAAGATTTACGCTGAGATTTGTGGCTACGGCAACAGCTGTGACGCTTACCACAGCACCGCCCCACGCCCCGATGGCACCACCCAAAGTCTGGCCATCAAGCAAGCCCTTCAGGAAGCCCAATATAAGGCGGGTGAGAGCCTTTATATCAACGCGCACGGCACGGGTACGCCCATGAACGACAGCGGCGAGACCAAGGCCATCAAGATTGCAATGGGCGAGAAAGAAGCCCACAAGGCCCACATCAGCTCCACCAAGTCTGAGATGGGTCATGCCCTTGGTGCCGCTGGTGCAATAGAGTTGATCATCAGTGTAATGGCCTTGAATAATGGTATCGTTCCCCCGACCATCAATTTAGACGAGCCTGACCCCGAGTGCGACCTCGACTACACGCCCAACAACCCCCTCAAGGTCAATTTGGACATCGCCATTTCCAACTCCTTGGGCTTTGGTGGACATAATGCGTGCTTGGCGATTAGGAAGGTGAAATAAAAGACACGAGACTGCGAGACACGAGACACGGGACAAACCAAGTCTCGCGTCCCGAGTCCCGAAGTCCCGCGTCCACTAACAGTTAAATGATTCAACAATCAACAAATCAACAATATGAACAGAGACGAAATCAAACAGTATCTCCCGCACCGTGAGCCTATGCTGCTGGTCGACGAGATGACCCTCGACGAGAACCATGTGGCCCATTCCAAGTACCATGTGACGGGCGAGGAGTTCTTCCTGCAAGGCCACTTCCCGGGCGAGCCTGTCGTGCCTGGTGTCATCCTTTGCGAGATCATGGCCCAGTCGTGCGCTCTACTGATGAAAGATGACCTCATCGGCAAGCTGACCTTCTACACAGGCATCGACAAAGTACGCTTCAAGAACAGCGTTCGTCCCGGCGATACCGTTGAGGTGGAAGCCACGCTGACCTACCACATGCGCAATATTTATATTTGCTCTGCTGTGCTTAGCGTGGGTGGCAAGATGTGTGTGAAAGGTGAACTTTCGTTTGCCCTGCTGCCTGATACGAGAAACAATTAATCATTGCTATGGCAACAATTCGAGACAAGGCAAAGGCACTGATTGCTTCCAAGATGAAACTCGACGAGAGTGAAATCACGCCGGAGAAGCATGTTTTCAACGACTTGGGAGCGGATTCGTTGGATTTCGTGGAACTTACCATGCTGTTGGAGCGTGAGTTCAACGTGAAGTTCAGCGAGGAAGAAATGGCTAACGTCAAGACTGTCGGTGACTTGTATCAACTTATTGAAAAATACACAACTAAATAATAGAAAATCATGGGATTATTAGAAAATAAAGTGGCTCTGATTACGGGAGCCGGTCGTGGCATCGGCAAGGCCATCGCCCTGCGTTTTGCCCAGGAAGGCTGCAACATCGCCTTCACCGACATTGCTTTGAACGATGTCGTCATGGAAACGGAAAAGGAACTGCAAGCCCTCGGTGTGAAGGTGAAGGCTTACGCTTCCAATGCCGCCAATTTCGAGGAGACGCACCAGGTCGTCGATGAAATCGTCAAAGACTTCGGCCGTATCGACATCCTCGTCAACAATGCTGGCATCACCAAAGACACCGCCCTCAAGCGCATGACTGAGGAGATGTGGGATGCCGTCATCAACGTGAACCTCAAGTCGGTGTTCAACTTCACCAAGGCCGTGCAGCCCGTCATGTGGAAGCAGAACGGCGGCAGCGTCATCAACATGAGCTCGGTGGTGGGCGTTTCAGGCAATGCCAACCAGTGCAACTACAGCGCCTCGAAGGCTGGCATCATCGGCTTCACCAAGAGTGCTGCCAAGGAGATGGGTGTGCGCAACATCCGCCACAATGCCATCGCTCCTGGCTTCATCATCACCGCCATGACCAATGCCTTGCCCGAGGATGTCCGCAAGGCCTGGGAAAGCCTGATTCCGCTGCGTCGCGGTGGCACGCCCGAGGACGTGGCCAATGTGGCCCTCTTCCTTGCCTCCGACCTCAGTTCGTATGTCACGGGACAGGTCATACATTGCTGTGGTGGTATGAATTGCTAAAAAGACAGGTGACGCGAGACTTCGCGACACGAGACGCCGCCAGCAGCCATGTCATCCCTACGCAGGTCTGTGCGGAGCATGGGATCTATGGCTGCGTCAAAATTTGTATTAATTTTTATTGAAAACGATAGCAGAAAGAGAAGCCTCGCTGATTTGGCGGGGCTTTTCGTTTATTTCTTGTTGAAGGCTTCCAAAACCTTTGCCGAATAGGTTTTTGAAACAGGAATGGATTCCAATCCTTCTCGTTCAAAGTCGATGACGAAGCCGTCAGCCTCGTTATGCAAGACGCTCACTTTCTTGATGTTGACGATGTATGAGCGGTGGCAGCGCATCAACGAGCTGGAATCCACGCAGTTGTCGGCGATGGTCTGCATCTTGCAGCGCAGCATGTAGCTCGCGATGGCACCGCTGCGCTGATAAAATACGTTGATATAATTGTCCTCTGCCTTGATGTAATAGAGGTTGTCAAGCTTGACGGACAGTTTGAGGTTGCCGTTATTGTCCATCAGGTTGATGATTTCAGTGTGCTCGGGCATCACCTCGTTGTCCGATTCCACCGTGTCACTCTTGGTGAGCATGAGTCGTTGTCGCGTGTCCTTCAACATGATAGCTAAGATGGTGACAGTATAGGGTACTGCCAAGGCTACGAAGGTGATGAGGATACTTTTTGCATAAAGATAGCCGAAGCTATGGTTAGTGGCATGAATCTCAAAATAGGAAATCAGCGTGTGGCACACGGCGATAATCATGATTTCGATAAACAGCCACAGGAGATAGAGCCAGAAGGGGAAATGACGGCTTTTCCTGACGACCCAGTTCATCAGCATTCGGCTGAGTGCCAAAAACATCACTCCGGAACCGACAAACGCCGCCGTGATGAAGAAATAGCTGCCGCGCCCGACCTGAAACCATGCCGTCTCCGAGAAGGGGACGTAGGCGGTCAGAAACACCAATGCAAACAGCGACGAGATAATGACGTTGATGACCTGACTGGTAGGTTCAGTCAGACACTCAGGCGTTTGCGTTATCAGTTTCTTTGGATATTTCATCAGTGGCTTTTCTCAAAAGTGCGGCAAAGATACGAAAACTTGTCAAATTGCCAAATCCCTCAAAACCTCCCAAACCAGTGAGCTTTCAAAGCCTTTCTGCATGGCGTAGGCAGCCAGTTTGCGTTTTTTCTCGAAATCGGTGGCGGCCTTCACGGTCTTGGATTTTGTTTTCAGGATGTCGATGAGCCGTTGGCGGTAGCCTTCTTCGTCGGTCTGCCCGAGAGTTTCGTCGATGATGTCTTTTGCGATGCCTTTTTGGACAAGATGGAAACGGATTTTGTTGATGCCCCAGCCGCTTTGGTTGATTTTGCCTCGGACGAAAGCCTTGGCGAACCGCTCGTCGTTAACGAAACGGTTGTCCAACAGGAATGCAAGAATCTTCTGCTGCTCCTCCTCGGGGATGTCAAAGGTTTTCAGTTTGTCGTGGACATCCTTCATACAACGCTCCTGATAGGCGCAGTATTTGGCCATTTTGTCCAACACTTGGTCGGGCGTGAGCGGCTTCGCGGGCTTTTTCGGCATCAGCACTCGATTTTGAGGTCGCCTTCTTTGATCCAACCTATCTTTCTGAAAACGAGACCGAAGAGCCAGGTCAGCACGGCAGGTAGCACGAAGCAGACCAGCAACATACCGATCCACATGTTAGCGCCGCCTTCGGGCATGGCAGTATAGATGCCGATGGGGCCGACGAGGCCGCAGGTACCCATGCCTGAGCCGATGGGGATGTTTTCAAGGTGGAAGACGCAAGTCGAGATGGGGCCAGTAATGGCTGCGGTGAGCAGGACGGGAATCCAGATCTTGGGGCTCTTCACGATGTTGCCCATCTGAAGCATGGACGTGCCGAGACCTTGCGCCACGAGTCCGCCCCAGCGGTTTTCCCTGAAGCTAAGGATGGCGAATCCAATCATTTGGGCGCAACAACCCGCTGTGGCTGCGCCTCCCGCGATGCCGCCCAAACCGATGGCGAGGCAGATGGCTGCCGAGCTGATGGGCAGGGTGAGCACCATGCCGATGACCACAGAGACTACGATACCCATGAGGAAGGGCTGCATCAGTGTGGCGTTCTCGATGAAGGTGCCGAGGGCGGTCATCACCTTGTTGATGGGTGCACCGACGGCGTATGCTGTCAGCACACCGCTGATGATGACCACGGCTGGCGTGACGAGGATGTCGACTTGGGTCTCCTTGTAGACCATCTTGCCTAACTCGATGGCCACGATGACAGCGACATATGCACCCATCGGGCCGCCCAGTTCGTTGCCGGCGATGCCGACGGCGACGGCGCTGAACAGCACCAAACCCTCGCAGCCCAACTTGTAGGCGATGGCGACGGCGATGGCGGCACCTGTGGCGGCTTTGGCGTATTTGGCGATGGTCACGAAAGCCTCAATGCCCGTCTTGTCACCCAAAGTCTGGAAGATGGTGCCGATGAGCAGCGAGGCGAACAGGCCTAATGCCATAGCACCAAGAGCGTCGACAAAATAGGCCTTCCAGGTCATGTCGACGCCCTTGCGCTGTAAGAAGTCTTTGAATTTACTCATGTGTTGACTTCGGGACTTCGGGACTGCGAGACTTCGGGACTTGGGTATCTCGTAGTCCCGCTGTCTCGTAGTCTCGTGTCAAAGATTTAAAACTCAATGCCTTTGATGCCGTTCTCCTTCATCAGGTCAGCAAGCTTGGTGTCGTTGTCGTCGACGGCGGCGAGACAGTTGGTGACAATGCGGATCTGCTTGGCGGGATAGAATGCCATCAGGTCTTTGGTGGTCTCGTAGACGCAGTAGTCTGTGGCGATGCCGCAGATGTCGATGCCTTCAAAGCCCATGTCTTCAATGGTCTTGCGCAGTTTTGCGCCGCTGTGTTCGTTTTGGAAGATGCTGAATTCCTCTTTGTCGGCGAGGTCACCCTTCTGCATGTAATGGATGTCGGGAATGTTAGGCATGATGACATTTAAGACCTCTTGCAGGGCAGGATAGACTTCCATGCCTTCAGTGCCTTGGACGCAGTGGGGTGGGAACACGCCGCCTTGCTCGACGAAGGAGCAGTGGTTGGTTGGGTGGAAGTCTTGAGTAACGACAATCCAGCCATAGTTTTTCCAAGCGCCATCGTTGAGGGCCTTGGCAAGGTAGTCCATGGCAGCGGGACCCTTGGCCGTGGCGAGGCTGCCCGTAGTAAAGTCAACCTGTGGGTCGACGATGATGAGCAGGCGGTTAGGCAGTTGAACCTTCTCGGTCTGTTCGTTTGACTTGGTGGGGTTGGGACCTTTTTCTTCATCACTCGGATTGTTGTTGCCGCAACCTGTCAGGGCGAGGGCGGCGAAGAGCACGATGGCTCCAAAGAGGGTTTTCTTCATGATATTTGTTTTTATGTTGTTTACAATTTGCGGCAAAAGTAATGAAAAATTCGGAATGCTGAATGTGGAATGTGGAATAATGGGCGAAGCCCAGCATCGCATAGCGATATTGACTACGTCGAATCTTCGATTTCCGCATTACTAATTCCGCATTCCGCATTAAAACAGTCTCTTTATCCATTCGGGATGGCCAATCCGGCGAAGGGCGTTCTTCACCCATTCTCGGTTTTCGGGTTTGTACCAGAAGAAGAAGCGCTGTTGGGCGAGTTTCTCCTCTTTAGTCTTAGCACAGAACACAGGCTCCAAAGTGTAGGGGTCATAGCCGGAATAATAGATTTCGGTGGCCAAGGTCATGGGGGTGGGGGTGAAGTCCTGCACTTGCTCCAGATGATAACCTAATTCCTTGGTTCTCACGGCCAGTTCGGCCATGTCTTCGAGGTAACAGTCGGGATGCGAGGAGATGAAATAGGGGATGAGTTGCTGATTCAGATGCTCCTTTTCGTTGATTTGGTCAAACTTCTTCTTTAGTTTCACGAACATGTCGAACTTGGGCTTGCGCATGAGTTTCAGCACGGCGTCGCTGGTGTGCTCGGGTGCCACTTTTAACCTGCCGCTGACATGACGTGTGACCAGCTGGCGGAAGTATTCGTCGTAGCCCATGGCTTTGCTCTCCTCGGGGGTACAGTCGTGCAAAAACAAGTCGTAGCGAATACCTGATCCGATGGTGGCTTTTTTCACTTTCGGGTTGCGGTCGACTTCTTGATAGATCTCGATGAGCGGATGGTGGTCGGTGTTGAGGTTCTTGCAAACGCTTGGTTGTAAGCAAGTTGGCCTTGCGCATTTCTCGCAGAGGTGTTCATCCTTGCCCTTCATGCGGTACATGTTGGCCGAAGGCCCGCCCAAGTCGCTGATGTAGCCCTTGAAGTCCTCCATCTCGGTCACCTTTTCCACCTCTTTTAATATGGACTCTTTACTGCGTGAAGCCACGAACTTGCCTTGGTGCGCCGAGATGGTGCAGAAGGCGCAGCCTCCAAAGCAGCCTCGGTGCAAATTCACTGAGTGGCGAATCATTTCGTAAGCCGGGATGACGCCACGTTTGGCATATTTAGGATGCGGCAGGCGGGTGTATGGCAGATCGAAGGAAGCATCAATTTGCTCGGTGGTGAAGGTGGGTAGAGGTGGATTGATGATTAGGCGTTGATTACCAATATCTTGTATTAATCTTGCCGCATGTTTTTTGTTCGATTCCTCCTCGATATGTCGGAAGTTAGAGGCGTATTTCTTCTTGTCTTTCAGGCAGACGTCATGGGAAACGAGTTCTATGGTCTCGCCCTCAAAAGCAGGCAATGGCGCTTTTTTGTCCTGTAGGAAGAAGGTCTGCTGGATGTCGGTCAGCTCGCTGACTTTCTTGCCGCTTTGTATGGCTTTGGCGATTTCCACCATGGTGAGTTCGCCCATGCCGTACACACCAAGGTCGGCTTTGCAGTCGACCAAGATGCTGGGTTTCAGGCAGTCGTCCCAATAGTCGTAGTGCGTCACGCGGCGCAGCGAGGCTTCAATGCCACCCACTACGATGGGCGCATCTGGGTAGAGCTTCTTCAAGATGTTGCAGTAGACCACGGTGGCGCGGTCGGGGCGGAAACCCGCCTCGCCGCCAGGGGTGTAGGCATCGTTGCTGCGCAGGCGTTTGTTGGCGGTATAGTGGTTCACCATCGAGTCCATGCAGCCCGCCGACACGCCGAAAAACAGCCTGGGTCTTCCGAATTTCTTGAAGTCGCGCAAATCATCTCTCCAGTTAGGTTGTGGGATAAGTGCCACACGGAAGCCATTATGCTCCATGACCCTTCCAATGACGGCTGCCCCAAACGCAGGGTGGTCGACGTAGGCATCGCCAGTGACGAAGACAATGTCCACCTCGTCCCAACCGCGCAGGTCGGTCTCTTTTTTCGTTATCGGGAGCCAGTCAAGTAGGGTCATTCCGTGAAATTTGTGCAAAGGTAATTATTTCCTCGAAACCCTTCTTTATCTCAAAAAGATTTCCGACCTTTGCAGCCGCAAAAAATCAAGAGAATTATTTAACTAAATTATTGTTTATTAGTGCATTATGAAAAGTTTTAACGACATAATGAAAGAAGTTGGCTCGGCTTTGGTGAGCAAAAAGTTCTGGGTTGAGCTGCTGATCATGACATTCGGCATGTTCATGACGGGTGTCTGCGTCTATTATTTCCTCGTTCCCAGCAAGTTGATTGTGGGTTCCATCTCGGGTCTCTCCATCGTGTTGACCAACATTTTCAATGGCATGGGCATCAACATCAGCCTGTCCATGATGATTACGCTCATCAACGCCATCCTGCTGATTCTGGCCTACCTGCTCATCGGCAAGGAATTTGGCTTGAAGACGGTCTATTGCGCCATGATTCTCGGTCCCATGACTAAATTCTGCGAGTGGCTGTATCCCTGGCAGAATTTTGCCACCCCCAACGATTACCTTGTTAATATGGGTGTTGCTCCCGACCAAGCTTTTTCGGTGATGGGCAATCCCTGGTTCGACCTGCTCTGCTGCGTCATCATCCTCAGTGCCGCCCAAACGCTGATGTTTTCCATCAACGCTTCCACGGGTGGTCTTGACATTTTGGCCAAGATCGTCAACAAATACCTGCACTTCGACATGGGTAAGTCGGTGAGCGTAGCAGGTGCCATCATCTGCCTCACGGCTTTCGCCATCAACCCCTTCCAGATGGTCATCATCGGCCTCATTGCCACGTGGATTAATGGCATGGTGGTGAATATGTTTACTGCTAACCTCAACCAACGCAAGCGCGTTTGCATCGTTTCAAAAGACTACGACCGCATCCGTCGTTATATCATTGACGAACTTCATCGTGGCTGCACCCTTTACGAAGTTATCGGAGGCTACACCAATGAAAAGTCAATCGAGTTGGAGTCCCTGCTCACCAATGACGAGTTCTCGAAGTTGATGGAATACCTTGGCAAGAACGAAATCAACGCCTTTACCACGGCTGGCAATGTGAGCGAAGTATACGGCTTATGGGCCAAGGACCGCCACAGAGCAAGAAAACACGCTGAAAAGCGCTAAATCGGAACAACTGCTTTTTTATGAGACCGTGGCTGGAGTAATCCAGTCGCGGTTTTTTTGTTATGACACGGGACTTCGGGACGCGGGACTTGAGACAATCAATCTCACGTCTCGCAGTCTCGTGTCTCGTGTCAAATAAATGAGTTAAATTTGGTGATGTACTTAATAAGTATTATTTTTGTGCCAAATTAAAACCTAACGAAAATGGAAAAGCTTTTAGACAAATTCCTGAGATATGTCTCCGTGGAGACGACCTCCGACGAAAACTCCGAATCGCAGCCCAGCACCGCCAAACAGCTGAACCTCTTGAAGATGCTGCGTGATGAGCTGCAAGCCATGGGCATCCAGGCCGAACTGGATGAGTTTGGCTATGTGATGGCTACCATCCCCTCGAATGTGGACCGCAACATCCCTGCCATCGGGTTTATTGCCCATGTCGACACCTCGCCCGACGCTTCGGGTGCCGACATCAAGCCGCAAATCATCCCGAACTACGACGGTAACGACATCGTCCTGAACAAGGAAAAGAATATCGTGCTGCGTGTTTCGGAGTTTCCTGAGATGCAGCAATACAAGGGCCAGACGATGATCACTACCGACGGCACGACGTTGCTTGGTGCCGACGACAAGGCAGGCGTGGCCGAAATCATGTATGCCGCCCAGTATATGATGGTGCATCCCGAGTTCAAACACGGCGAGATCAAGATTGGTTTCACGCCCGACGAGGAAATCGGACGCGGTGTGGTGAAGTTCGACGTGAAGAAGTTCGGCGCAAATTATGCCTACACCATGGACGGCGGCGAAATTGGTGAGCTGGAGTACGAAAACTTCAACGCCGCCGCTGCGAAGATTCATATCCAGGGCAGCAATATCCATCCCGGCTACGGCAAGGACAAGATGGTCAACTCGATGCTGATTGCCATGGAACTCAACGGGATGCTGCCTGTGGAGCAGCGTCCGCGCTTCACGCAGGGCTACGAGGGCTTCTTCCATTTGACCGAAATTAACGGGACTGTGGAGGAAACCAACATGTCGTACATCATCCGCGACCACGACCGTGCTAAATTCGAGGAGAAGAAGGCTTTGATTACCTCGGTGGCTGAGTTCCTCAACAAGAAATATGGTGATGTGGTGAAGTTGGAGCTGAAGCACCAGTATTACAACATGCGCCAGGAGGTGGAGCCTCATTTCTTCATCGTGGAAAGAGCGATCAAGGCGATGGAGATGGCCAACATCAAGCCGAAAGTGCAACCCATCCGTGGCGGTACCGATGGTGCCAACCTTTCGTTCATGGGTCTGCCTTGCCCCAACATCTTCGCTGGCGGGCACAACTTCCACGGCAAGCTGGAGTATGTGCCTCTCGAAAGCATGATGAAGGCCTCGGAGGTGATTCTGAACATCATTACCTTATACCAGGCGGAAGGGTAAGAAGTATCGCGTTTTATTGAGTCAATCCCGTCACTATGTGGCGGGATTTTTTTTGTATATCAACCTAAATAGTATTTTTTTCCGTACCTTTGCACCCGCAAAAAGGTCTATGTCTTGATAAAGACATTGATATATAGTGTGTTAAAAGCAATGAAACTATATACAATGAAAAAACAAATCATAACTCTTACTATCCTCCTCGGCCTTGGCCTGAGCGCCTTCGCCCAGAGCGGCAACCACAATGGCGGCATGTTCCAAAAAGGTCCTGAACCGCGCGAATACAGCAACAACCGCGACTACGACGCTCCAATGCTGCCCTCCAGCCACGGCGAAACGGGCGACCAAAGCGGTCCCCTCGGCAGCGGCGTGGCCGTGCTGCTCGGCCTTGGCGCAGCATACCTCGTTGGCAAGAAGGGCAGAGAGGAGTAAGACTGTCTCTAACCCAACGCATCCGAAGGAATCTGAGCATATCATCGGATAGATTCGGGTCTGTTAGGTTAGAGAAAGTGTTTTTCTGTCCGAAATGAAACAAGAAACCGGCTCGCGGAGAACACCCGCGGGCCGGTTTTTATCTTGAAGGAGGCTTGTTATTCAGCAGCCATCGTGTTTCCCTGTTTCAGCTCTTCGTAGAAACGCACATGCGCCATCTGCATCCAAGGAGAAATCCAGAGTAACCCAATGCCGAGGCTGAGGATGCCGAGCAAAATCCAGCCGATGTAACTGAGGTCGAGGAGGAAGAGCTCCATCTTATGGCCGTCCATCATGGCCTGGCTGCGGTCGATGCACTCCTTGGGACCGAGTTCCGGATTGTCCTCTGCAATCAAGCTGGTCATCGAGTAGGCGTAAGCCTTGATGATACCCGGGACGATGAGCAGCAACATCCACAAGAAGATGAAAACCACCCTCAACAGCGAGATGCCCAGCACCCTGCCGTAGTCCTCCTTGAAGCCAGCCGCCAGCATCTCGTTGACGCTGGCTTCGCGCCCACGACGGAAGCGGAGCATGGCAACTTCAAAGCCATACTCAAGGTTGAGCGCAACCAACAGGGCAACAAGAAAGCCGATAGTGATAAATGTTGCGGATTTGGTTTGGTTGCCTCCTTGGGTAATACCGTTCACCAAAACCACAATCAATGCCGCCAATACGGGCTGTGTCCATTTGCCCCGAAGCGTGGCGAGGGCTTCGCTTTTCAGTTCAGGTCTTGTAATCATAATGAAGTGTTTTTTAGGATAAGTACGATACAAAAATAGCAAAAAAAACGAACGGTAAACAAAACAGCCCTCTTTTTTTGTAGTTTTGCCGACTGAAATGAAAAGCGTTGGCCCACATAAAAAAAAGATAGTTGTTGCCTCGGTCATTACCATTGCAGGTGTGTTGTATTGCCTCATTTCCTTGGTTAACCATTATCTCTTCAAGACCTACGCGCTCGACTTGGGACTTTACACCCATGCTTTGTACGACTATGCCCATTTTCGCATGGCCGATTGCAGTATGTTCAAGGACGCTCCTTATAGCCTCCTCAGCGACCATTTCGACCTCTATCTTCCGCTAATGTCGCCGCTGGTCTATGTGTTTGGCAGCTATACCCTTCTTATCGTGCAAATTGTGGCGACATTGCTGGGCGGGTGGGGCGTTTACAAGCTGATAAGCCTTTACACCGACGACGACTGGATGCCCATTCTGGCAACGGCGGTTTTTTTCTTCTCCTTTGGTGTCATCCATGCCTTCGCCTTTGACTACCATTCCAATGTGCTGACGGCCATGATGTTGCCGTGGCTGCTGTATTATCTGAAACAACGGCGTTTCGGGCTTACCAGCCTGTTTGTGGTGCTTTTCGTCATCGGGAAGGAGAACATGTCGCTATGGCTGTTTTTCATCGTCATCGCCCTGATGTGGGACTACCGAAAGGACAAGAAAGCCCTTTGGCATCTGGCAACCTACGCAGTCTTTGCTATGGCCTATTTTTTCATTGTCAACATGATAGTGATGCCGAGGCTGGGTGGTCAAGGTGGCGGCTTTGCCCGATATGCTTACTTGGGCGACAACTATGCGGACATTGCAAAAAGCTTGTTAGCCCATCCTTTGGAGACCCTTCGTATGTTGTTTACCAACACCAGTGGCTTGTCGAAATTCGATGGAATCAAGGAGGAGTTCTATGTCTGCGCCTTGGCTTCTGGGCTGTTGCTTACTTTATTGAAACCCAACTATCTGCTCATGATTGTGCCCCTCATTGCGCAGAAAATGCTGGCTGTCGACCCCAACTTCTGGGGCATCTCTTTCCAGTATTCGGTTGAGTTCGTCCCGATTCTGGTGATCTCTTCCTTCCTAGTGCTCCTTAAGCTGAAAAACAACAAGTTGAGATGGACGTTAGGTTTGGCTTTGTTGCTTTCTACGGTGCTGACCACTTTCTATACCATTGGCGTGCCCAAGTCGGCTATCATGGTCGACCAACTCTGTGTGTATCAAGGACGTCACTATGAGCAGAAGGGATTTGATGTGCGTTATGCCCGTGAGCTGATCCATATGATTCCCGAGGATGCCACGGTGAGTGCCGCCACGATGTTTGTGCCCCATCTGGCTTTGCGCGACCATATCCAAAACTACGCCAATGCCAATGGTACTATTGATGCTGAATACATACTGCTCACAGAGCATTATGTCAACTATTTGCGTAAGGGGAAGTTGGTGTTCACCAACCGCTCTGACTACGAGATGGTGGCTTCTGACGGGGCTATTCACCTGTTGCATCGAATTCAGCCATGAGGCTTTCCAAGGTGGGCGGCTCGGCACACAGGTCTTTGCAGGTGTAGACGAAGAAGTTTTTCACCGTTTTCCCGTTGCGTTCGATGGGGATGACGCCGACCCATTCGATTTCCTTGAAAAACCACTTATATGTCTCTTTCGGGTCTTTCATGTAGCGGCTGTCGGAGAGAAACCAATAGTCCTCGCCCAGCTGGAATCCACCTCGTTCATCGTTGATCCACAGGTATTTGTGTAGTTGCTCGGGCCAACCCAAGCCCATGACACGCATCCCTAAGGGGCGAGCTACATAGTAGTCGAGGTTGGCGAGGGGAAACCATTGGTTGGCCACGATGCCGTCGTCTTCTTTCATTAGGCCTTCTGCGATTTTCTCCTCTCGGAAATCAGCGAATTTCTTGCCCAGTTGCCGCCAGCCGTACATGTCGAGGGTGAAGTCGTCGCGGCCAAGTTGTTCAGGCTCGGTGTGCTTGTCTAAAGGGATGAAGCCCGTCTTGATTTCGGCCACGCCCACCACCAATGTAATCACAAGCACGGACAAGGCTGCGATGATGGTTTTGGGCAACTTTTCAGGAGATTTGTCACGCAGATAGGCGGCCGAAAGCAGGATGAGCAAGACGTATGCAGGCGCGTTCCAGTGGGGCAAAGTAGGGCGGGTGAGGGAGAAAAACAGGAAGACCAAGATGAGCGGCAGGGCGATGCATAAAATAAGGCGTTGGGCGTATGGCTCAAGGTTAATCTTCTTTTTGAAGACCGCAACAATGACGATAATGGCCAGCACGAAGTTGACGGGGTTATTGTATAAGAACTCGCCAGCGATTTCGGTCCCGAAAGTGCTGAGGTTGATGACGCTGCCGCCCACGCGATCGCCATGGAAGCGGAAACTGATGAAGTCGTATTGTGCGTTCCATCTCCAAATGGGGATGACGAGTTGGAGGGAGATGAGAAGTGCGCAATAGAAAGCCCAGGTTTTGAGCGGTTTTCGGTCGAAGATGAGGATATAGAGCATCATCCCAACCCAAAGAAACACGCCAGAGTATTTGGAGAGCATGGCTAAACCTGCAAAGACACCGAACAAAACGATATACGAGTCGGAGTGCTTTTGGGTGGGCAACCGCTTGAAATAGATGACCGCCATCCAGACTGCAAGCAGCCAGAACAACATCAGCGGTGTGTCGGGCATGATGAAGATGCCCGTGATGACAAAGGCATAGATAGAGGCTGTATAAAGCAAGGCAGCATAAAGCCCAGTTCGAGCATCCTTGAGGTCTTTGCCTATGCGGAATATAATATAGGTGTTGGCAGTCATGAAGACGACAGAGGCCAATCGGATAAAGAACTCGTTGTCGAACAACAAGTTAAGACTGAAGAGTTGGATGACCCAACCTACCATGGGCGGATGGTCGAAGTGGCTCCAGTCGGGATAAAGGGCATAGGTCCAGTAGTAGACTTCATCATTGCCAAATTCCATCCAGGCCGCCAAGATGCTTCTCACGACTGCGCTGATGACCAAAAGCCCAATCAGTATCTTGTTGATATTTTGCTCTTTAATCCTCACTTGCTTTCCTCTTTTTTGGCTTTGGCCATTTTGAACAGGTACCATGCCAAGGCCGCGAAGGCGACGATGTATACGAACCAGTACAAATAGGTCTGCGCCTTGTTGACGACATCCAAACGCTGGTCGACAGGCTCGGGTGTGGCATGCCGCGTGACAGGATTCAGGTAGAAATGCTGCAAACCGTTCACGTTGATTTCCGTCCGGACATAATGGTCTTCGGGCTGGATGACATACGAGGCAGTCGTGATGTTTTCTTCCGTTTTCAGCACTTTGCCGTCCTGCCCGACGAACTTCACCTCCTGCATCTTGCCATTTGAGGTCTCGACGAACAAAGTGTCGCCCACCAACTCGGCACGAGTCAGATGGGGCAGGGCATGGGCTTGCTCGACCTTCTCGGCCAAGGTCATGGGGTGATGGAACCAGTTGTCGAACTCCACGGCGTAGCAGAGGCCTTTGTCCAGGGCTTCATAGACATGCTCGGGGCCAAGGTCGGGCGTGTTGATCATGGTTAAATTATGGCAAACCTCGCTTGCTTTTGTGATGTCGTGCGTGTCATCGTCGCCCAGCGCATACACGCGGTGCCCGTTGGAAAGGGCCTTGTCCCAATGCTCGATGGCGTTGCCGTAAGGATTGACCACCTCAATCAGACGATAGTTGCTCAAAAAAATCATGTCGCTCACTTTGTAACCTTTGGTAAACGAGGCATGGGCGGGCATGACGAAACGGCAATGCTCGCCCAACTTATTGATCATGTGTTGCTTCATGTTGAGGTTCTGCATGAAGGGGAAGTCGGGCCAATACACTTTCTCGGCACCGATGCAGATTTGGTGTGTCTTGCGAAAGAGGCCGTAGCCGTGTTCGTAGGCAGGGATATAACCCTCGCTTTCAGCGCCGTGCGCATTGATACCCATATAGTCGGAGATGCCGTAGTGGTCATATCCCAAGGCTTGGTACACGCTGTCGATAGCTTCTTCTGTGCTTTTGCGACCATTGGTCAGGCCGAAAAACTTGCGCGAATGGCAATGGAAGTGGTATTTCTTCCATTGGTCGGGCTTCATGTCTTGATAAGGGTTGTAGAGGTATTCGCCGCTGAAGGGCCTTGGCTCCTTGAAGCTGTAGGTGGGCACGGAGAGGTAGACATACAATATCACCAGCAGCAAGGCGATGCCGAGGCTGGCCATTACCCTGCCGAGATAAAACCAAAAGCTTATTTTATTTTTTGTCTTGTTCATAAAACCGATATTCAACAAGATGTGTTTATTTCCATAACGGCTCCGTTTCCCATCCTATAGGGAAACCCATCGCTGATGGGTCAACATTTGGATACTTTTTCAGCAATTCTATAATGTCTGTTTTTAGGGAATTGTCTGGCTGTATGTTGTTCACCCAATAGAGCAATCAACATAGCAACGCATACAAACGGCTTGGGTCAACATTTGACACATTCACCCAGTCAGCCCTCATTCTTTTGATGGTTGGTAATTGAGGCTTCATAGGATATATCCGGTTCCACACTCGCGCATGATGAGCGCAACAGTTGCGGAGTGCGGCTAACGCTACTATCCAACTATCTAGATACTCGTGCTGTGGTACGTTGAGAACTTTCGAGGCAACATTCTCGTCTTCTATTATCAGGCCACGGCTTTTCAACTGAGCAATCTGATCGGCGATGCTAATCGGTTGTTTGTAATACTGCATAATCTTAAAACAAAAGTTCCACCCTGGTTCGCTATTCTTATGGGAAGCGTGGTGGAAACTGTCGATGCAAAGATACAAACTTTTTTTATTCTGGCAATAGTTTTTCAGAATTTTTCTTTCATGTTTGTTTTCGATTGTTTTGTTCTCAGGTACATTTTCGTTTTGTATTAAAACACGAATGCCTATAAATTATCCACGAATGTCTCATGAATTTTTATTCCTGAAAATTCGTGATACATTTTGGTAATTCGTGTTCATTGAGAGAAAAAATGTGTATTTTTGCCCCGATAAACCACAAATAGTAACCCATAAACTTGATGATGAAATAAAAGGCCAAGGTGAAGCTAAATGGAATCTGGACACTACCGTGAAGCCTGGCAATTTCTCTGCCGTAGGTTATTTCCTTAGTGTTAGAATTGATTACAGTTACGTCCAAGTGGAAGTCGTCAATGTCAGCATTGGAGAATATGAGGGGAATGTCACGGTGAATCTGTAAGGACAACAGATTACATTGAACCTTAAAGGCTTTGTCGAATAGACGAGGCCTTTTTTCATTTTATTGATATGTCCCCCAGTCCTTCTACGACACGGATTCAAATTTTGTAACAATTGTTACGCGAAGAATCCGCGGAAAGTCTTATCTTTGCAGCCTAATTTGAAATCATTCTTAATAATAAGACGCGAGACTTTTAGACACGAGACGTGAGACGGGCTTGGCCCGTGTCCCGCAGTCCCGTGTCCCGCGTCAAAACACTGACTATAATGGATAAAAATCCAAACGAAAATATCATCAGCGAGGTCACGAACAAAGAATATGAATACGGTTTTGTGACCGACATTGAGACCGATTTTGTGCCGAAGGGCTTGAACGAAGACATCATCCGCTTGATTTCCAAAAAGAAAGAGGAGCCGGAATGGCTGTTGGAGTTCCGCCTGAAAGCCTTCCGCCATTGGCAGACGCTGAAACAACCCAATTGGGCGCATCTCGATATTCCTGAAATCGACTATCAGGATATTATCTACTATGCTGCGCCGCGCAAACGCCAGCAGAAGCAGAGCCTTGACGAGGTCGACCCCGAATTGTTGGCCACTTTCGACAAACTCGGCATCTCGCTCGACGAGCAGAAGAAGCTCTCGGGTGTGGCCGTCGACGCGGTCATGGACTCCACTTCGGTGAAGACGACCTTCCAGGAGACGCTCTCGAAGCATGGCGTCATCTTCATGTCGTTCAGCGAGGCGGTGAAGCAGCACCCCGACTTGGTGAAGAAATACCTAGGCAAGGTGGTGCCCTACACCGACAATTTCTTCGCTGCGCTTAATTCGGCGGTATTCAGCGATGGCTCGTTCTGTTACATCCCGAAGGGCGTGCGCTGCCCTTTGGAGCTGTCCACCTATTTCCGCATCAACGCGGCCAACACGGGCCAGTTTGAGCGTACGCTCATCGTGGCTGACGAAGGCGCGTATGTGAGCTACATGGAAGGCTGCACGGCTCCTCAACGCGATGAGAACCAACTCCATGCCGCCATCGTAGAAATCATTGCCGAGACCGACGCTGAGGTGAAATACAGCACCGTGCAGAACTGGTATCCAGGCGACAAGGACGGCAAAGGCGGTGTGTATAATCTCGTCACCAAGCGTGGTCTATGTCGCGGCGACCGCTCCAAAATCTCTTGGACGCAAGTCGAGACAGGCTCGGCCATCACTTGGAAATACCCGGGTTGTGTGCTGTTGGGTGACAATTCGGTGGGCGAGTTTTACTCCGTCGCTGTGACCAACAACTACCAGCAAGCCGATACAGGCACTAAGATGATTCACTTGGGCAAGAACACCCGCAGCACCATCATCTCCAAGGGCATCTCAGCCGGCCACAGCCAAAACGGTTACCGTGGTTTGGTGAGGGTGGCAGCCAAAGCCGAGAACTCACGTAACTACTCGCAATGCGACTCGCTGCTGCTGGGCGACAAATGCGGCGCCCACACCTGGCCCTACGTCGAATGTGGCAATGAGTCGAGCATCCTCGAACACGAAGCTACCACCTCGAAAATTTCCGAAGACCAGTTGTTCTACTGCCAGCAGCGTGGCATCCCGACGGAGAAGGCCATCGGTCTCATTGTCAACGGCTACGCCAAGGACGTGCTGAACAAGCTGCCTATGGAATTTGCTGTTGAGGCGCAGAAGTTATTGTCCATCACCCTGGAAGGCAGCGTCGGATAATGTAAGGACGCATCGCATGCGTCCGATAATTAGATATCATGCAAATCACTCGTTCAAATAACACCCCCTTCTGGTTGCTCCTCATCGGATTGTTCCTCATTCTGGTGAGCAAGAGTCTATTGACCGAAGGCATGTTCTTTGACGGCGTGACCTATGCCTCTATCTCACGCAACATGGCGGAAGGGCAGGGGACGTTCTGGAATCCGCACTATACGCAGACCTTGTACCCCGAGTTTCGCCAGCATCCGCCTTTGGCACTGGGTATGGAAGCCTTAGCATTCAAGGCCTTCGGTGATCATCTGTGGGTAGAAAAAGCCTATTCCGTGCTGATGTTTTTACTTTCGGGCCTGTTCATTGCTTTGATTTGGAAACGCACCACCAACAACATCCGTTGGGCTTGGCTGCCGTTGTTGTTTTGGCTCGCCATGCCTTTGGTCGCTTGGTGTGCTACCAACAACATGCTGGAAAACACTATGACGGTCTTTGTGCTGCTGTCGGTTTACCTGATGATTGTCAGTTATCAGCGAAACCACAAGTTCTGGCTGTTTTTGTCGGCAGTGGCTTTGTTTTTAGCCTTCCTTTCCAAAGGTTTCACAGGACTGTTTCCATTAGTGTTCCCCATTCTTTACTGCGTCTTCGACCAAAAACGTAAATGGATTCAAGGTCCCATCGATAGTCTGTTTTTAGTGGTCTCATTGGCGGTCTTTGCGGGCATCATGTTTTTGGTATTTCCGCCGTCCTTATCTTATATTAAAGACTACATTCAGCTCCAAGTCATTGGCGGCGGACTGCACGAAGCCACGGTTTCATCCCGTTTTTACATTGTCTTCAGCCTGTTGCAGCAACTCATCATCCCATTTGTTGTTGTTTTGGCATTGGTGATTTGCAAAGCCAAAAACAAGATTAATAATAAGATCTTCGAGTTCCCGCCTGACAAGGACTGGTTCTACATCTTCTTGATGCTTGGGCTGTTAGGTGTGTTGCCTATCATGGTAAGCGTGAAACAACGCGACTTTTACATGCTGGCCGCCTTGCCGTTTTTTGCTTTGGCTTGCGGACATATCACCTTGTCCATGGTCAACATGTTGATGCTGAGGATGATACCTAAAACTAGAAAATGGATGACTTTCGGCGCGAGTTGCATCTTGCTGATAGGCCTTGTCTTGAACATCGTCCACATCGGGAAATATGGCCGCGATGAGGCTTTGATTGAAGAGGTGAAAACACAGATTGTGGCAGCGGACGGCAAAACCATTATCGAAATATCCCCTGAAGAAAATACAAATTGGGCCAAGCATGCCTATTATATGCGATACGGCAAAATCAGCTTGCGCCCAACTGAACAACTGAAAACTGAACAACTAACAACTGAATAATATGTTACTGAATATCAAAAACCTACACGTCTCCATCGGAGGCAAGGAAATCCTGAAAGGATTGAATTTGGGCGTCAACGAAGGTGAAATCCACGCCATCATGGGACCTAATGGAACGGGAAAGAGCACACTCGCTGCGGCCATCACGGGTCGCGAGGGTTATGAGATCACCGAAGGCGAAATCTGGTATAAGGGCAAGAACATCGTAGGGATGTCGCCCGAAGACCGCGCCAACGAAGGCATCTTCCTGAGTTTCCAGTATCCTGTCGAGATTCCAGGCGTGAGTATCCAGAACTTCATGCGTACCGCGGTTAACTCGAAACGGGAATACCAAGGGCTGCCGCCGATGAGTACCGTAGAGTTCATGAAGATGATGAAGGAGAAGCAGGCCATGGTGGAAATCACCGAGAAGCTCCAAAATCGTTTTGTCAACGTGGGCTACAGCGGCGGCGAGAAGAAGAAGAACGAGATCTTCCAGATGGCTATGCTGGAGCCGAGCCTCGCCATCCTCGACGAGACCGACTCGGGTCTCGACATTGATGCGCTGCGCATCGTGGCCCATGGCGTCAACCAGCTGCACAATGCCGAGAACGCCTTCGTGGTCATCACACACTACCAGAGGCTGTTGGACTACATCGTCCCCGACTTCGTCCATGTGATGTACGATGGACGCATCGTCAAGACGGGCGGCAAGACCCTCGCCCTCGAACTCGAAGAAAAAGGCTATGAATGGATTAAGGAGCTGTGATTATGGACAACCAACTTATCTTAGCCGCCAACCAAAGCCGCGAACTCATCGAGTATGACGACGATGCGCATGTATCGGTTGAACCGAAGGTGTCGGAGATCGTCCTCAACGAGAACGCCAGCCTTGAGTTGTATGTGCTTCAGAATGTGAGCAACGAGGCCTCCATCCGGCGTGAGTTTAAGGTCAAGCAACTGGCCGATAGTCGTTTGAAGATTGTGGTCATTACATTCAACGGAGGCGACATCCGCAATACGTATCACATCGATTTGGACGGCGAAGGTGCTGAAACTGAAGTTTATGGCCTTTACCTGACTGACAAGACGCAACATGTGGAGAACTACCTAAAGGTGAACCACAATGTGCCGCATTGCAAGAGCAATGAGAAGTTCAAAGGCATTTTGGATGATGAAGCCACGGGCGTTTTCAACGGTCATGTCTATGTGGCGAAGGACGCGCAAAAAACCGATGCACAGCAAAATAATAGCAATATATTGTTGACTTCCAAGGCCAAAATCAACAGCCAGCCGTTCTTAGAGATTTATGCCGACGACGTGAAATGCTCGCACGGTACCTCCACGGGCCAACTTGACCAGGAAGCCATGTTCTACATGCGTCAACGCGGTGTCAGTAAGGCCAACGCCAGGATTTTGTTGATGTACGCTTTCGCCGCAGAGGTCAGCAACCATATTGGCAACGCTATGTTGCACGAGCATATCGACGACATGATCAAACGCCGCCTGCGCGGGGAGTTGTCGAGCTGTGAGACCTGCGTGTTGCGCTGTAGTCACCCGAAAGAATATGATTTTGATATAGATTATTCGAAAATATAACCCTGAATGCTTTGGCTGGCTATTAGCATTTAGCCGTTAGCTATTAGCTTGGTATTCAATAAGCTAATAGCTAAATGCTAACTGCTAAAAGCCAAAGCAAAAGGGAAGAAGATTTTAATATAGAATGTTGAACATCAACGAAATAAGAGCCCAATTCCCCGTCCTCGACCAGCAGGTCTATGGCAAGCCCTTGGTCTATCTTGACAACGCGGCCACCACGCAGAAGCCTTTGTGTGTCATTGAGCGCGAGCGCGACTATTACCTCCACGAGAACTGTAACATCCACCGTGGAGTGCATTACCTGAGCCAGAAAGCCACCGAGGCTTACGAGCATGCCCGTCAGACCGTGGCCGACTTCATCCACGCCAATGAAGCCCGCGAAATCATCTTCACTCGCGGAACCACCGAGTCGTTGAACTTGTTAGCTACTTCTTTTGAGCACCTGTTTATAAATGAAGGTGATAAGGTGCTCGTCACGGCAATGGAGCACCACTCCAACCTCGTGCCTTGGCAACAGATGGTGCAACGGCATCATGGGCAATTGCTTGTGGTTCCGATGGATGACAAAGGTGTCTTGGACTTGGAACAATACGAAACGTGGTTGAAAGAAGGCCCTAAAGTCGTTTCCATCGCCCATATTTCCAATGTGTTGGGTACCATCAATCCTGTGAAGGAAATGGTTGCCATGGCGCATCAATACGGCATCCCTGTGGTCATTGATGGCGCGCAATCTATCGCCCACCATCCCATTGATGTCCAAGATTTGGATTGCGATTTCTTCGTTTTCTCGGGTCATAAGATGTACGCACCCATGGGCATCGGAGGTTTGTATGGTAAGGCTGAATGGTTGGAGAAGTTGCCACCCTATCAGTTTGGCGGCGAGATGGTTGACAAAGTGAGTTTTGAGAAGACCACCTTCAATGTGTTGCCTTACAAGTTCGAGGCTGGCACGCCCAACGTGGGCGCGGCCTTGGGTTTGGAGACGGCCATTCAATTCCTGCAAAACATTGACAGAAAAGAGGTTGAATGCCATGAAGCCCAATTGTTGCAGTCAGCCATCCAGAAACTTTCTGAAATTGAAGGCATCCGTTTCATTGGCGAGTCGGAGAATCGTTCGGGTTTGGTTTCATTCATCATCGATGGTATCCATCCTTACGACTTAGGCACTATCATCGACAAGATGGGCGTGGCGGTGCGCACGGGTCACCATTGCGCTGAGCCAGTGATGACGCGCTTCGGCATCCCAGGTACGGTACGAGCTTCGTTTGCTTTGTACAATACGATGGAAGAGGTGGAGATCTTTGTCAAAGCGGTGAAAAAAGCCGCGATGATGTTGAGGTAGTTTAATCTTGATTAGCAGTAGGGGATTCTTCTGCTGTGTCGGTAGTCTCAGGTTGTTCTTCTTGTGCTTCGGAAATCTGCTCCTCTTGCATTTCAGTGGAAGGTTCTTCTTGTGGCTCAGAGGGTTGCTCTTCCTCTTGCTCGGCGGGCTGCTCTTCTTGCGGCTCTGAAGGTTGCTCCTCTTCAACTGTCTCCAATTGGAGTTTGCCGTCTTTGATCTTGATTTTCTTCTTCACTCGGATGGGTGCGATGATGAGCACCAGCAGCACTTCGAGGGCATATTTCACAATTGGTATCAGCCCAGTCTTATATAACTGGAATCCGATGAGCAAAAAGGAGAAGCCGACAAACAGCGCTTTGCCGTAAACTTTTTTTCTAAATACTTGTATTAGACTGAAAACCAAAATGGTGGAAAGGGCTAACTGGATGATTTGCGTCAAAAGCTCTTGGGTACCTTCGTCGGTTTTTCCTTGGTTAAAATAATAGGAATCAATAAAATAACGGCTGTAGACGAGAGTGAATACTTCAAAGATGAGCAACAGGCCATAATAAGTAATGGCAAAACTCGCCGCCAGCTTCATCGCCGTGGTGAGTTCTGGCTTCACATTGAAGATTGTACTCTCGCGCTGTTTCATGGCTGCTCTTGGTTTTCAGTGTTTTGTGGCATCTCCATCCGTTTGAAATATAGGTAATACACCAGGATGAAAATGGCGGTGAGGAGCAGGTCGGTGGTGAACGGCGAAGGCTTTTGCAGCGGATAGACGAACACCGACGCGTCGATGAGCATGAGAATCTGTGCGATAGAATAAATGTGGAAACCGCGTTTGTCGCCCTTGAACATCTTAATGACACCCACCAGTGAGGCGATGAACAGCACGAGTAGGATGAGGTAATAATTGGTGTTGATCTGGGTCAGGATGTGGATGCTGTCGTTCATGGCTTTGGTGAAGTCCTCGCCCAAGGAATCAAACTGCTGCATCATTTCATTAAATTGTCCGTCTTCGAGCATTTTTGTCATGACGGGGGTGGTGAGGTACATCACGATGGACCTAAGGATGTTCCAGCAGGCGTTGATGAACGACAGGACAAGGAGGATGGTCATCCCCGTGGGACGTTTTTTTTGGTCGGTTTCCATTTTATTTTGTTTTGTAGGGCTGTCACATCGTGGCAGCCGCTTTTGATTCAATGCGGTTGCCGTGGTACGACAGCCCTACAAGTTCAATTATTTGTTTTCCAAAATGTCAAACGCCAAAGGATAATTCTTCACGAATTCCACCGATTTGGCGATTTCGGTGTACATCACCTTGTCGATGCGCACGAATTCCACCTCCTTGCGGTATTCGGCGACGAACTTCTCGATGATGGGCGATGACTTCAGCGGACGGCGGAACTCGAGGGCTTGTGTGGCGTTGAACAGCTCGATGGCCAAGACACGCTCCAGATTTTCGGCCACGCGCAAGGCCTTGGTAGCGGCGTTGGCGCCCATGCTGACGTGGTCTTCCTGCCCCTGCGAAGACTCTATGCTGTCGACCGAGGCGGGCGTACAGAGTTGCTTGCTCTGGCTGACGATGCTGGCGGCGGCATATTGCGGAATCATGAAACCACTGTTGAGGCCGGGCTCGGCGACGAGGAACGACGGCAGACCGCGCTTGCCACCGATCAATTGATAAATACGGCGCTCACTGATGTTGCCCAATTCAGCCATGGCGATGGCCAGAAAGTCCAAGGTGATGGCAAGCGGCTGACCGTGGAAGTTGCCGGCGCTGATGACCAGGTCCTCATCGGGGAAGATGGTCGGGTTGTCGGTGACGGCATTGATTTCCTCACTGAACACCGAAGCCACATAGTCGATGGCATCCTTTGAGGCGCCATGCACCTGCGGCATGCAGCGGAAGGAGTAGGGGTCTTGGACGTGTTTCTTCTCCCTGACAATCAGCTCGCTGCCTTTGGTGAACTCGCGCACGCGCTTGGCGGTGACGATTTGTCCGTTGTGATGACGAATCTGATGCACCTGGTCGAAGAAAGGCTCGATGCGGCCGTCGAAGGCTTCCAAGGAAACGGTGCCGATGAGGTCTGCCAAGTAGCTGAGACGGAAGGCCTTCAACAGCACGTAGGTGCCGTAGCTACTCATGAACTGGGTGCCGTTGAGCAGGGCCAGACCCTCTTTCGATTGTAGCGTGATGGGTTCCCATTTGAACTTTTTCAGGACTTTCTCGGCAGGGACAATCTTGCCTTGATAATGCACTTCGCCCAAGCCGAGCAGAGGCAGCATGAGGTTGGCCAACGGGGCCAAGTCGCCGGAGGCACCGAGTGAGCCTTGGTTGTAGACCACGGGCAGCACATCGTTGTTGAAGAAGTCGATGAGGCGTTGCACGGTCACGACTTGCACGCCGCTGTTGCCGTAGCTGAGGCTCTGCACCTTCAGCAGGAGCATGAGGCGGATGATTTCCTCGGGCACCATTTCGCCTGTGCCGCAGGCGTGCGACATGACGAGGTTCTTCTGCAGGGTGCTCAGGTCTTCCTTCGAGATGCTATGGTCGCAGAGGGAGCCGAAGCCGGTAGTGACGCCGTAGATGGGCTTCTCAGGGTTCTCCATCTTCTTGTCGAGGTAGTCGCGGCATTTCTGGATGCGTTTGATGGCATCGGCGCTGAGTTCCAGCTTGTAGCCCTTGGTGAGTATTTCGTTTACCTGTTTGAAGGTCAGCTCTTTGGCTGAGATTTTGTGGATTTTCATATTGTTATGTGTTTGTTGTTTGTTCGTTGTAAGAGCAGGGGTTACGCTGCGCTTCACCACCTGCTTAATGTCCTGCGCCCCTACGGGGCTTGGCCTACATTATTGTTTCGACCAATTTGTTGGCATCAACCACCGTCTGTGTTCCTTCTTTCATGAACTTCACGGTGAATTTCTGCTCTGCCACTTCGCTTTCGCCAGCGATGACGACAATCGGGATGTGGCGCTGGTCGGCGTATTTCATCTGTTTCTGGATCTTGGCGGCATCGGGATAGATCTCCGCGTTGATGCCGTGCTTGCGCACCTGGTTGAGGTACTTCAGGCAGTACTTCTCCTCGTTTTTGCCGAAGTTGAGGAAGATGACCTTGGTGCTCTCCGACATGGTCTCAGGGAAGAGGTTGAGGCCTTCCAAAACGTCATAGATGCGGTCGGCACCGAAGCTGATGCCCACGCCGCTGACGTTGGGCAGACCAAAGATGCCCGTGAGGTTGTCGTAGCGACCGCCGCCCGAGATACTTCCGATGGCGAAGTCCTTGGCTTTCACCTCGAAGATGGCACCAGTGTAATAGTTTAGGCCACGGGCGAGGGTGAGGTCTAGTTCGGTGTCGATGCCGAGCTCCATGTTGTCGATGTGGTCGAACAAGGTCTCCAGCTCGGCGATGCCTTTCTGTCCGACTTCGTTGTCGAGCAAAGGCTTCAGCTGGGCCAACTTTTCTCTTGTGTTGCCTTTCATGAAGAGGATGGGTTGCAGCTTGTCGATGGCGGCTTGTTCCAATCCCTTCTCAGCCAGTTCCGTATTGACGGCATCAATGCCAATCTTGTCCAGTTTGTCAATGGCCACGGTGATGTCAACCAAGGCATCCGACTTGCCGATATATTCGGCGATACCGGCCAGGACTTTTCTATTGTTGATTTTCAGAGTAACTCTAATTTTCAATGCGCTGAACACCTCGTCGACGATTTGCACCAGCTCGGCTTCATTCAGCAAAGAATCGCTGCCGATGATGTCGACATCGCACTGGTAGAACTCGCGGTAACGGCCTTTCTGGGGACGGTCGGCGCGCCACACGGGTTGAATCTGGTAACGCTTGAAGGGGAAGGCGATTTGGTCGCGGTACATGGTGACGAAACGCGCAAAAGGCACGGTCAGGTCGTAGCGCAGGCCTTTTTCGCTGATTTTGCTCGCCAGTTTCAGGGATTCAAGCGGCTCGCCGTTTTGCTCCACGCCGCTCATGAAGTCGCCCGAGTTAAGCACACGGAACAAGAGCTTGTCACCCTCATCACCGTATTTACCCAAGAGGGTGCTGAGGTTTTCCATTGAAGGGGTTTCAATCGGTTGGAAACCAAAGCGTTTGAAAACGGTCTTGATGGTGTCAAAGATATAGTTGCGGCGCACCATGACTTCCGGCAGGAAGTCGCGTGTGCCTTTGGGAATGCTGGGTTTTTGTGCCATTTTTGAAAATTTTTGCAAAAATAGGAAAAAATATAGTGCCGTGCATCGATTGACGATGTCAATGATATGCTAGCGGCTTGTTATTTCAGTTCAAACTCTTCGCCGTGCTCGGGGATGACGATGTTGTCCCAGCCTTCCTTGCGCAGCTGGCGTCTGTAGAACTCTTGTGCCTCAAGGTCGCCGTGCACGATGAAGGTCTTCTTCACCTTGCTCGGGTCCTGGCAGCTCAGGTAGTTGATCATCTCCTTGTAGTCGCCATGACCGCTGAAGGCATCGATTTCAAAAATCTCAGCATTCACAGGGTGTTCCATGCCGAAGATAGATACCGTCTCGGGCTTGGGTTTCGACAAGAGTTTGGCACCCAAGGTGGTCGGGGCGCAGTAGCCGATGGCGAGGATGCTGTTGTTGGGGTTCTCGATGCTGTTGGCAATGTGGTGCTTCACACGGCCGGCCTCCATCATGCCCGATGCCGAGATAATGATGCAAGGCTGTTTGGTGGCGTTCAGCGCTTTCGACTGGTTGATGTCGCGTACGAAGGTCAGGCTGTTGAAGCCGAAGGGGTCGGGGTTGTATTCAATCATGTCCTGCACGTTGTCGTTGAAGAGGTCGACATACATGCGGAAAATTTCGGTGGCGTTGACGGCCAAGGGACTGTCGACATATACTGGGATCTTCTCGGGCAGTTGGCCTGAGTTGTAGAAATTATTCAGCAGATACACAATCTCTTGGGTGCGGCTGACGGCAAACGAGGGGATGATGAGCTTACCGCGTTTCACTACGCAGGTGTGGTAGATGATGTCCAAGAGTTGCTCTTCAGCTTTGTCGCGGTCGCTGTGGAGTCGGTTACCATAGGTGGCCTCGGTGATGAGGTAGTCGCAATGCGGGAACGGCTCGGGCGAGCGTAACAGGTAGTTTTGTTCGCGCCCGATGTCGCCCGTATAGGCGATGCGGGTCATCTTGCCGCCTTCGTCAATTTCAAGGATGGCGCAGCCACTGCCTAAAAGGTGTCCCGTGTTGTTGAACTTCACCTTGATGTTGTTGTCCAGATAGAGGTAGCGGTTGTAGCTCACCGTGACAAAGTGGTCCATGCAGGCACGCGCGTCCTTCTCGGTATAGATGGGCTTCAGGGCCGGCAGACCTTGCTTGCGGCGTTTCTTGTTGAACCACTCCATATCGCTTTCTTGGATGAAGCCCGTGTCGGGGAGCATGATGCTGCACAGGTCCTTAGTGGCTGGGGTGCAGATGACATCGCCTTTGAAGCCCAGCTTGTGGAAGTAGGGGATGAGGCCACTATGGTCAATATGGGCGTGGGTGAGGATGATATAGTCGATTTCTTCCGGATTGACCATGATGTCGCGATTGGCGGCGTCGGTCTCGAGGCCCTTGCCTTGGAACATTCCGCAGTCCAACAGAATTTTCTTGCCATGGTCGGTGGTGATGAGGTGCTTGCTGCCCGTCACTTCCTGGGCCGCACCGATGAATTTGATTTTCATAGGCTGAATTCAAAAAATTTGCCCCAAAAATAGTGAAAAAAAGTGAGGCGACAAAAAAATGTCGCCTCACTTTGGATTATTTTGGCTAAGCTTTGGAAAACGAGCTTATTCCACCACAATCTTCCTCACAGCCTGTCCACCCTCGGCCTCGATGTGCATCATGTAGATGCCCTTGGCCATTTGCGACAGGTCGATGCGGACATGGTCGCCTTCGAGGTCGGTGTTGTAGACGGTCTGCCCATAGGCGTTCACGATACGGACGTGGCTCAGGCCTTCGGCTTCGAGGGTGAACTCGCCCGAGGTCGGGTTGGGGTAGATGTTGGCGGAGATGTTGCTCTCGTTGACGCCTTCGGTGTAGGTTAAGTTGGCATCCAGGTTGCGGCTGCTGGTGATGGTAAAGACATAAGTCAACTCCTCAGAGACCGTCTCGCCGTTTTCAGTCCAGTTCAGGAAGGCCCAGTCTTCGTTGCGGACCACCGTCAGCGTGACATCGTCGCCGTAATTGTAGATACCTTCTCCAATCACGCTACCGGCCTCTGCCGGGTTGATGGACACCTTGACACGGAAGGTCTGCTGTTCGAAGTTGGCCACCAAACTACGGTTGGCCGTGACAGTGAAGGTGTAGGAGGCATCAGACGAAACCACCTCACCATCTTCCGTCCAATTGATGAAGTTGTAGCCGACGTTTGAAGTGGCAGTCAGTGTACAGCGGATACCGAAGTTGTATGTGCCAGCACCATCGATGAAGCCACCTTCAGCAGGATTGGCTGTGGCGGTAACGGTGAGTGTCTGGACTTGGAAGTTGGCCACCAAGGTGCGGTTGTCCGTCACCATGAAGGAGTAGCTGGCATTGGTGGAGACCACGTTGCCATTCTCGGTCCAGTTGGTGAAGGTGTATCCGTTGTTGGCCGTGGCCGTGACGGTGCAGTTGTCACCAGGGTAATAGGTGCCACCGCCTGTGACGATGCCTGCCAGCATCGGGTTGGCCGACACGCTGATGGTGTATTGCTGCTGAACGAAGTTGGCCACCAAGGTACGGTTGCCATTTACCGTGAAGGTGTAGTTGGCGGTGGTGGAGACCACGTTGCCGTTCTCAGTCCAATTGGTGAAGGTGTAACCTGAAGCAGGTGTGGCGTTCACGGTGCACGACTGCCCTTGCTGATAGGTGCCGCCGCCCGTGACGGTGCCACCGTTGGTCGGGTTGGCCGACACGGTGATGGTGTATTCTTGAGGCTGTGCTTCGAAGTTAGCCACCAGGTTACGGTTGCCGTTCACTGTGAAGGTATAGCTGGCGGTGGTGGAGACCACATTGCCGCCTTCAGTCCAGTTGACGAAGTTGAAGCCTGCGTTAGGCGTGGCGCTTACAGTGCATGACTGGCCTTGGTTGTAGGTGCCACCGCCTGTGACAGTGCCGCCGTTGGTCGGGTTGGCCGACACATTGATGGTGTATTGTTGCGTGCCACCGCTGACGATTTGGATGGTGGCGATGTAGGTGATCTTGTTGTAGCCGAACACGGTCAGCGTGGCAGTGCCGGTGGTTCCGGGAGCAGCGAAGGTGATGTTGGCCGTACCATTATTAATAGTGGCCGAGCCCATGATTTCGTTGTTGCGGGTCAGGGTGGCCAAGGCACCGTTGCCGTTGGTGGCGTTGACGGTGAAGCTCGTCGCGGTGGTGTTCATCGAAGAAGCGTGGGTCACACCCATGTCGGTGGGGACTGCGTTACGCAAAGTCAAAGTCGGGTCACCATAGAGAATCCAAGTATTATAGGTGCCTTTGTTGGCATTTTGGTTGGCGCCAAGGTCGAGAATGGCCATATTGCCGTTGGCAGATACGCCGCCCATAGTATGTCTGATGTTGGAACTTTGTAATTCAACCAAGATGTCAACCATTTCGTCCTGACCATACATGGGTGGCTGCCAAGGCTGAGAGATGTATGAAAACATACCGCCGATGGCACCTGTCGGGTTGCCATTGCTGTTGTTGGTGGCACGCATCCATGCTTCGGCGAAGCAGTCTCCAGAACGGTCGTATTTTCCATTAAGGCAGGCCACCGAAATGATATAAGGCAGCTTGTAGTCGTTGGTCAGAGCGTTGACGTGTGAGTTGCTATAGCTGAATACGCCCCAGCTGGTTTCCGAGCCGTGATTGCAGTAATTGATGATGCTCACGCCTTCGTTAATGTGCTGGCTGACGATGGCTGCACTGGACGATACGCCTGAAACTCCTTGGTAATCACGATGGACCGTAGTGTAGTTGTAGGCAAGGAGGTCGTCGCGAATGTTATCGATATGTTGGTAATCGGCTTCGCCATAGTGACCGCCACCAGCGCCTTCGTTTTTACTTACGCCTTGCCCTATTGGCAGCCATGTGGCAGAGGCATTCAGGTCTCTTTCATAATTCAATACTTTGTTGACATGGTTGGTCACTTGGGCTTCGTTTTCGCAGCAGAAACGACCGATAATCAATTCGTTATAATAGTCTGTGCCCACCGTTTGCCCATATTGGGCATCGCCGTAACCGGAATAGCCATAAGAACCTGAACCTGCCGAGATATAAACACCAGGAATCTGCGCAACATCGCCAACAAGTAGCACGTCTGTCAAGTTGGGGTGTGAGTTGTAATAGTTGGTAATGTAGCTCTTAATGGCTTCAGCTGTTGCTCCAGCGGTGGAGGTCCCTACCATCGTGGTGGGACGACCGATTTGCTTTTTCCAAGCCACAAAAGGTTGCATGGCCGTCATGAAGGCGTCGTGGCAGATGATGAGCAGCTCGCCTGCTTCTTCGATGGGCGTGTATCTCGACATCGACTCAGCGTAGTTGATGTAACGGTTCTCGTACATGGCTTTGAATTCAGGGTCAAGCGAGAAGCTTCTCATGCGGTTTTCGATGATATTCCTGTTGTCATCCCCATCTTTCACTATGCTCAAAGTGAGGCGGTTGTAAACCCTCAAAACTTTGGTTACGGGATTGTATTGGAACGGCACAATCATCATGTTTTGACCTCTGACGTCACGATGGATATAGGGCTCATCGAGGGTTGCAATTTGCGCTGGGAAGAAGGCATCCTGGCTGTAGCACTCACCATAAGTGTAAGGCACCTCCTCAGGATCGATACTACGTGGGAAATCGCCTTTAGAAGGGGCAACTTCGATGTTTTCGTAGTCGGTGAATTCAGATTCAGCGACTTCAATATGCATCAGGGCACGATCACCGATGATGGCCGGAACGGCAATCATGGGGAGGTTGGGCTCGCCGGCGGCAGCGGTGCTGACGGTGCGCGGAACCGAGATGATGTTGGCTTCGCCACGAGGTGTGGTCACCTCGAAGGTGTAGAAGCCCGGGACTTGCATGTTGACGGTGATTTGGTTCTCGGAAGAGGCAACCAAAGTCGTCTGGATGGTGCTCGGGGCATCGCTCTTGATGGCGACCCACTGCTGACCGAAGGAAACAACCGTCAGCATGACGAGCATGAGCGTTAAGATATGTTTTCTCATAGTGAAATGAATGTTGATTTTCAACTGTTGGTATTAAGAAGGGCAAAAGTAGTGATTTTTCGGAAACAGCCGTCATTTTGGCGTATTTTTCCGCGTAAAAGCGACCGAATCTCCCCAAGCGTTGTACAAAACCTTATGTCCGATGGCGGCAAGACGCACGTCGAGGCAGCTATGGCACTCGTCGGGTTTATCCTTGACACAGGCCTTGTCGGGATAGATGAGGTAGTTCTCGCGGAACTCGTTGGGTGTGAGGTTGGGCATGATGACATTGGCACCCGCGAGGATAGCCTTTTCACGACCTTGTGGGTCGACGGTCTGGTTAGCGGTAGCGGCCACCATGTTGATTTCAGGCATCATCAGACGAAGGACGGCAATCATCTTGAGCGTCAACTCCATGCGCTTTTCGGCAGAGGGAATTTGGTCTCTGTACTCCCAAAGTGGAGTGTCAGGATGCGGAATGAACGGCCCCATGCCGACCATGGCCACGTCTTTCTTTTTGAAGAACAGCAGGTCGTCGGCGAGGTCGTCAAGGGTTTGAAAAGGCAGACCGACCATAACGCCTGTTCCTGTCTGGTAACCGACTTTCAGCAGGCTGTCGATGCAGGCGAGACGTTGCTTGAAGTCGTGTTTTTCATCGCGCGGGTGAATCCTATAATATAGGTCTTCATTCGAGGCCTCGATGCGGAGCAGATAACGGTGCGCGCCCGCCTCAAACCAACGGCGGTAGGTCTCTTCGGTCTGCTCACCCAACGACAGTGTTATGCCTAAACTTCCGTTGTCTATCTTCTTGATTTCCTGAACCAAATAGGTAATCTTGTCCACAAAGGCCTTGTCGCTCCGTTCGCCGCTTTGCAGTGCCACCGAGCCATAGCCCAACTCATACGCTAATTTGGCACATTCGATGACTTCCTCGTCGCTGAGTTGGTAGCGTTCCACCTTCAGGTTTTTGCAGCGCACGCCGCAGTAGAGGCAGTATTTCGTGCAGATGTTGCTGTATTCGATGAGTCCGCGCAGGTGCACATAGTTGTCCAAGTGCGCCAGTTTGGTCTGCAAGGCCTTGTCAAACAGCAGTTTCTTGTCGTCGCCTTCGGCTGCAAGTAGCGTTTTTATATCCTCTTTTTCGAGGTAGGGTTTATTTAGGATTTCGGTGATGGGCATTTCCAAAATTTTGGGCAAAAATAGCAAAAAATAATGCCTATCGAAACGAAAATAAATTCGACATTTTGCGAATTTTTCAAAAAAATGTGTATCTTTGCAATTTAAATAATTCAATTAGATGAAAGCTAATAATATGATGCCATCAAATCCTGTGCATCCGGGAGCATTGTTGAAGGAAGAGATTGAATATCGTGGAATCTCGCAGAAGCAACTGGCGCAGCAAATGGGTGTTTCCTATTCTGTGCTGAATGAGATTCTCAACGGTAAGCGTCCTGTTTCGATTGAGTATGCCCTCTATTTGGAGGCCGTGTTGGGCATTGATGCGCAACTCTGGATTCAGATGCAGGCTGACTATAATCTTCAAGTCGCCAAAAACGATAGAAAGATAAATCGCCATCTTCTTGAGATTAGGAAAATTGCTGCGGCATTTTGAATTTCAAAAAATGCCTATATTTGCAGACGAAAACAACCGATAGTTGAACTAAAACACAATTAAACAAACGAAAGAACAAGATAAACAGAAACTTACATATTAGCAGATAGCACTTGTTGCTGTCCTTGACTCTCAATTTTCCACAAGTCTCCGTTTCGGAGGCTACTCTTCAAGGACAAGTTACAAATGCCGTATTTGTTACGGCGTGGAATACTTGTTAGAAGAGTGGGCGTGGAAACCCGAGAGTCAAGCAAGGAATTGATTGCACGCTTTTTTTTGTATATCAAACATTCAAAGAGAATTATGCAAACTGTTGACAAAAAGAGCAATATCTGGAAAGCATTGAGCTCTTTGTTATCACTAAATGTGAATTATCAAGATCGCGTTTTTGGCCTTGACATGATGCGAGCTATAGCCATTCTTAATGTTGTTATTGTTCACGCTGGTAGCTGGATGAACATTTTCCCGGGCTATCCGTGGATACCAATCATTCCTGGTGTTGAGTTGTTTTTTGTCTTGAGTGGTTTTCTGATTGGTAGCATTTTATTGAAGACTTATTTGAACGATGGTCCATACGGCTTTAAGCAAATGGCAAAATTTTGGAAAAGACGTTGGTTCAGGACCTTGCCCAATTATTACTTGATATTGCTGCTGAACATTGTTTTTGTGTATTTTGGTTTTATTCATGAAGATTTCACGCAATTCAATTGGAGGTTTTTCCTCTTTGCTCATAACTTGTATGATGGTTTCTATGGATTTTTTTGGGAATCGTGGAGCTTGTCGATTGAAGAGTGGTTTTATTTGTCTTTCCCGATTGTCCTATTGGTTTTACATTGGTTTTTGCACAAAACGAAGCTGGAAAGAAAGTACATTTTCTTGGTGAATATTGTCTTGTTTCTCTGTTTTTCCATTTTGATGAGAGTTCTTTTTGGCAGTAAACAACAGGTGACAGGCAGTTTTTCGTATGGTATGAAGATTGAAAAAGTCGTGGTTTATCATCTGGACGGCATCGCCTTTGGCCTTTTGGGTGCTTACCTGAAGTATTGGTTCCCGGTTTTTTGGCATAAATCTCGTAATGTGACTTTTATTGTAGGTTTGTTTGTCTGTTTTATTCTCATGCAATACATTAATTGGTCTCCAACCGATTCCACAGCGGTAGTTTTGAAAATAGCATTACAAAGTTTGGGATGCTTTCTGCTGTTGCCTCGTTTTGATACCATAAAATCGGCTCCAAAAACATTGAGAAAAGTCGTTACGCACATTAGCCTGATTTCCTATTCCATGTACCTGATTAATCTTTCAATGGTTGCTTCAGTGATTACGTCTAATATCCATATAGAAGGTAAGTTGAGTGCGGTAGTATGGTACTTGGTTTATTGGACCATTGTTATCATTGCCTCCACGCTCTTATACAAGTATTTCGAAAAGCCGATAATGGACTTGCGAGACAAGGTTTGAGAATCAAAGAATCCATGTCTTTGCCGCTGAATGTCTAGGATTTATGTAGGTTTCTATACTAAATTATACTAATAAATGTTTGGTATTTGTGTGATTGTTTTTAGTGTAGTGTTTGTAGGTCTGTCACATCGTGGCAGCCGCAGCGATAAATGATGCTGCGGCTGCCGTGGTACGACAGCCCTACAAACCTATCGATAGCAGGGTTTTTATTTGTATGTCAAAGATTTTCCCTATCTTTGCCGCCGATTTGAAAACGAGATTTTTTATTTTATGACAAAAGCATTGAAAATCGTGGTGCTTGCCAAGCAGGTGCCCGATACGAGAAATGTTGGCAAAGACGCGATGACGCCGGAAGGCACCGTCAACCGCGCCGCATTGCCCGCCATCTTCAACCCTGAAGATTTGAATGCCCTTGAACAGGCCCTGCGCCTCAAGGAGCAGCATCCAGGCAGCACCGTCGGCGTGCTCACCATGGGCCCGCCGCGCGCCGGTGAAATCATCCGCCAAGGCCTCTTCCGTGGCGCCGACACGGGCTGGCTACTCACCGACCGCCTCTTCGCAGGCGCCGACACCCTCGCCACTTCGTATGCCCTCGCCACCGCCATCAAGAAGATTGGTGACGTGGATATCGTCATCGGAGGCCGTCAGGCCATCGACGGCGACACCGCACAAGTGGGTCCGCAGGTGGCACAGAAGTTAGGTCTCAACCAAGTGACCTACGCCGAGGAAATCCTCAAGATCGAAAACAACATCGCCGCTATCCGCCGTCATATCGACGGTGGCGTGGAGACCGTGGAAGTGCCGCTGCCCTGCGTCATCACGGTGAACGGCAGCGCGGCGCCATGCCGTCCCTGCAATGCCAAGCTGGTGATGAAGTATAAATATGCCATGTGTCCATTAGAAGTGGTTGCTAATTCTGAATGTGGAATGCGGAATGCGGAATTGAGCAAAGCTCGTCCCTACTTGACACTGAACCAGTGGAGCGTGGCCGATGTGGATGGCGACCCCAACCAGTGCGGCCTCTCAGGCAGTCCTACCAAAGTGAAAACCGTGCAGAACATCGTCTTCCAGGCCAAGGAGAGCAAGACACTCACCGCCAGTGATGCCGATGTGGAAGGATTGATTAAAGAATTGTTGGACGAAAAGATAATTGGATGACGCGAGACTACGAGACGCGAGACACGAGACTTTGAATTGTCCCGCGTCCCGCAGTCCCTTGTCCCGAGTCAAATAAAGAATGACTTATGAATAACGTATTCGTTTATATAGAGACCGAAGGCACACAAGTGGCCGAAGTATCTCAGGAGTTGCTCACCAAAGGGCGTAAACTGGCCGACCAGCTGAGCGTGGAACTGCATGCCGTTGTGGCTGGCACTGGCATCAAAGGCAAGGTGGAAGACCAAATCCTGCCTTACGGCGTGGATAAGCTGTTCGCCTTCGACGGCGAGGGCTTGTTCCCTTACACCTCTGCACCGCACACCGATATCCTCGTCAACCTTTTCAAAGAAGAACAACCGCAAATCTGCCTGATGGGCGCCACCGTCATCGGCCGCGACCTCGGCCCGCGCGTCAGCTCTTCATTGACCAGCGGCCTCACTGCCGACTGCACCCAACTTGAAATCGGTGACTTCGATGACATCAAGACCAAGAAGCACTACGACAACCTGCTGTATCAGATTCGTCCCGCTTTCGGCGGCAACATCGTGGCGACCATCGTCAATCCCGACCACCGTCCGCAGATGGCCACCGTCCGCTCGGGCGTGATGCAGAAAGCTATCTACGAAGGCAAGGCCAAGAACGAAGTGGTCTATCCCGAAGTGTCAAAGTATGTCTCTCCCGAGGCTTACGTCGTGAAGGTCCTCGACCACCATGTAGCGGCTGCCAAGCACAACCTGAAAGGCTCGCCCATCGTGGTGGCCGGCGGTTATGGCATGGGTTCGAAGGAAGGCTTCGATATGCTCTTTGAACTCGCTAAGGTGCTCCACGGCGAAGTCGGCGCCTCACGTGCTGCCGTCGACGCGGGCTTCTGCGACACTGACCGTCAGATTGGCCAGACTGGCGTCACCGTGCACCCGAAGGTGTATATCGCCTGTGGCATCAGTGGTCAGATTCAGCACATTGCGGGTATGCAGGACTCCAAAATCATCATCTCAGTGAACAGCGACCCCGACGCACCTATTAATAAGATTGCGGATTATGTTATCGTTGGTACCGTCGAGGAGGTCGTCCCGAAACTGATTAAGTATTACAAGCAAAACAGTAAATAAATATGGTAATTGTTGTTATTGTCCTCTGTATTATTGCTGTAGCATTATCCCTTTTCCAGATTTTAGGGGTGATGGATTTTATCAATATGAAAGGAAAAAAGAAGGACAAATCCGAGAACAACAATCCACAAAAATAGAACAAAATGGCAAATTATTATAACGATAACCCGAACCTGCAATTCTACCTCGACCACCCGCTGATGAAGCGTATCGTCGAGCTGAAGGAACGCAATTTTGCTGATAAGGATACCTACGATTATGCCCCCGTCGATTATGAGGACGCGATGGAGAACTACCGCCGCGTGTTGGACATTACGGGCGACATTACCGCCAATATCATTGAGCCTAACTCAGAGAGCGTCGACCTCGAAGGTCCGCACCTTGAGAACGGCCGCATGATTTATGCCTCCAAGACCGTGGAGAACCTCGATGCCTGCACCAAAGGCGGCCTTTGGGGTGTCTCCATGCCGCGCCGTTACGGTGGCTTGAACCTGCCCATCACTGTCTTCTCCATGCTGAGCGAAATGGTGGCCAGCGCCGATGCCGGTTTCCAAAACATCTGGTCGTTGCAGTCGTGCATCGACACGCTGTATGAGTTCGGCAATGAGGAGCAGCGCATGAAATACATCCCGCGCGTTTGCGCTGGCGAGACCATGTCGATGGACCTCACTGAGCCTGATGCTGGCAGCGACCTCCAAAGTGTCATGCTGAAGGCCACCTATAGCGAGAAGGACGGCTGCTGGCTGCTCAACGGCGTGAAGCGTTTCATCACCAACGGCGACTCCAACATCCACTTGGTGTTGGCTCGTTCCGAGGAAGGCACCAAGGATGGTCGCGGCCTGTCGATGTTCATCTACGATAAGCGTCAAGGCGGCGTCAATGTGCGCCACATTGAGCACAAACTCGGCATCCACGGCTCTCCCACCTGCGAATTGACCTACAAGAACGCCAAAGCCGAACTCTGCGGTGAAACTCGTCTGGGCCTTATCAAATACGTGATGGCCCTGATGAACAGCGCCCGTCTCGGTATTGCTGCGCAGTCGGTGGGTTTAGGACAAGAGGCTTACAACGAGGCTCTGAAGTATGCCAGCGAGCGTCAGCAGTTCCACAAGAAGATCATTGAGTTCCCGGCTGTCTATGATATGCTTTCGCGTATGAAGGCCAAGATTGATGCAGGTCGTTCGTTGCTCTATATGACCGCCCGTTATGTGGACATCTACAAGTGCCTTGAAGACATCCAGCGTGAGCGTCCGCTGACGCCTGAAGAGCGCGCCGAATGCAAAAAGTATTCGCGCCTCGCCGATGCCTTCACGCCTCTGGCCAAAGGCATGAACTCCGAATACGCCAACCAGAACGCCTACGATGCCATCAGCATTCACGGTGGCAGTGGCTTCATCATGGAGTACAAATGCCAGCGTCTCTACCGCGATGCCCGTATCTTCTCCATCTACGAAGGCACGACGCAGCTGCAGGTGGTGGCCGCCATCCGTTACATCACCAACGGCACCTACCTCACTATCATGAAGGAGATGCTGGAGAACGAGGTTAGCGAAGAGCTGAAGCCCTTGCAGAACACGGTGCGCACCCTCGTGGAGCTCTACGAGCAGAGCATCAACTACGTGAAGGGCGCCAACAACCAGGAAGTTCAGGATTTCTTGGCCCGTCGTCTTTACGACATGACTGGCGACATCATGATGTCACTGCTCATCTTGGACGACGCCACCCATGCCCCACATCTCTTCACCCAATCGGCCAACGTCTACGTCCACGCCGCTGAAGAGGATGTCATCGGCAAGAGCGTCTACGTGAAGAACTTCATTGAAGAGGACTTGGTGAATTTTAGGGCGAAGGCTAAGGAGGTTGTTGACTAGTTTTTGAAGCCATGTCATTCCCTTGGGAATCTATGGCTTCAAAAACTAAAATGAAATGAAAAAAGCGCGTCTCGGTTGAGATGCGCTTTTTTGATGGAAGCAGAGAGTCATCAGTAATACTCTCTGATATACATATACGCCTTGTTGAACAACTCTTCCTCTTTGTGCAACTTGTACTTCAACAGCGTTTTGCGCAAGGCTTTCTGCACCTCGCGCTCGCCTGCATTGGTGTTTTGCCAGCCAGGGAAGCGGACCACCTTTACAATGCTGTCGATGTCGGCGACGATGCGGCCTACAACGGCGGGCGTGTCTTCAGTGCGGAGTTCCAAGAACAACTCCGTTAAGGCTTCCTTGCCGGTTTTGCGGACTTCCACCTCGGCTTCCTGTTTCTCGGCCTGCAAAGTTTCACGGGCAATCTGACAAAGTTCCTTGATGAACTCAATACTCGAAATCAAACCTTGTTCGGCTTTGTCGCGCAAGGCTTCCAGACGTTTGCTCAATTCGATGAACTTAGGCTTGTCGGCGTATTTCTTGAAACGTTTGATGAGTTCACGCTCCATCCGTTTGGCAGCCTTCATATCCTTGTTGCCCATCAAAGTCGAGACCATCATTTCATCCAATATCACCTCTTCCATGTCGGTATGGATGCCTGCCACATGGATGTTGTCGTACATGATTTTCTTAGTCTGGGCGCCCAAGGAGAGCCAAATCAGCTTGCCTAAAGCATCGGGACCTGAAGGCTTAACGGATTGATATACATTGGAAAGCCATTTGTAATCCACACGATAAGGTTCCAAAGCAGGGTCGGGGGAAAGCGACTCCCAGATATTGGATAGACGGCGATAGTCGGCGGCGAAGGCGTCCCGTTTTTCATTGGTGTTGATAGCTTCTTGCGCGGCTTGCAAACCGTCGAAGCCGTCAACGGTGCGGTCCACGCCTCCGAAATGTGATAGTGTGTCGGCCATGGCTTGCGGAAGTTCGTTAATCAAGTCGTTGAGGTTGGTGATGACCTTCTTCATCACGTCCTCATCGAATTCCAAAGCCTTGGCGGCATCATCAAACACACCGAAGTAATCCACAATGCGACCGAAAGCCTTATTCGGGAACTTGCGGTTGGTGCGGCAGATGGCCTGTAACAAAGTGTGGTCTTTCAACGATTTGTCTAAATACATGGTCTGCAAGATGGGCGAGTCGAAGCCCGTGAGCAGTTTGGCGGTGACAATCAAGAATTTCAGTTCCGAATCGGGCTTGTTGAATTTCTCGATCACCTTTTCCTGTTCGTCTTTGGTGAGGCTATAGAGCCGTTTCAGTTCGTCTTCGCCTTTGCCCGAGGTGGAGATGACCACCGCCGAAGCGGAATCGGGGAAGTAGTTGTTCAGCTCCATCTTGTAGAGATGGCAGGCCTCGCGGTCGGGCGTGACAATCATGGCTTTGAAGCCTTGTGGCTCCACCTTGTCACGATAATGTTCGGCGATGTCCTTGCAGACAATCTGTATGCGCTCGGGCGACTTCAAAAATTCCAGCATCTTGGCGGCCTTGCTGCTGAGGGTGATTTTGGCGTCTTCGTCCAATTCGTTGGAAAGCCGCTCAAACTCTTCGTCCACGGCATCGCGGTCGATGTGAATGTCCAGCAGGCGAGGCTCGAAATGCAGCGGCAGGATGGTGTTGTCGCGCAGGGCGTCCTCGAAGGAGTAGCGGCTCATGTATCCACCTTTGTCTTCCTGTGCGCCGAAAGTCCAGAAGGTGTTGTGCTCCGATTTGTTGATAGGCGTTCCCGTCAGGCCGAAGAAGAAAGCGTTGGGCAAGGCGGCACGCATCCGCTGTCCGAGGTCGCCTTCCTGCGTGCGGTGCGCCTCATCCACCATCACGATAATGTTGTCGCGGCGGTTGATGTTGGGCTTGGCATCCTTGAATTTGAAGATGGTGGTGATGATGATATAGCGGGCATCGTTTTCCAAGAACTTGTTCAGCGTGTCGATGTCCTCCGTAGGCATCACATTGGGTGCTTCCTTGAAGACATTCTGCGTCTGCGAGTCCAAATCGATGCGGTCCACCACAATCATCACCGTGGGGCTTTTCAGTTCAGGCATACGGCGCATCTTCTGTGCGGCAAAGAGCATCAGCAGCGACTTGCCCGAGCCTTGGAAGTGCCATATCAGGCCGCGTTTGATTTTGTTTTCCAGCACACGCTCCACAATGCGGTTGGCACCTTCGTACTGCTGGTAGCGGCACACCACCTTGATGCGCTGACGGCTTTTGTTGGTGGTGTAGGTGGTGAAATTGTAAAGGATGTCGAGCAAGGTCTTGGGCGACAGCAATTGCCGCATCTCGGCGGAAACGTTCTCCAAACTGGGCATTTCCGAGTCTTCGCAGCCCTCGTTGAGCCGCCATGCCGACCAAAACTCCAATGGTGTACGCACGGCACCATAGAACAACTCGCGTCCTTCGGTGGCAAAGCTGAACACATTGGGCACAAACA